>Ga0070670_100000388_pt1 | contig 36452 bp, 33 predicted proteins | sample KBSS63metaG_FD_64665 | JGI IMG/M metagenome (GOLD analysis project Ga0070670, IMG submission 64665) | Switchgrass rhizosphere microbial communities from Kellogg Biological Station, Michigan, USA - KBS S6-3 metaG | ecosystem: Host-associated > Plants > Roots > Rhizosphere > Soil ... | reverse complement strand
CAGAACGCAACGCGCAAGCTGGAACACTATAATCGCGGCTACAATAGGACCAAACCCCTATACACTTCGAAGCGATGAACCTTTGTGTGATGTCCGCAATGGGTCGAAAGCAGACATAAGGCCCAAGGGCCTATCCTCTCAAAGTCATCCCACGGAGGAGGCCAATCCAAGCCATCATGTGGACAGCGCACTCAGCATCGAATTCCTCGTAACGGTCAAGGTGTCGCTCAAACGTTTTCAAATGCATGCCTTCAGACGCGGCTGCCGCAGTAATGGTTAGCCATTGAGATCTTGTCGGGAGAGGTCTTGCTGGGCCTCAGACCGCCGGCGCGCCTTCGCAAGTTTCTGACATCAAAAGAAAGCTGCAACCCTGTCGGGTGCGCCACAACATTCAATCACTTAGCTGATGCTTGGCAGCGGTTGTACGGAAACTACCGCGATGCAATCTGTTCAAAGAATGTGGCTGCCGACACGCCGCCAAACAGCAAAATGGCGAACGCGAGCGCGCCTCTCCTGGTCCACGAGGGCCGCAACGGTTCATCGAGCTTCCTGCAGTTCAGCACGAGGAGAAGGCCCGAATATACGAACATCATAAAGCCTGCGATCACAGCGGAGGTCACGAGCAAGACCAGTGGCTGAGAAGCTCCGGTGGACACTACCGCAATGCCGAAAACGACGATCATCCAGACGATTGCCGAATAGATGACGCTTTCATTGCCGCCAGTCCAATAGATCGTCCTGAGCACGTCGGCAGCAAGCCGGGCCGTAACATCCACAACGCCCACCGCGGTCAAGAACAGCGCAAATGCCCCGACGATCAGAAACAGGTAACCGAACCATCCTCCGACCCTGTCCGAGAGGACCTGCGCTTCTAGCCACAGGAAAGAGATGTCGCGCGGCAGGTCGGGCCGGCCGTACAGCAGGGCAAAGGCCAGCACTGAAGTGAAGATGATCGTGATCAGCGTCATGGCGACGAAGGTGGACAGCTGCTCGATCTTCGCAAATCGCCACCATGCGTTCCAATGCTGCAGCGACACCGCATTAAGGTCGAACCGCCAGCCTGTGCCGGGCGCGGCTACGGGCTCGCCAAGAAGGGGGCTTTCGATGCGTGGCGCGTGGCTCGCCATTCCGAACCCCTTGTCCCTGATCCAGCTGGACACGCACAGATTGGAGGGCCCTCCCGCACCGGCATATGCGATGGCCCCGGCAAGCATCGCCCAGCCGAAGATTGCCACAGGAAAAGCAGGACGCGCCGCGAGTGCGGGAGCATCGGCCCAGACATGCAGGGGCATTGCGAAGGCAATCGCCCCAGCGATCAAAACGCCGATGGCCACCATCTTCAGTGCCTGACCGCGTTCGAGCGTATGGTACACCACTCGTGACATCGTCAGGAGCAGTGCGATGATCACGAGCATGCCAACGGTAATCCAGCGAACGCTACCTCCGACGAGATAGGTGACCAGCGTGGCCGAGCTGTTCGCCCAGCCAGGCCAGAGCGAGTGCACGACGGCGAGCGCCAACAGGACGCCTCCCCAATGCCGCCAGAGTCGACTGAAGCCGGTAAGCACCGATTCACCAGTGGCGAGAGTGTAGCGTTCGATTTCCGTGTTCAGGAAGTACTGGACGAGAACGCCGAGGACTGCCGCCCAGAGGAACACAAGACCGACCTGGCTCGCAATGTATGGGAAGATCACGAACTCGCCTGAGCCCAGGCCAACTCCGGCAGCGACAACGCCAGGACCGATGACTCGCCAGATCGATGATGGAGGAGCGGGTAGTTCGGCTAGCGCGAGATCTGCCAAGACCCTTTTCGAACGCCGCGGCCTCGCGGGCGATTCTGTTCCAGTCGTCGCCATGCCCCGCCCCCTGCCGAAGTTCGACTCGAAATGGCTGCGGTGAATCACGAACCGAGTCAAACGAGTGATGTCCGCGTCCTACCGCTCCAGTGAAAGCGCGTCCTTCACGCTGAAATTGGCCGTCGCACCGGAGGCGACCGTGCCCTGCTGACCGCCGCCTACCCAGATTTTGTATTCGCCGGGCGCGATTCGCATGACACCGTTCGTGTCCGCGAAGGCGACGTCGCGCGGGCTGAGAACGAACTCGACGGTGCGTTCTTCGCCTGGACGGAGGTGGATCCGCTCGAACCCTTTGAGCGAGCGAAGCGGAGCATCGCGCCGCTCCGGGCTCACGTAGAGCTGCACGACCTCATCGCCGGCGACGGAACCACGATTGTGTACATGAACGGTCACTCGCTGCTCCTCGCCTGCGGCCAGCAGCGGTGATCCGATCCGGAGGTCCGAATAGTTGAAGCGGGTATAGCTCAGCCCGTAACCGAACGGATATTCCGGCTTACCAGTGAAGTAGCGGTAACTGCGGCCGCTCATGGAATAGTCGGCGAAATCTGGAAGCTGATCAGTACCGGCATAGACCGTGACGGGAAGACGCCCAGCGGGGCTGTATTTGCCGGAAAGCACGTCGGCGATCGCGCGTCCGCCTTGCTCGCCGCCGTACCAGGCATTGATGATCGCCCGGGCTTTCTGGCCTTCCTCGCCAAGGGGAACGGCTGACCCCGTTTGCAAGACGATAACGACAGGCTTGCCGGTCGCTTGGAGCGCCGCAAGCAGCTGCCGCTGCGCCGCCGGGAGACGAATGTCGGTGCGGTCGCCACCGGCGAAACCGGGCACCGTCACGTCCATCTCCTCGCCTTCGAGCCAAGCGCTAAGGCCGACGAAGGCGACGATTACATCCGAATGGCGGACAATCCGCAGAGTTTCGCGCTGAAGCGAACCCTCGGGCGTCTGCCAAACGAAGGTGAGGGCTGGCGCATAGCCATGACCCGAATGACGATGGGCGTACTCGACTGTGAAAGAACGCGGGCGGGTGTCGTCGAACTGTACAACAACCGCATTGGTCGATCCACCGGCGTCGCGGGCGCTGCATTTCTCGGCGACGGTCAGCGGCTTCGCCCCGTCGATGCGGATCGTGTAGCGCTCAACCAGCGCATTGGCGTCGCAGCGCCGACGCTCGAGCTGGAAGCGGTACGTCCCTGGCTCTGGGACCCGGATGGTGCCGCTGAACCGAGCGGAGAAATTACCCGGATCCACATCGGCCGCGGGTGAAATCCAGTTCCAGTTCAGATCGAGCTCGCGGTAGCCCTTGGTGGCGACGGGGGTGCCGGCCAGCTCGGTGCCTTTGTAAAAAGTCGCAGTAACTCCCTCGCCCAGAGCCGTCCGCGAGACCGGCAGCGGAAGCTCGTCGACGAAGGGAGAACCCTGCGCGTAACGGACGTTCTCCGCTCCGTAGGTCGCGGTCATTCCATCGACCGGGAGCACGGCGCCAACCGGAGTGCCGTTGTAATTACCCTCAAGGGCGATGAGCGATGCGGCCGTCGGACCGACGACAGCTACTCTCTTCCCAGGCGCTAGCGGCAGGATTTTGTCATTCTTGAGCAGGACAATTGCTTCACGCGCCGCGCGCAACGCAAGCTCGCGATGAGGCTGAGAATGATTTTCCGAGAAGGCAACATTCGACCAGGGAGTCGCCGTCGAAGCCGGAAGGATGCCGAGCCTTGCGCGGGTTCCAAGCACGCGCTTTAGCGCGGCGTCGATGTCCTTCTCGCTGATCAGCCCGGCGGCGACCGCCTTGGGCAGATCGAGATATTCGTTCTTGAAACCGCAGTTCATATCGGTGCCGGCCTTCAACGCGACGGCGGTGGCTTCGACGTTCGTCTTCGTGAACTTGTGGCCAGTCGCAATATCGTCGATCGCTCCGCAGTCCGAGGTGACGTGGCCAGCGAAGCCCCAGGCGGTCCGGAGCGTTCCATTGACAAGCTGCTCGTTGGCGCAGGCGGGCTTTCCGTCCACGGCGTTGTACGCGCACATCACGATTTCGACCTTCCCGTCGACGACGGTCCGCCGGAAGGCCGGCAAATAGGTTTCCGCCAGATCGCGTCGCGACGGGCTCACATTGAAATGGTGCCGATCCGGCTCCGGGCCGCTGTGCACCGCAAGGTGCTTCGCGGTCGCTGCTGCGCTCAAGAAGTGCGGACCGTCGCCCTGAATGCCGCGAATGAACTCGGTGGCGAGAACGCCCGTCAGATACGGATCCTCACCCAGCGTCTCCTGGCCGCGTCCCCAGCGCGGATCGCGGAAGATGTTGATGTTCGGAGACCAGAAATTCAGGCCGAAATAGCGGCCGCTGTTCCCCTCCTTTTGCGCCTGGTTGTACTTGGCCCGCGCCTCGATCGCGATCGTCTGCCCTTCCGACCGGATCAGCGCCTTGTCCCATGTCGCAGCCATGCCGATCGCCTGCGGGAAGACCGTTGCTTCGCCGGCGCGCGCGACGCCGTGGAGCGCCTCATTCCAGTAGGTGTAAGCCGGGAGCCCGAGACGCGGGATCGCAGGCGCGCTGTCCTGAAGCTGCGCCGCTTTCTCCTCCAGAGTCATCTTTGAGATGAGCTCGTCGATACTGTCGGCGGAAGCCGGAGTTGCGGTCGCAATTACCGCACTGCCCAGCAGCAAGGCCTTGAGCACAGGCATGTTCCCCCCTTTCATGCTCACGCTGAAGCCAGGTCGACGACGGCGGCCGGATCGACGGCCCGTCGGAATTCGGATCTGGTCACGATCGTCGCTCCGCCTCGCGCGGCAGATTCCATGATCGCCGCCATCAGCTTCATGTCCTGAAGACCCTCTTCGGCCGTCGAGACCATGGGCACGCGACCGCGAACGACGTCGGCCATCCAGTCCATCTCGCGTGCGAACTGATTGATCTCACGGATCTGCGGAGTCTCCGCGCCGGTCACGGACAGACGGTTGCCACCATAGAAGCAGCCCGGGTCCGCGGTCATTTTCCCGCGCTCGCTCAGCACATGCCAGGACATCGTCCCTGCGTAGTTGAACGACGTCGAGCCGGTCGCGATCGCGCCGGACGGGAACCGGAATTGCCAGAAATAGCAGTCCTCGACTTCCCGGAACCGAGGATCGGACTTGTCCGTCTGGGACCAGGCCTGGACCTCGGTCGGCTCCTCGTTGAGGAGGTAGCGAGCGCCGTTGACCCCGTAGATGCCCATGTCGGTCAGCGCGCCACCTCCCGACTTCCTCATGTCGAGGCGCCACGCATCGGACGGATCGGATGGATCCGACTGACGACCCATGTCCGTGACGACCAAGCGAGTCTTCCCGAGCCGGCCTGACCGCAGCAAACGCATCGCGGCGAGGTTCAGCGGTTCGTAGTGGCAGCGATAGGCGACCATCAGCTGTCGATTCGCGGTCCTCGCGGCGGCGATCATCCGCTCCGCATCGCCGACCGTCGTCGCCATCGGCTTTTCGCAAAGGACGTGCTTGCCGGCCTTCAACGCCCGGATAGTATATTCCGCATGCATGAAGTTCGGCAGCACGATGTAGACGACCTCGATCTTTGGGTCAGATACGATCCTGTCGAAATCGGCATAGCTATACACCGCGCTCGGACGCAGACGATGCTCGTCGGCAATTCGGTGGGCCTTCTGTGGATCGCCACTGACAAGCGCGGCAAGGTGCGCGCTCCGGGTGTTGCGGAACGCAGGGATTAGTTCCCCCAGAGAGAGCTTGCCAAGCCCCACGATCGCGAAACCAACGCCGTTTGAAGCCCTGCTGGTTTGAGCCCTGGAAAGGGCTGGCAGCATTGCAGCGCCCACACCCAAGCCGATGAGTCCACGACGTGAAATTTCCTCTGTCATGGCTGACTGCTCCGTCTGGGAATGCGCGGGAGCCGTGCAGGCGCGCCGCGTACGTTGGTTTTCAAGGCAAGAACCTGGTCGGTCGCCGTCAAGAAGAGCGTGCGGCCGTCGGGGCCGCCGAAAGCGCAGTTCGAAATCGCTTTGTCGTGCGCGATGAGTCCAATTTCGTGCCCGGTTGGACTGAGCACGTGCACCCCGCCCGGCGCAGTCGCCCAAACATTGCCCCGCTCGTCGACGGTCATTCCGTCCGGCAATCCTGGCTTGCCGTCTTTCGCGGCGGCCGAGAAATCGGCGAACAGGCGTCGCGACATGACGCGGCCGTCGCTTCCCAGCCGGTACGCCATGATCACCGGATTCTTCGGATCGGAGGTCGACACGTAGAGCGTGCGTCCGTCTGGCGTGAATGCGAGGCCGTTAGGAAAGGCGAGACGGGACTCTACCCTGGTGACCCGGCCGTTGGGCGCGAGCCGGTAGACGCCGTTCGCGTCCTGCTCCTTGAGGGGCGATTCATCGAGACCGTCCAGCCCGTAAGGCGGATCGGTGAACCAGATCGACCCGTCCGGACCGACCGCAACGTCATTCGGACTGTTCAGGCGCTTGCCGGCGTATCGTTCGACCAACAGGCGCTTTGCGTGCGTCCGTAGGTCAAGCAAAGCAACGGCGCGGTTACCCTGATCGGCCATGATGATCGTTCCGACCGGGCCGCGCTTGAGTCCGTTTGAGCCTGGCTCGCGAAAACCCTTCGTAACGGTCCCGCCGGAAGGCTCCAGGAACAGCGCAGCTGCGCCGCCTTCCGACCAACGATAGATTCGATTGTTCGGAACATCGCTGAATAGCAAAGCCGCTTGTTCGGGAATCCAGACGGGTCCCTCTGCCCATTTCAGCCCTTCCGCGATGACTGCCGGTTTGCTGTCTTCGGGCACGAGCGCTTCGAATGCCGATGGTTTCGATTGCGCCGGCGCCCCGACAGCCGGCTGAAGCGTGTTGAGTCCAATCGCAAGAGCGAGCCAAAGCGAGGTTTTCACGTTTTCGATTCCCCCTGTTTGCGATGCAGTGCTGAGGCTCGGCGCGCGGCAGCTTCGACCGCCTTGAGGTTGGGTTCACCGTGCGGCACCAGCCAGCTTCCGCCGACGCAAAGCACCTGACGAAGTGCAAGCCATGCCAACGCAGTCTGTTCGGTCAGGCCCCCAGTGGGGCAGAAACGAACATCCCCAAACGTCTCCGAAAGCGCCTTAAGCGAGGCAGGGCCGCCCGATGCTTCCGCCGGAAAGAACTTGAAGTGCGCGAGACCGGCATCAAGGCCACGCATGATGTCGCTCGAGGTGGCGATCCCCGGCAAATAGGGAATCTGCCGCGCGGCTGCCGCTGACACGAGCCCTTGCGTCAAACCGGGCGACACCGCGAACTGCGCGCCGGCGGAAAGGCAATCGTCCAGCTGCCTTTCCTCGAGCACTGTCCCCGCCCCAACCACAGCTCCTTCAATTCCGCGCATCTCCCGGATGACTTCGACCGCGGCTTGTGTGCGAAGCGTCACTTCCAGCACACGCAAGCCTCCGGCAATCAGGGCTTCGGCGATTGGCCGGGCCCGCGCGACCTCGTGGATCGTCAGCACCGGAATGACCGGCGAAAGCCGCATGATCTCGCCGATCGAGGTCACCGCCTGATGTCGCCCGGCGCGAATGGGTCGAAAGCCTCGAGTTCCTCCCTGGTGCCGATCCATCGGTCACCGGCAATTCCATGCTTCATAACGGCGGCCGCAAGGCCGGATTTCGCGCACTCCTCCGCGGATGCTCCGCGCAGGATGGCATCGATCACGCCGCCAGCGAATGCGTCGCCGGAACCGATGCGATCGACGATCTGACCGAGGGATGCGGCCTCAGTCTCGTAAGCCTCGTCGCACCTAGCGACCCGAGCGGACAAACGCTGCCGATCCATGGATCGCCGCGTCGACCCGATGACGCGGATCTTCGAAAAGGCAGAAAAGGCCGCTCTCGTTGGATCGGCATCGTCGAGGTTGAGGGCCTGTTTGAGGCGTCGGTGGCTCGCGAACAGCACGTCTGCCATGCCGATCATTTCCGCTACGCATTCGCGGTCCGCCTTCGAGCGATCTTTCCACAGAGATGCGCGATGATTCACGTCGAACGAAACCGGCACACCGGCGTCGGCCATAGCCTGCACTGCGCGCAGGGCGGCCTCGGCAGGCTTGCCACCGAGCGCCAGGTTGATGCCGGACACGTGGAACCAGGCTGCAGCGGCAGCCAGGGTCGGCCAATCGAAAGCATCGCTGTTCTCGGCAAAGGCCGAGCCCTCGCGGTCGTAGACGATGCGCCCAACCCCGGACGCGCCCTCGACGAAATAGAGACCCATCCGGCCATCGGCACGGTGAATGTTAGGGCTGCCCAATCCGACGCCGCGGAGTTCGGCCTCGCACCGATCACCGAGCGGCGACTGCGGAAGAACGGTGATCATCTCGACCCGCCGCCCCAGCTGGGCGAGCAGAGCACCCACGTTCGCCTCCGCCCCGCCAACATGAATTGCGAAGCCATGCGCGTTGGCAAGCTTGACGCCTGACGCTGCACCTAGCCGCAGCATGACCTCGCCGAAGCACAGGATAGACCCCGGCCGATCGATCCTCATAGGCTCTCCCGAAGAAGAACTGCCAAGGATTCGCGATCCATCTGGGACCGCGTCCGATCAGGCACGGAACGACACGATGAAGCTACTGGCGGGACAAGTTGCGACAACTTTTGCGCGCTCGATGTCCCCATGCGGCATCCTTTTTGTGAGCGCTAACATCTCTCTGACAGTCGAACCCTGTCAAGGTTGGCAGGTGCCGTCGTCGGCTACTCCTCGGACGAAGGCGATCGGGGCTGCAATTTTGTCGGCTGCCCGACAGTTTTGCACTTGCGAACCAAGGCGGTTTCACGCACCTTTGTTGCGCTGCAACAAAACACGAGGACACTCGTCATGGATGAGCCAAGGGTTCAAGGTCTCTATGATCCTCGGCACGAGCATGACAGCTGCGGGATGGGCTTCGTTGCCCATGTTAAAGGCGCACCCTCTAACGACATCATCGCCAAAGGCCTTCAGATCCTTGCGAGCCTCGATCACCGCGGAGGTGTGGCAGCTGATCCCACAATCGGGGACGGAGCGGGATGCCTGATCCAGATTCCCGATGCACTGTTGCGTGCATGGGCGGTCGAGCAGCGTATCAACCTGCCGCCTGCCGGTGACTATGCGGTTGCGATGTGCTTCCTACCGAGGGACTCCGCGAGCCGCGAAGTTGCGGAGGCCAGACTTGAGCATTTCGTAAGGCTGGAAGGCCAGGTTTTCATTGGTTGGCGGGACGTTCCGGTCAATGCATGTGGGCTAGGCTCCGCTGTCCTCAACTCGGCACCGGTCATTCGCCAGGCGCTCATCGGACGCGGTCCAAACGTGCGCGACCAGGATGCATTCGAACGCAAGCTGCTGGCGATCCGCAAGCAGACCCAAAACCCACTCGAAAAGCTTGCGGAGCAACAGCGTCTGCCTGGGCTCGCGGACTTCTACATCCCGTCCTTTTCAAGCCGCACAATCGTCTACAAGGGGCTCTTGCTGCCGCGTCAGCTGGGCAGTTTCTACTCCGACCTGACCGATCCCCTCACGAAGTCCGCGTTGGCGATGGTTCACCAGCGCTTTTCGACGAACACCTTTCCCAGTTGGCGGCTTGCCCACCCTTACCGGTTCATCGCGCACAATGGGGAGATCAACACCGTTCGCGGCAACGTGAATTGGATGAATGCCCGGCGCCGCACGCTCGAATCTCCCCTCATCGGCGCGGATCTCGACAAAATGTGGCCGATCATTCCTCACGGCCAGTCGGACACAGCCTGCCTCGACAACGCTCTGGAGCTGCTCGTCGCCGGCGGTTATCCGCTCGCGCATGCGATGATGCTCCTGATCCCGGAAGCCTGGGCCGGGAATGAGCAGATGGATCCCGCTCGACGGGCGTTCTACGAATTTCATGCTGCGTTGATGGAGCCGTGGGACGGCCCTGCTGCCATCGCCTTCACGGATGGACGGCAAATCGGCGCTACGCTTGATCGCAACGGACTCCGGCCGGCCCGCTTCTGCCTTACGGACGACGATCTTGTCGTCATGGCGTCCGAGTCCGGAGTGCTGCCGATCCCGGAAGAAAAGATCACCCGCAAGTGGCGGCTGCAGCCCGGTAAAATGCTGCTCATCGACCTCGAAGAGGGACGCATCGTCGATGATGATGAAGTGAAGGGTCGGCTTGCCGAGGCAGAGCCCTATGGAGACTGGCTTCGGGAAACGCAGTTCAATCTCAAGAACCTACCCAGCGCCGGAACGGAGCAGGCCACCGACGCCGCGGAGCTAACACGCTTGCAGCGGGCGTTCGGCTACACGGAAGAGGATCTCAAATTCTTCCTGCGTCCGATGGCGGAAGAGCCCGACGATCCGATCGGTTCGATGGGAACGGACACGCCAGTGGCCGTTCTCTCGAAGCGGCCTCGACTGCTCTACGAATACTTCAAGCAGAATTTCGCCCAGGTCACGAACCCGCCGATCGACCCGATCCGCGAAAGCCTCGTGATGAGCCTCGTGTCGATGATCGGTCCGCGGCCCAACCTGCTTGGCCGCCATGCCGGCACGCACAAGCGCCTGGAAGTATCGCAACCCATCCTCACGAACGAGGACCTGGAGAAGATTCGCTCGATCGGCGACCATCTCGACGGTGCCTTCCGAACGATCACGCTGGACGCGACCTGGCCGAGCAACGGCGACGCTCAGGCGCTGGAGGCCGCCCTTCAACGTCTTTGCTGGGAAGCGACAGAAGCGGTCCTTGCAGACATCAACGTTCTAGTCCTTTCGGATCGGGCGGTGGCACCAAACCGCATCCCGATACCGGCGGCATTAGCCATCGGGGCAGTCCATCATCACCTGATCCGGCAGGGTCTTAGGATGCAAACGGGCCTCGTCGCGGAGACCGGCGAAGCGCGCGAGGTCCATCACATGTGCGTGCTTGCGGGCTATGGCGCCGAGGCCATCAACCCTTGGCTCGCCTTCGATACGATCGACGACATCGTCTCCGGAGTTCCGGACCCGAAATCCAACTACGTGAAGGCGCTCAACAAGGGCATTCTGAAGGTGATGTCCAAGATGGGCATCTCGACCTTCCAATCTTATTGCGGCGCTCAGATATTCGACTCGATCGGGATCTCTTCGACGCTAGTCGAAAGATACTTTTTCGGCACGTCCAGCACGGTCGAGGGAATTGAACTCGCCGAGCTCGCGGAGGAATGCGCTCGACGGCATCGATCGGGATATTCGACAGTCGACGACGACGGGCTCGCCGTTGGCGGCCAATGGGCGCATCGCATCGGGGGCGAGGCCCATGCCTGGACGCCTGACAGCATTGCCAACCTGCAGCACGCTGTTCGCGGCAATCTGCCGGAAAAATACCGGGCGTTTGCTCGGGAGATCAACGAACAGGAAGGACCGCTGACGCTCCGAGGCCTGTTGGATTTGCGTCCTGCCGGACCGCCGGTCGCGATCGAGGATGTCGAGCCCGCCGCCGACATCGTCAGGCGTTTCGCAACGGGAGCGATGAGCTTTGGCTCCATCAGCCGGGAAGCCCACACCACGCTCGCCGAAGCAATGAACAGCATTGGCGGCCGCTCCAACACAGGTGAAGGCGGTGAGGAACCCGAGCGGTTTCGCGTAGGCTCAGAAGGCGTTTCTTTCCGATCCGCAATCAAGCAGGTGGCTTCGGGCCGTTTCGGCGTGACGACTGAGTATCTCGTCAATGCCGACGAATTGCAGATCAAGATCGCGCAGGGAGCAAAGCCTGGAGAAGGAGGCCAGCTTCCGGGCCACAAAGTCGATCGCGAGATCGCGAAGGTTCGCCATTCAACGCCAGGGGTCGGACTCATTTCGCCGCCGCCCCACCACGATATCTACTCGATCGAAGACCTCGCTCAGCTGATCCATGACCTGCGTCACGTAAATCCTGCAGCACGGATATCAGTGAAGCTGGTGTCCGAAGTGGGCGTTGGCACGGTCGCCGCCGGGGTGGCCAAGTGCACCGCCGACCACATCACGATCTCGGGCTTCGAAGGGGGCACTGGCGCATCGCCTCTGACTTCGCTGGTCCACGCGGGTCTCCCATGGGAAATCGGCCTTGCCGAAGCGCAGCAAACGCTCGTTCTGAACGGCTTGCGGGGTAGAGTGACATTGCAGGCTGACGGCGGCCTCCGCACCGGGCGCGACGTGGCCATTGCTGCGCTGCTGGGAGCCGACGAGTTCGGCTTCGCGACAGCCCCGTTGATTGCCGCTGGCTGCATCATGATGCGCAAATGCCATCTCAACACGTGTCCGGTCGGCATCGCCACGCAGGACGCGGTCCTGCGAGCGCGCTTCACCGGCCAGCCGGGACATGTCGTCAATTACTTCTTCTACGTGGCCGAGGAACTCCGCGAAATCATGGCCGCGCTCGGAACCCGTCGCCTCGAAGAGATGATCGGCCGTGTGGATTTGCTCGAAATAAAATCGCTGGCAGACCACTGGAAAGCAAAGGGCGTCGATCTCCGCAGTCTGCTTCACCAGCCAACTGTCGAGGGATCGAGGCGAGCGACGCCACCATGCGCCAGATCATTCGATGTTCCGGTCGACAAGGCGCTGCTCGAAGGTCTCGACGATGACGGATCAGCATTCGTCGAGTTGCACGTATCAAACGTCGATCGATCAATCGGGACCGTCGCCTCCGGCGAGATCGCTCGTCGTTTCGGTCACGAAGGATTGCCGCCGGGCACGCTTCGGGCTCGGCTGATCGGAACTGCAGGACAGAGCTTCGGAGCCTTTCTTTCCCGCGGCCTGACGCTCGAACTCATTGGCGATGCGAACGACTATGTCGGCAAGGGTCTGTCGGGCGGCTGCCTGATCGTGCGTCCACCGGAGGCCGCTCGGCGGCAGGCGCATGAAAATATCATCGTAGGGAATACCTGCCTCTACGGCGCAATCGAGGGCGAGGCTTACTTTGCCGGAGTCGCCGGAGAACGCTTTGCCGTTCGTAACTCCGGAGCGGTCGCAGTGGTCGAGGGCATGGGTGATCACGGCTGCGAATATATGACCGGCGGCGTCGTCGTCAGCATTGGCAGTGTCGGACGCAATTTCGCTGCGGGCATGTCCGGCGGCATTGCTTACGTCTGGGACCCAGACCGGCAGCTCCAACGCCAGTGCAATCACACCAGTGTGAACCTCGAGCCAGTCGAAGACGTAGATCGGCTGCTCGAGCTTGTTCAGCATTATGGCGAAGTGACGGGAAGCCAACGTGCTCTGGCTCTCCTCGCCAACTGGCCGGAGGCTCTTTCCCAGTTCGTTCAGATCATGCCGCACGAATATCGTCGCGCTCTGACCGACAATGCTGTCCCTGAGGTGAAAGCGGCATGACGATGACCCAGGCGACAGCTTTCATGGCTACTGCGCGATCAGACCGAATTTATCGTGACGTGAAGGAGCGCGTCCGCGACTGGCACGAGGTTCTCAGCCCGCTCGAGGCTGGCGAAGTCAGCCAACAGGCCGAGCGCTGCATGGATTGCGGAATTCCGTTCTGCCATTCGGGATGCCCGGTCAACAACCTGATACCTGACTGGAATGAGCTCGCCGCAAGCGGCCAATGGCAAAGGGCGCTCGATCGCCTGCACGCAACCAACAACTTTCCGGAATTCACCGGCCGCGTTTGCCCCGCGCCGTGCGAAGCCGCCTGCACGCTCAATCTCGACGATGCGCCTGTGACCATCAAGACAATCGAGTGTGAGATTGTCGACCGCGGCTTTCGTGAAGGGTGGATTGGACCGCGCGTCGCACCACGCGGTACCGGCAAGCGCATTGCGATTGTGGGGTCCGGGCCGGCCGGCCTCGCCTGCGCTCAACAACTTGCCCGCGCTGGACATTCACCGACCGTTTTCGAGAAGGCCGATCGGGTCGGCGGTCTCCTTCGGTATGGAATTCCCGATTTCAAACTCGACAAGTCATTGATCGACCGGCGCGTCGCCCAGATGGAAGCCGAAGGTGTGATCTTCCGAACAGCTATGGAAGTCGGTGTTTCCGTCAGCGTCGAGCGGCTTCTCGATGATTATCACTTGCTTGTGCTCGCTGGGGGCGCAGAGGAGCCACGCGATCTCGAGGCGCCTGGACGCGAACTAAAGGGCATCCATTTTGCGATGGATTATCTGACGCAGGCGAACCGCCGCGTCGCCGGCCTCGTGGACGACGACGAGTCAATCGTTGCCAGCGGCAGGCATGTCGTCGTCATCGGCGGCGGCGACACGGGGTCGGATTGCATTGGCACCGCCCATCGCCAAGGCGCCGCCTCCGTAACCCAGCTCGAGATTCTGACTCAACCGCCGCTGAGTGAAGACAAAAGCGTTACCTGGCCAAATTGGCCAATGAAGCTGCGCACGTCCTCCTCCCAGGAAGAAGGAGGCTCACGAGAATTTTCCATCGGCACGACGGGATTTAGAGGCGATGCTGGCCGCGTATCCGCCGTCATGTGCGAACGCGATGGACAGGAAATGGAGATCCATGCCGAGCTGGTGCTTCTCGCAATGGGTTTCACGGGAGTCGCGCGGGACGGTGTTGCCGGAAGCGCAAAGGTCCGACTCACGGAGCGCGATACGATTGAGACTCTAGGACCGTACCAAACGTCCGTTCCGCGAATTTTTGCCTGCGGTGACATGCGCAGGGGCCAATCGCTTGTCGTGTGGGCGATCCGAGAAGGACGTGAATGTGCCGCCGCCGTGTCACGGGCTCTGGCAGCTCCAAAACTGCAAAGCGTCGAGCGCTGATATACGCAGAGGAAGGTCCAGCTCTATGCCACACCCGATTGAGGGACGAATGCATCGTCATCCAGATCGCCGCATTCGTCGCATGGTCCATGGGACCTACTTTCTCGCGAGCTGATCTCACCTAACATCGCGAGAAAACGGCCTTCGGGAAATTCCCCGAAATAGAATCTAACAGTGCGGACGATCCTTCGGCGGCCCGCCGGCCTGCCGTTGTTGCGGCCCATTCGGTTGCACCACGTCTAGACAGCGTCGGCGAAAGCCGGAGTGGGCCTCATCTCCTGCGCGATCTCGACTGCCCTGGCCGGCTCGATCGGCCGACTGGGATAAGCGTCGAGCACGATCGTCGGAATCAACCGCTGCGTCAGGTCAGAGAAAGTGAAACCGATCTGGCCGTTTCGCGGGCCCGTCGCGGCCACAATCGAATCGATCTCCGATGTTGCGAACCCGAGCGCCCTGAGACGCGGCTCGAGGAGGAGCCGCCGCTTGCTTTCGTCAGGCCGTTCGAAGACCAGCATTTCCGCCGAGCGCCGCTTCACCGCTGGGTCGAGCGCCGTATAGCGGTTCGTGCACATGATTACTGCCGCGGGAACGCGCTCGTTAGCAATCCGGTCGATTCCGCGGATGAAGGCATTCACACCGCTTCGATCCTCATGGTGCATCTCTGAATCGCGCGTCTGCGCAAGCGCGTCGGCCTCATCGACCAGCAGGATCACAGAACCCGGCGTCTTCGCCTCAGCGGAGTTGAGCCGGTGCGCCTCACGCAGCGTGTAATCGAAGGCGCCTGAAATCAGGTGCGTCATTTCGCCTACCTTGCCTTGCCCACGAGCTGAAAGGCTGAGCGGCAGAAGCATGACCTCGATATGCTCCTGCCGGGCGACAGCGTCGCCGATTGTTTCCGCGAGCTCCGTTTTTCCTGAACCCACATCGCCGGCGAGGATGACGAGCGGCGGGCGATGAAGCACCGTGTCGATCAAGAGCTCGGAGCCGGGATGATGCTTCTCCCCCCAGTCCGTAAGGCCTTTGGGATGGATCAGAAGCGCAAGGATCTTGGTCAGCTTGGCGATGTGATCGTCAAGCCCGACCAGCCGGTTCAACCGGTCCCGAGCATTGGGATTAGGATAGGCCTGACGCCGTTCGAACAGAGTTGCCGTATCGATCATCGCTGCCCCCAGAAGGACCTTTGATATTCGTCCAGAAAGCCGTTTGAAAGGCTTACTTGTTTCACAGGCGTACCGGATCCGGACTGCCGCACGTCAACTCCACTGGGAACCACGCTCGCCAACGCCCCGTTTGAGCAGCGGAATGATCCACCAGCCACTCACCCCGCCGGAGGATTTCGAAGCGCCAGGCTCCAGCGAAGGCTTCTACGCCGAAGTCATTCGCCTGATGGCTGAATCAGGCATTCCGTTCCTGCTGTCGGGGACTTACGCTTTGTCCTGCTACACCGGCATCATCCGGCCGACGAAGGATGTCGACGTGTTCGCCAAGGCTGGCGATGCGCTGCGTATGCTGAGCTTCTTCAAGGAGCGCGGGTTCGACGTTCAAATCGTGGACGACCGCTGGTTGGCGCGCGTCACCCGCGGCGAGCAGTTCGTCGACATCATCACCAACATGCCGACTTCGGCGACCCACGTCACGGACGAATGGTTTCATGAAGCGCCCGAGGCGATGCTGTTCGACACGAAGGTGCATCTCGTGCCGCCAACGCAGTTCGTCTGGTCGAAGATCTACGTCCAGGACCGCTACCGCTATGACGGCGCGGACGTCACCCACATGATCCTGAAGCGGTCGGAGGATATCGACTGGCGCCAGCTGATCTCTAGCATGGAGCTTCACTGGGAAGTGCTCCTGACTGCCATTCTCAATTTCCGCTTCATCTATCCGAGCGAGCGGCACCTCATCCCGCGCTGGGTGATGGACGAGTTGCTGGAACGCCTCCATGCGCAGCTCGAAATGCCGTCGGCCGGCAAAAGGGTTTGTCGCGGCCGCATCTTCAGCCCGCGGGATTATCAGATCGATATCGCCGAGTGGGGCTTCTCCGAGGCAGTCGGCAATCTCGAAGAGAATTATGCAACCCACTGATAAGATTACCGTCGCCGCAATCGGCGACCTCCACGTGACCGAAGATTCCGTCGCCCCCTACCGGGAGCTTTTCGCCGAAATCTCGCGGGTCGCCGACGTCCTCGTGCTGTGCGGCGACCTCACCAATTTCGGGAAGACTTCCGAGGCCGAGATCCTCGCTGAGGACGTCCGGGCGTGCGACATCCCCGTGCTGGGTGTCCTCGGCAATCATGACTATGAATGCGGCCAGCCCGAGGAGGTAACCCGCATCCTGCACGAGGCCGGCATGACGGTGCTCGACGAGCAAGCCGTCGAAATCAACGGCGTGGGATTTGCCGGAGTGAAGGGCTTCATGGGGGGCTATGGACGTGGAGAGTTGGCGCCGTTCGGCGAGCCGATCGCCAAGGCTTTCGTCGACGAGGTGATGAAGGAGGCGCGCAAGCTGGAGAATGCGCTTCGAACTCTGCGAACGGAACGAAGCGTCGCGGTGCTCCATTACTCGCCCGTCACAGACACACTTGAGGGCGAGCCGCCGGAAATCTTTCAATATCTCGGTGCGCAACGGCTCGCGGATCCGATCGACCGGTTCGACCATGTTAAAGCCGTCGTCCACGGTCATGCCCATCATGGAAAGTATGAGGGGCGAACCCCGCGCGGCATTCCGGTCTACAATGTCGCGCAGTTCGTGCTGAAACCCTTGTTCGGTCGGCCTTACGCCTTGATCGAGGTGTGAGAGGCGGGCTCGTCCGTGCCCGGTATGGGTGTCGGCGTGTGCAAGGTCTCGATGACGTAAAGGCGCTTGACGAGCACGTAGGACACGACCGTAAGCGGCGCCGCGAGAATGACACCTAGCGTCCCAAATAGCGCCCCGAAGGCGATCAGGGCAAAAAGCAGAACGACACCGGGCAGATCGACGGCATATTGCTGCACCAGCGGCGTCAGCAAATAGCCTTCGAACTGCTGAACCGCGAAGTATAGAAGCAGGACCCAAAGCGCCAAATCGGGGCTGACCGCGAGCGCAAGCAGCACTGCTGGGATCATCGACAGGATCGGACCAGCGAACGGAATGAATTCGAGAACTCCGGCCAGCAATCCGAGCGTGAACGCCGACGTCATTCCGAGCATCCAAAGACCGAACCCGGTTAGAAGCCCGACGACAAGCATCGCGATAAGCTGCCCACGCAGCCATAGGCGCAACGCGCGCTCGGACTCGGTGATTGCTTCAAGCGCAAGCGGCCGCTTGCCGGCAGGCACCAGCTTGACCGCGCCGGCGAGATAGAAGCGCGGCTGAGTGGCAAGGAAAATGCCTGCGACGAGAACGACCAGCACGTCGGCTATGCCGCTTCCGATCGATAGAATCGTCCGACCGAAGGCCGAGAAGCTGCTTCCGCCGGGAGCGCGAATATCCTCCGCCCAGCGCTTCAATTGTTCACCTAGACCCAAGTCACCCATGCGTGCTTCGACCGCACGCCAGGCCGCCGGAAGCATTTCGCGCAACGATTGTACCTGCTGGACGACATGCGTGCCGAACAAGGCGATGAGTGCCAAACTCAACCCGACGATAAGCGTGATAGAAATGGCCGTGCCGATGCCGGTTCGCCAGCCCGTCAGCTTGCAAATCCGGTCCGCAAAGGCGCGGAACACGGTCGCGACGACGAGTGCTCCAAACAGCATCAGCACCAAGGTTCGGAGAAACCAGGCGAGAAGAAACAGGGATGTCAGCCCAAGCACGATGAGCACGCGGCGAACGAAGCGGCGCTCGTCGCTCATCGGCTTCGGCTCCTCGGGACTCACGCTGGCGGCCAGCCTTCCAGGATCTCGACGAAGCGCGTCAGCCATGAATTGGTCTGGTGGCCGTCGATGACGCGATGATCGATGGTCAGCGTCACGTAGGCCATCGGCCGGATGAGCATCGCGTCCTGGCCGTCCACCTCGCGGACGATCACGCGCTTCTCCAGCTTGCCGATGCCGAGGATGGCCGCCTGGCCTTGGTGGAGGATAATCGGCGCGGCGAGCAGCGACCCTGAGACGCCATGATTGGAGATGGTAAAGCTTCCACCGGCGACGTCCGAACGCTCCAGCTTCCCGTCTCGGGCGCGCCGCGTGAGATCATCCAGCTTCGCGCCGATCTCCTCGAGCGAAAGGCCCCCGGCGTCCTTCACCACCGGAACGACCAAGCCTTTCTCACCAAGCGCGGTGCCAACACCGACGTCGATCGTCGGGGAGATGGCGATGCGATCCTTTTCCCAACGGCCGTTGATCGCGGGCGCAACCGCCATCGCCTCGGCGGCCGCCTTTACGATGTAGGCAGTGTAGCTGAGCTTCGTGCCCTTGCCGGCCAGGGCGGCCTTATGCGCGGCGATGGCCGAGAAATCGGCTTCAAACACCGCTGTGACATGTGGCGCGTCGCTGACCGCCCGAACCATGTTCTCCGCTATCGTCAACCTCATGCGGTCGTGCGGAATGTCCTGCGCCGAGAATTGCTGTGGCTGAGCCGTCCCAGGCTCACCGACGCTGACGACCGTGGCGGCTGCTACGGCGCGGTCCACGTCCTCGCGGGTCACTCGACCGTTGCGTCCCGTGCCTTCGATAAGAGCCGGATCGATTCCGTGCTGCAGGCATGCGCGGCGAACAGATGGGCTGAGGCGAGTTTCCTGGTCCGCACTCGGCTTGAAACTCACCGGCTGGCGTTCGGCAGATACTGGGCTGGCCTCGGCCTTCGGCACGAAGGACTTCGGCTGAACCTGCTCGTCGCTGATCCGTCCGAGCAGAGCGCCTGGCACGGCCTCGGCATCGGTATCGAGGAGAATTTCCGCAAGCACCCCAGCCGCCGGTGCAGGCACTTCCTGCGTGACCTTGTCGGTCTCAAGCTCGACGAGCGGATCGTTCTCGGCGACGGTATCGCCGACCTGCTTGAGCCAGGCGCGCACGACCGCCTTGGTGCCCTCCTGCTCGTCGGGAACGCGGACCTCGATCAACTTTAGAACCCCACCAGGCGGTCGATCTCGGCACGGATGCGATCAACCGTGGGAAGCGCCCACTCCATCAGCTTCGGGTGATGCGGGCTAGGTATATCGGGCATCGTCACTCGGGCGACCGGTGCGTCGAGGTCGAGAAAGGCTTCATCCGCGACTACCGCCGCGATCTCGGCACCAAAACCGCCGGTCCGCAGGTCCTCATGCACGATAAGACAACGACGCGTGCGCCGAACGCTCTCCAGCACCGTGTCCCTGTCCCAGGGCATAAGCGTGCGCAGGTCGATGACATCGGCGCTTACGCCGTCCGCCGCCGCTTCGCAGCGCGGCACCATCGCGCCCCAGGTCACGATCGTGATCTTGTCGCCGTCGCGCGTCTTCTTCGCTCGGCCGAACGGCAGCACAAAATCGTCGCCGGGCCACGGCCGCCTCGCCCAGCTGTCGTCGAGCATCGCGCGATGTTCGAAAAAGAGCACCGGATCGTTGCCGCGCAGGCTGCCGCGAAGCAGGCCGACCGCGTCCTCCGCGTTCGAGGGAACGGCCACCTTCCAGCCGGGATTGTGGACGAATTGTACCTCGTTGGTCTGGCTGTGCCACGGGTCGCCGCACTTGAAGAAGCCCCCCGGCACGCGGAGCACCATCGGTGCTGCGAAGCGGTTGTGCGTACGCCAGCGCATTGTCCCGCAGTCGTTGATCTGCTCCGTCGCGGGCTCAGCATATTTGCGGAACTGGATCTCGGGCACGGGCATCAAACCAGCGAGCGCCATTCCGACAGCGCGCCCGACGATGCCCTCCTCATTCAGGGAAGTATCGAAGACCCTCTGCCGTCCGAACTTTTCTTGCAGACCAAGCGTCACTGCATGGACACCGCCCTTCGGGCCGACGTCTTCGCCAAACACGCAGACCCGCGGGTTGGATTCCAGCTCTTGGTCCAGCACGCGCCTGATGGCGGTGACCATGTTGATACGCTGGCCCTCCGCCTTCGGTTCGTCCGCTGCGTTCGGCGGCTTGTAGCCGGCGTTCCAAAGGCCGCCGACCTGCTGCATCTGACCGTCGAAAAAGACATGATCGGTTACGACCTCGGGCGACGAGATGCCTCGCGCCTCCGCCTCGGCACGCGCCGCGCCGACTTCCCACGCGACCTCACTTTCGAGCCGCGCCCAATCATCATCGTTGATGCGGAATGCGGCACAATAATCGCGGAGCTTCGGCAGCGGATCGCGGGTCCATTCCTCGGCGACCTCGTCCTCAGATTTATAGCTCTGGGTGTCCTGGAAGCTGTGACCCTCGAGCCGCGGAACAGTCAGGCGAAGCAACGCGGGCGCGCGCTCCGTTCGGACATGCGCCACCGCGTCGCGGACGAGTTGAGCCGCCTGCTCCGGTTGGGTGCCGTCTCCATTGAAGATGGCCAGGCCACGGAAGCTCGCCAGGTTGGCTGCAATATCCTTGCCAGGTGTCTGATATTCCGAAGGAACTGAGATGCCGTAGCCATTGTCCTCAATATATATGAGCAGTGGCAATTGTTGAGTCGTGGCAATAGTTAATGCTGACCAAAATCCGCCCGTGGCGCAGCTCGCATCGCCACCGAGCACCAATGCAATCGCGTCGTCGGGTCCTTCCTTGAGGACTTTGGTCTTGTAATCGATTGCCTGCGCCCAGCCGGCGGCCGGCGTGTACTGCGCGCCGACCCCGCCGCACATCGGCAGCGCGTGGGCACCACCCGTATTGGGATAGTTGAAGACGACCCCGATATCTCGGCCGTCCGAATAACCGCCGGCCAGACCCATTCCGGAGCCCAAAGCGTCGGCCAACGGCACGCCCAGCGCCAGAAGCAATGGACGCGAACGATAGTAGCCGCACGCCGCGTCGCCGTCCTTGAGCTGAAGCCCGAGCAGCACCTGCGCCATATCGTGACCGCGCGCGCTGAACTGGTAGAGGACCTTCTTGGCTGGGACGAGCTCCTGCTCCTCGAGACGGTCCATTTCCCGGCTGGTCAGGACCAGCCTTGCGACCTCGCGCCAGTTCACTTCTGCAGATACCCGGCCGGGGTCGCGATCAGCCATGGTCAAGCGTCCAGGATGCCGACCACGGCGGCGATAAATCGATCGATCTGATCGTCACTAAGGCCCACGACGTTGAAGCGCCCGCTGTCTGCCATGTAGATCGCGTGATCCTTTCGCAGCTTCAGCACTTGATCCTTCGAGATCGGGAGCATCGAGAACATGCCGTACTGCTCACCGATGTAGGCGAGACGCGGGTCCGCACCTGCGATCCGCTTCCGCATCGAGTTGATCCGGTCACGCATGGCCGCGAGCTCGCCCGGCCAGCGGTCGCGAAGTTCGGGCGTGTCCAGCACCAGCCGCACTGCGGCCGCGCCATGATCCGGCGGCATCGACCACATCTCGCGCGCCCGCTGGAAAACGTGCGCGATAGCGCGGGCAGTAGTTTCCGGCTCGCCGGTCTTCACGAACAGCGTACCTACGCGGTCGCGATAGACGCTGAAGTTTTTGTCGCAGCTCTGAGCGACGATCACCTCGCTGCACGACCTCAGCATGAGGCGAACACCGGTAGCGTCCTCCTCAAGCCCCTGGCCGAAACCCTGGTAAGCGATGTCAACGAGAGGAAGCAGCCCGCGATCCGCGCAAACGCTCGCCACGGATGCCCACTCGTCGGGGCTGAGGTCTGCGCCGGTCGGATTGTGGCAGCAGCCGTGGAGAAGGACCACATCGCCGGCGCGCGCATCATCCAAAGCCGACATCATCTCGTCGAAACGCACCATTCCCGACTGACGGTCGTAATAAGGATATTCGACGATCTGGGGGCCGACCGCGCGGATGATCGGCGGATGATTCGGCCAGGTAGGCGTGCCGACCAAGACGCGCGCCTGTGGGTTTGCCGTCGCGATTAGCTCGAAACCCAACCGAAGCGCTCCGCAGCCGCCCGGCGTCTGCACGCCCGCGATACAATCATTGTCTGCAAGATCGCCTAGCAGGATCGGGCGGATCAGCTCGGCGAAGCGCCTGTCCCCGGCGCTTCCCAGGTAGGATTTTGATTCCTGGGTCTCAAGCAGAATCCGCTCGGCATCCTTGATCACTGGAAGGATCGGCGTTCGACCCTTCCCGTCCCGAAAAACGCCAACGCCGACATCGATCTTCTCTGGCCGCGGATCGGCATTGCACAAGGCGATCAGCTGCAGGAGCGAATCGCTCTCAACCTCGGGAAGATCGGCGAGTCCCCTCACCTTCGCATCAGTTTCGCTCAGCATGGAATGCGCTTAGCGCAACTTAGGCGTCGTAATCCACTGCGACCCCGCCCCCGACTGGAACGGACTGGCAAGTGAGCACGTATCCTGCCGCAACTTCTTCATCCGTAAGACCGTAGCGCGCGGCCATTTCGACTTTGCCGCTGGTGACCTTGGCCCGGCATGTCGCGCAGACGCCCGCCTTGCACGCGAAGGGCGCAGGCAGGCCCCCTGCACGTGCGCTGTCGAGGATATTTGCCTCTGTGAAGGCCACCTTCCGAGTGCGCCCGTCCAGCGTGACCGACATGGTCGCGCCAGCGGCCTTGGTCTGCAGCTGCGCCATCTCGGCCGCGAGCGCGGCCGAGGGGCGATCGGCAGTGAAGCGCTCGATATGGATGCGCTCCTTGTCGACGTTGCGGTCAAGCAATGCGCCCTCGGCCGCGTCCATCATCGGGCCGGGACCGCAGATGAACCAAGCGTCGACGCTTGCAGGATCACCGACCAAAGACAGGATTGCCTCGTCGCAACGCGCGCGATCGAGCATGCCATTGAAGAGGTCGATGTCGCCCTCCTCCTCGGCGAGGAAGTGATAGAGCGAGAGACGGCCGACGTAGCGATCCTTCAGATTCGCCAACTCTTCGAGGAAGATGATCGAGCTGCTGTCGCGGTTGCCGTAGAGGAGAGTGAACTGGCTCCCCGGCTCTTCCTTCAACGTTGTCCGAAGCAGGGACATGACGGGCGTGATCCCCGATCCGCCCGCGATACCGACAATGTGGCGCTTTCTCGAAGACGCGAACTCGGTCGTGAAGCTGCCGTGCGGCGGCATGACCTCGACCGTATCGCCGGGCTTCAGCGTATCACCGACCCAATTTGAGAAGAGACCGCCTGCGATACGCTTTACGGTGACCATCCAGTCCTGATCGTCCGGCGCGGTGCAAAGCGAGTAGTTCCGGCGGACTTCTTCGCCATCGATCGTGGCCTTGAGCGTCAGATGCTGCCCGGCCTTGAAGGCGAAGGCGTCACGAAGCTCGGCAGGAATTTCGAAGCGGATCGAATTGGCTTCGGCGGTCTCGGGGACGATCTCCGCGACCTTCAAGGCATGAAAATGCTTGTCCATCACCAGGTCGCGTCGGGATAAGTGCGCGGCAGGAACTGCATGACCGCAAGCAAATGACCGAGGTGCTCGCTGTGGTGTCCGCGCCGCCCGCCAAGGATCGGCCGCTGGTCAGCGGGCTGCGCCAGCTTCGCTTCCGCAAGCACTGACGCAATTGCAGAGCGGTATTCTCCCTCGAAACCGCGGGCATCGGGCGCCACGCCTCGGTCGATCAGTGATTGCAGCGCGTCATCCACCTCGAACAGCTCCGGCATGAAGCGCCAGTTCCAGTCGATACCCTCGGCCATGCGCCGGGCGCTCTCCTCGGTGCCGTCGCCCAGACGAACAACCCATTCTGACGACAGTTCGCGGTGATAGGCGACTTCCTTGACCGCCTTGGATGCGAACTCGACGAGAAATCGGTCATTCGACTGAGTCAGACGCTGGAAAAGCATGTGCTGCCACGTGGTGTAGAGCAGGTGCCGGGCCATCGTTCGCGCGAAGTCGCCGTTCGGCTGCTCGACCAACAAGCAGTTGCGGAAGTCCAGTACGTCGCGGTGAAACGCGAGTTTGTCGCCCCCCAACTCATCGTTAGCGCCCGCCTCATCGAGCAAGAGCGTGGCTTGCCCGACTAGATCGAGCGCAAGATTGGCGAGGCTGATGTCCACCTCGAGCACCGGCCCATGCCCGCACCATTCGCCGAGCCGCTGGCCGAGGATCAGCGAGTCATCACCGAGACGCAGAAGATAATCGAAGCGTACGGCATCCGGCTCACCAGTTGCGGGCGCGTCGAAACTGCCCTTCCCGGTCGCTCCGGTCGGCACGTCGATCGGCGGAAGCGAAGCCATCAGATGTGCTTCACCTCGTCCGGGATGTCGTAAAAGGTCGGATGCCGGTAGATCTTGCTCTCCGCCGGTTCGAACAGCTCGCCGGCCTGGTCAGGATCAGACGCGACGATTTCGGCCGACGGGACGACCCAAAGGCTCACGCCTTCCATCCGCCGCGTGTACGTGTCGCGCGCGTGGCGTAGCGCGAGCTCCGCGTCAGGAGCATGAACGCTGCCAAAGTGGCGATGCGCAAGGCCGCCCTTGGTACGGACGAAGACTTCCCAGAGCGGCCAGTCATGACTCATGCCGCCTTCCTCGCGCGGCGCTTTTCTTCATGCGCGGCGGCGGCGTCGCGGACCCAGGCGCCTTCCTCCCAGGCCTTCCGGCGGGCTTCCATGCGTTCCTTGGCGACTGGGCCTTCGCCGCGGACGACGGAATAGAACTCCTCCCAGTCGATCTCGCCGAAATCGTAGCCGCCCTTATCCTCATTCCACTTGAGGTTGGCATCGGGAACGGTGAGACCAAGGAAATCGGCCTGCGGCACAGTGATATCGACGAACTTCTGGCGGAGCTCGTCATTGGTCTCGCGCTTGATCCGCCAGCGCATCGATTGAGCCGTATTCGGGCTATCGGCGTCGGGCGGGCCGAACATCATCAGCGAGGGCCACCACCAGCGATTGAGCGCGTCCTGCGCCATGCGCTTCTGCTCTGGCGTGCCGTTCGCCATGGCGATCATGATCTCGTAGCCCTGGCGCTGGTGGAAGCTCTCTTCCTTGCACACGCGAACCATCGCGCGGGCATAGGGACCGTAGCTGGTCCGCTGCAGCGGTACCTGGTTCATGATCGCCGCACCATCGACGAGCCAGCCGATCGCGCCAATGTCCGCCCAGGTCAGCGTCGGATAATTGAAGATGGTCGAATACTTGGCCTTGCCGCTGTGAAGCGCCTCGATCATCTGCTCGCGGCTCGTGCCCAGCGTCTCCGCCGCGCAATAAAGGTAGAGTCCGTGGCCAGCCTCGTCCTGGACCTTGGCGAGCAGAATCGCCTTGCGGCGCAGCGACGGCGCCCGAGTGATCCAGTTCCCTTCCGGGAGCATGCCGACGATCTCGGAATGCGCATGTTGCGAGATCTGCCGGGTCAAAGTGCGGCGATATGCCTCGGGCATCCAGTCCTTGGGCTCGATGAACTCGTCGGCAGCGACGCGCGCCTCGAAGGCTTCGAGGAGCTTGGGGTCCTCTAGCGTTTCGATCTTCGCCGTCTTCTGAAGCTCGGTTGTGTACATGGCGTGCGATGTAGCTCTGTCAGGCCTAACGTTCAAACGTCGACAATTGCGCCACCTATAGTGCGCGAATAGCCCGTGAATTCAGCAATGGCCCTGCCATCCTCAGTTCGGACGCTCACGCGGGTCACACCGCTACGGCGGGCGCGGCCGACTTCCTCGCCTTCGGCAATCAGCGTCTCGCCTTCCTTGGCCGCATCGAGAAAGATGATGCTCGCCTGCGCAGCGACTGTGCGCTCGTTCCTGCCGTTGCAGATGTAGGCGAAGGCTGTGTCGGCCAAGGAGAAGACCATCCCGCCGTGCACGGTACGATGCCCGTTGAGCATGTCTTCTCGAAGGGTCATGCGCAGCCGTGCATAGCCGGCCTTCGCGTCCTCGATGACTAGGCCCCAGGCCGGCCCGGTGCCCTCGTCGGCGAGCATTGCATGGGCGACCCGGCTCGCAAGTTCGTCAGCGTCCACGTCCCCTCCTCTTGACCGCGCAAGCGCCTTCTCCCCATTGCGGCATGATTGGGGAGAGTGCCATGGCCGATTACGAAACGATCCTCTTCGAACGCGACGGGCCGATTGCCCGCATCACGCTCAATCGGCCGGACCGGCTGAACAGCTTCACCGCGCAGATGCACAGCGAAGTCGCCGACGTTCTTCGCGAACGGCTCGAGGATTCGCGGGTCATCGTTTTGACCGGCGCAGGACGGGGCTTTTGCGCGGGGCAGGATCTCAATGACCGTGCCGTCTCGGCTGACGCCCATCCAGTCGATCTCGGAATGACTGTGGAGACCGCGTGGAATCCGTTGGTCAGGACCCTCACAGGACTTCAGCAGCCGGTGATTGCGCGCGTTAACGGAGTCGCGGCTGGCGCCGGCGCCAACATTGCGCTCGCTTGCGACATCGTTGTCGCCGGGCGATCGGCGAAGTTCATACAGAGCTTCTCGGCGATCGGACTCATTCCCGACAGCGGAGGCACTTGGGTGCTTCCGCGCCTCGTCGGACAAGCACGTGCCATGGGCCTGGCACTCACAGGTGAACCGCTTTCCGCGGAAAGGGCCGAAGAATGGGGCCTCATCTGGAAATGCGTCGACGATGATGCGCTGGACGCCGAGGTCGATGCCATTGCACACAAGCTCGCCTCGCTTCCGCCACTAGGGCTTGCCGCGATCAAGAAGATGATCCGCGAGACCTGGGCGCACTCGCTCGACCAGGAGCTTCATCATCAGCGCGATGCGATGCGCCGGCTTGGCTTCACGCAGGACTATCGTGAAGGCGTCGCCGCATTCCTGGAAAAGCGGCCGCCGAACTTCGTGGGACGCTGACCGAAGGCTAGCCCTCGATGATCACCTCGGTTCCGAGCTTGGTCAGCCCGAAGAGCTTTTCCGCGAACTTCATCGGCATGCGAACGCAGCCATGGCTTGCCGGATATCCCGGATTGTCGCCGCCATGAAGGGCAATCCCATGATCGTCGATACGCTGCATGAAGGGCATGGGCGCATCGCCGTACTTTCTCGAGCGGCCCATTTTCTTCTTTTCCTCGACTTTCCAGAAGCCGAGCGGCGTGGACATGCCCGTCTTGGCGCTTGAGATCGAAGCGGCGCCGACGAGGACGTCGCCCTGATAGGCGTAGGCCGTCTGAGTCAGCAGATCGATGACGATCTTGGGGCTGCCCTCCGTCGGGACGGTTGCGGCCCACAGATAATTGCCAGGCGTCAGCCAGGCCCGGCCGAACGTGTCGATCATCGCCTGATGCGCTTTTTCGGCATTACCCTGCGTCCAGCGATACGGCAGCGGCTGACCGGCCGGTTGAACGACCTGCGGAGCTGGAGGAGGCGCGGTTTCGCAGCCCGCCAGCGCCGCGCCGGTAACAATCAGTAAACCACTGATGAATTTACGCATTTTTGCCCCACCCTAAATCCCGAGATCTAGGGGTTGCCGCAAGTTTTCGCGATGTTCAAGCCGCTATCCGCGTTCCTCAGTAGAGCGCGCGATGAACCTGCGTAGAAGCGTGATGATCAGTGCGACGGCCGCCGTATCCGCCATCCAATCGAGTGGATCGCCGTCGCGATGGAGCGCGGGAATAAGCTGCAGGATTTCGATTGCAGCACCGAACAGCGAAAGCCCTCCACCCAGATAGATTGGCCTAGTCCTTGGATAAGCGAACGACCCAAGCGCTCCGAGCAGGAGGAAAGCCGCGATGTGCTGGATCTTGTCCGAGGGCTGGCCGGGCAGTTCGGGTGGGTGCGGCACGAGCGCCATGACCAGAGCGATGGTCGCCGCGATCCAGAACGCGGCCCTGAGGACTGTAGCTCGACGTACTTTACTCATCCGCAAGCACCTAGATGCCTCCGGGACCAAGATGAAGGCGGGATTGCTTCGGGCCGCCGCTGCTCGCAATGACGCCGCAGAGGTGAAACCGATGAAGACCGCGCAGCTGCTCAACTATGCCTTCGATCGCTGGATGCCCGGCGAGGGCCAGTTGGCTGAACTCACCAGCGCGATCGACGGCGCCCCGGTGGCGACGACCGGATCGGGCGGGCTCGATTTCGCGGGCATGCTCAAGCACGCGCGAGAGGTCGGCGGACCGGCGCTTCGGAAGATGACGTTTCACCAGCGCGCGAGAATGCTGAAGGCGCTCGGCCAGGCAATCATGGCGCGAAAGGAAGAGCTTTACGAACTGAATTATCTGACCGGCGCCACGCGGAAAGACGGCTGGATCGACATTGAGGGCGGTGCCGGCACGCTCTTCTCCTTCTCGTCCAAAGGGCGCCGCGAACTGCCGGACGCCCATGTGCTGATGGACGGTGCGATGGAGCCGCTTTCGAAGGCCGGCACCTTCGTGGGCCAGCATATCTACACGTCGCTCCAGGGTGCGGCGGTCCACATCAACGCCTTCAACTTCCCGGTGTGGGGCATGCTGGAAAAGCTCGCACCCACCCTGCTCGCCGGCGTGCCCGCGATCGTGAAGCCGGCCTCCGCGACATCCTATCTGACCGAGGCGGCCTTCCGAGTGATGATCGAATCCGGCGTCCTGCCGACCGGCGCGGTCCAGCTGGTCGTCGGCGGCGTAGGCGACCTGTTCGATCATCTGACCGGGCAGGACGTGGTCAGCTTCACCGGCTCCGCCTCGACAGCGCTGAAGCTCCGTACGCACCCGGTCGTGATGCGGGAATCGGTCCGATTCATCGCCGAGCAGGACAGCCTCAACGCCTCGGTTCTCGGCCCGGACGCGAGGCCAGGAACGCCCGAATTCGACCTTTTCGTTCGCGAGGTCGCGATCGAAATGACCGTGAAGGCGGGCCAGAAGTGCACGGCCATCAGGCGCGCCATGGCTCCCGCGCAATATCTGGACGCCGTGCAGGAGGCCCTCGCGGAGCGGCTCAACTCGACAAAGGTCGGCGATCCCCGTTCCGAGGACACGCGCATGGGCGCGCTCGTGAGTATGGCCCAGCGCGACGATGTGCGACAAAAGATCGCCGAACTCGAAGCTGCGGGCGCGAAGGTGGTTGCTGGAGACCCTTCCGCCGCCCCGCCGGTCGCCGGCGGCGCCTTCCTGTCTCCCGTCCTGCTGCGCGCCGACGACCCATGGGCCACGACCGCCGTTCACGATGTCGAGCCGTTTGGGCCCGTCTCCACGATCATGCCTTACCGCAACATGGACGACGCGATCGCTCTCGCGAACCGCGGCAAGGGAAGCCTCGCGCTCTCGCTGTTCACGCATTCGCCGGATGCTGCTCGCGACTTCATCCGCGGGGCTGCCGCCTTTCATGGACGGATGCTGGTCATTGACCGAACCAATGCGAAGGAATCAACCGGGCACGGCTCACCCTTGCCGGTCCTCGTCCATGGCGGTCCCGGCCGCGCCGGAGGCGGTGAGGAAATGGGCGGCATCCGCGGCGTGAAGCATTACATGCAAAGGACCGCGATCCAGTCCTCGCCGATGATGATTGCAGCGATCACGGATCAATACATCCCGGGTGCTCCCAAGCACTTCGTGGACGTTCATCCATTCAAACGGACCATGTCCGAATTGGCCATTGGCGACACGTGGAAGACGCCTTCCAGAACGGTGACGATCGAGGACATCGAGCATTTCGCTCAGTTCACCGGGGACAAATTCTACGCCCACATGGACGAAGAAGCCGCGAAAGCGTCCCCCATCTTCGAGGGCCGTGTGGCGCACGGCTATTTGATCCTGAGCTTCGCCGCGGGTCTTTTCGTCTGGCCCGATCCGGGTCCTGTTCTCGCAAACACCGGTTTGGAAAATCTGCGCTTCCTGACGCCGCTTTATCCGGGCGATTCAATGCGCGTGGAGCTCAGTGTCCGGTCGAAGTCGTCGAAGAGCGAAGAGACGGGCGTCGTCCGCTGGGCGGTGGAAATCTTCAACCAGCGTGATGAGCTGGTCGCGACCTACGACCTTCTGACCGAGAACGTGCCCTAGGCAGGAACGGTGCTATTCGTCCGTTCGTTCGTAGAGGCAACCTTCCAGAAGGAGCCTCAAGATGAAGATCAGCGATGTGATGACGCGGGAAGTCCGGACCGTTCGACCTGACCAACCCGTAAGTGAAGCGGCATCCTTCATGCTCAATGAGGACGCGGGCTCGATGCCTGTCACGGAAGGTGACCGATTGGTTGGGATGATTACGGATCGTGACATTGCCGTCCGCGGTGTCGCCAAGGGGCATGGCCCCGACACGCCAGTGCGGGAGCTCATGACCAGCGGCGTCATCTGCGCACGCGAAGACGACGATGTTTCCGACATTGCTCGAAAAATGAGCGAAGAACAGATCCGCCGCCTGCCGGTGACCGACGAGCAAGGGCGGCTATGCGGTATCGTCAGCCTCGGCGACCTTGCACGAGAGACTGAAAAGGACGCGGGCAAGGCGCTCGAGGGCGTCAGTGCGCCCGGAGGGCAGCACCAACAATAGTTACAAGCTGCGAACCAACTTGGTCGCAACGGCGATCCAGGGCGGATTGGTAACGATCTGTTGCCTTCCGCCCGCGCCCGGCGGAAGCAGCTGCAGCCGCTCGCCGTCGCGGTCGATCAGTCGACCGAAGAGGAACCGTCCGGCAGGACGCGGAACCAATACATCCTTGTTTAGAGCACTCCCAAAGCTCTCGGGGTCAACCGTATCGCACCAGATCTCGTCGCCTGCGCGATAGTCGCCATTGCTCGCGGAGACGGTGATAGCGACTTGCCCACCCTTCGGCCTCGGCGCGACGACGACTCCGGTGCGTCTCGGAGCAGTAGCTCCGCCCGCTCCCAGAACCGCCACAACCGGCAATTCAGCCTTGTCGCCTCGGCCTTCGACCAGGTCTGCTGCGTCCGCACCGAGAGCGTCGGCGATGCGATTGAGCCATCCTATCGATACGGTCCGCGTCCCCGTTTCGAGCCGTCCGATCGTCTGCGGGGTCGTCGGCGGTGTGCAGGCTTGAGCGACATCGTCGAGCGTCATTCCGCGAGCGCGTCTTACTTCCCGAATCCGCGTAATCATATCGCCCCCGATCATCGCGCACGAACCAATAAGGTTTCTCTCTGTCCTACAGTTTCTCCCATGTGGCAAGCCCCCGCCCGAATCGAGAGTCGGGAGACAGAAGTGAGTGAATATGAAAGCAGGAGAATGCTGGTCGAGCGCTCAATCGATGCAGTGTCTGCGCCGAAGGGACGTTTGAAGCGTAAGCAGCCAGCGCGTTCCGTCACCGTGAATCTCGCCGAGTCTCCGCTCGGATGGCTGCTTTCGCGCCAACTGATAACAGAGCGACAGTTCGATGCCGGGGAGCGATTGCGCGCCGATTGGGAGCGCGCTCAGCTAGCATCCCGCACAACCATGGCCTGGGATGCGGCCCCGATCAGCGGACGCCGCGGTGGTCCGTCAGCCGGCATCGACCTCAGCGGCAGCCAGATCGATGCCAAGCGGCGCTTTCATGAAGCGATCGAGAGTGCAGGCCCAGGGCTCGCCGACATCCTATGGCGTGTCGTCTGCTCAGGCGAAGGAATGCGCGAGGCGGAAAACGCGCTCGGCTGGCCCGCCCGGGCGGGGAAGGTCGTCCTAACCCTCGCGCTCGACCGCGTCGCGGATTATTATCGGATCCGCTGACGCTGCGAAAACAGGCCCGTCAGTGCGAACATTCGGACCATTTGAAGGAGACGCCGCGATGATTCTCTACGGCTCGACGCTTTCCCCGTTCGTGCGGAAGACAGCGGCTTTCCTTCGCGAGAAGGGCATCGAATTCGATCTGGAACCAACCGGCTTTCCGAATCCGTCGCCGGAATTCTGCGCGGCAAGCCCATTCAAGAAGATGCCGGCGTTGGTCGACGGGGATTATTGCCTCTCCGATTCCAGCGCGATCATTCACTACATCGAAGCGAAACATCCGGATCCGCCACTTATCCCCGATGAACCAAGGGCGCGCGGAAAGGTGATCTGGTTCGACGAATTTTCCGACACAATCATGGCCGCATGCGGAGCGAAAATGTTCTTCAACCGCATCGTCGCTCCGCGCTTCATGGGCCGGGCCGGCGACGAAGCCGTTGCGAAGGCCGCCGAACGCGATGAACTCCCACCCATCCTCGACTATGTCGAAACAGTTGTGCCCGATGGCGAGGGTTTTCTCGTGGGGAATCGACTAACTCTCGCGGACATCGCCATGGCGAGCCCGTTCGTGAACCTGAAGCATCTCGAAGTCGAACTCGACCAAAGTCGTTATCCGAAGACCGTTGCTTATGTTCAGCGGATCCTCTCGCGGGCGAGCTTCAAACCGCTGGTCGAGAAGGAAGCCGCTCTCCTCGAAAGAACCGCGCCACAACCGCAACCCACGCCCGCATAAGAGAAGGCGCTGAGTCCGGGGGCGACGGACCCAGCGCCTTTCGCGTTGGCTCGAGCGTTAGATATTGCTGCCGCTCGATCCTTCACTGTCGTCGTCTTCCTCATTGGAAGCGCCGCGGCCCTGCTCGGCAAAGCCTGATTCAGGGTTTCCGCCTTGCTGCAGATATTCGCCGGAATCCTGACCCTGGCTGCCAACGAAACCGCCTTGGTTCGATGAACCGCCGCTGTCGCCCAGCCCAGTTTCGCCGCCGCCGAGGTCGGATCCGCCGCTCTCTGGCGAATAGCCGCCCGGTCCAACATTCTCACCCTGGCTCAGCGTCGATGTATCGCCGGACTGCGCCTGGCCGCTGGCTGACTGACCGCCGGACGAGCTGGACTCCTGATCCGGTTGCTTGCCCAGATTCGGCTCCTGCGTTTCGAAATTGCCTTGCTGGTCTAGCGGCTGCTGGCCCTGCTGTTGACCCTGCGGCTGCTGGCCCGATTGTCCGGTTGTCTGATTCTCATTCTGCTGTTGCCCAAGCGGCTGCTGCTGTCCGCTGCCCTCGGTCTGATCGCGGCCTTTGTCGTGTTCACCTTCCATGCTCTGAACTCCTCACTGACAACGCCCCGGTTGCGCTCGGCTGTAGAACAAGAATGAAGCCACTGCCGTTCCGTCCGGCAGGGCCCGATTGCGACGAGCCGAAGCGTGGGACTTTGTTTCCGCGATGAATTGATTTGCACGCAAGAAAAAGGGCCGCCGGATCGCTCCGACGGCCCCAATCTCTAACGGTAAGAAGAACTTACTGCTCTTCCTCAGCCGTTTCGGTCGGCTCCGAAGGAGCAGCCGCTTCTGCGGGAGCCGCAGTTTCCTCGGCCGAACCCTCGGCGAGATCCTCCGCGGCAAGCGGAACAGCCTCTTCCTCGAACATCTGAGCGAGAACGTCGACGCCTTGCGCCTGCAGGTCGGCCTCTTCCGGCGAACGCGCGACGTTGACCTTCACCGTCACTGCGACCTCGGGGTGGAGTGCAACCTTCACCTCGTGAACGCCAATCGCCTTGATGGGGCGATCGAGCACAATCTGGCTCTTGGTGACCTTTGAGCCCTCGCCTTCCAGCGCCTCGACAATGTCGCGCGCCGAAACCGAGCCGTACAGCTGTCCGGTGTTCGAAGCCTGACGAATGAGCTGGACGGTCTTCCCGTCGACGCTCTTCGATGCCTTCTCGGCGTCCGTGCGGCGCTCGGCGTTGTCGGCCTCGATCTTCGCGCGATTGGCTTCGAAGACCTTGCGGTTCGACTCGTTCGCGCGAAGCGCCTTCTTGTTCGGCAGCAGATAGTTGCGCGCGAAACCGTTTTTGACCTTCACGACATCGCCGATGCCGCCAAGCTTCTCGACGCGCTCAAGCAGGATAACTTCCATGGGTCCTGCCTCCTACTTCACGACATAGGGAAGAAGGCCAAGGTGGCGGGCGCGCTTGATCGCCTTCGCCAGCTCGCGCTGCTTCTTGGATGAAACCGCAGTGATGCGGCTGGGGACGATCTTGCCCCGCTCGGACATGAAGCCCTGAAGCAGGCGGATGTCCTTGTAATCGATCTTGGGAGCGTCCTTCCCGGAGAAGGGGCAGCTCTTGCGGCGGCGGAAGAATGCACGTGCCATCTTTTAGGCCTCCAACTCTTCGCCACGCGGAGCGCGGTCGCCACGGTCACGGCCGAAGCCGCCGCGATCGCCACGATCGCCATCGCCACGCGGACCACGGTCGCGCTCGCCGCGACGCATCATCGCGGACGGGCCGCTCTCATGCTCGTCGACGCGAATCGTGAGGAAGCGGATCACGTCCTCGTTGATGTTGGTCTGGCGCTCGAGCTCCGCGATCGCCTGAGCGGGAGCGTCAATGTCGAGGGCGACGTAATGCGCCTTGCGGTTCTTGGCGATACGGTAGGTCAGGTTGCGCAGACCCCAGGTCTCCGTCTTGACCACCTTCCCGCCATTGTCGGTGACAATTTTGGTAGCGTTTTCCGCCAGCGCATCGACCTGGGCCTGAGCCAAGTCCTGACGCGCGAGGAAAACATGCTCGTAGAGCGGCATGTTTCTTCGTCTCACTGTTGGCCGATCGCTGACGCCGCCCGATGCGAACGCCCCTCCGGCTGTCTTCCAAAAAGCACTGGGGCGCGAGACCAGCCCGCACCCCATCGCCGCGCCCTATGACGAAAGCCCCCTGAAATTGCAAGTCGAGGATGACCTTCAGCTGCCTACAGGAGCCCTTCGCGTAGCGACAAGCTATCTATCTTTCCATAGACCCGAAATTCAAAGCTTTTGGGCAGTTTCCAGATGCTTCCGGAGGGTCGGTAGCGTGTCCTTTGCAAGAGCAGAAGTCTGTGGATCACCGCTGGAAGCCTGCTCTTCATACTTGGCGATGTCCTTCTGATGGTCCTCGATCATCGCCTGCTTGAATGCCTTGTCGAACGCAGTGCCGCTAAGACCCTTTAGCTTGTCCAGATTGGCCTTGCCCTCGTCTGAGGGGTCATCGGTGGTTGGGATACCGGCGCCGGAAGCCAACTCGACGAGCTTTTGCTTGTGCGCTCCATGATCCGTTGCCAGCATCTTTCCAAAATCCTTCGCCGCCTGACTGCTCGCCTTGGTCGCGGCCAGATTGCCGATGGCAACCTCCCCATTGTCGCCCTTGAGCGCTTCCGTGACGAAGGCGGTGTCGATGGCTGCTCCCGCTGTGTTCGTCATGTCCGCCGCTTCATTGTCGAGGGCAATGTTTTCCGCTCCCGCGGTCTGATCGTTGACGGCGCCTTCACTGGAAGCATCGTTTTTTTGACAGGCTGCGATCAGGCAAGTCGAAGCGATCATTGCGATTTTGACGGTCTTCATTGTTGATCTCCCTGAGAGCGTGGCCAACAGTCGTGCCCTCCTCCGGTTCCAACAGCTGTGCGGGCGAATTGCACCCTGGGGCGATGAGTGGCACACGGTCGGCATGGCGACGCAGCTGCGCAGCATAACTCCAGGGAAGGATCCGCTGGAGGGCATGAGCCTGCCCGGGTGGCTCTACCACGATCCTGAGTTTTTCGACGCCGAGAAGCGTGCTTTCTTGCGGGCGGCGCCGCAGGTCGTCTGCCATGAGAGTGAGATTGCCGAACCCGGAGAATGGCGAACGCTCGAATATCTCGGCGAGAGCGTCGTGGTTATCCGTGGCGACGATGGTGAGACCCGCGCCTTTTCAAACGTCTGTCGTCATCGTGGATCGCGCCTGGTCGACGGCGATGGCGGCTGCGCAAAGGTCCTGACCTGTCCGTATCACGCATGGAGCTACGCCCGTGATGGAGGGCTCGTCGGCGTTCCGCACCGAAGCGAGTACCCCGGCCTCCAGACGGAAAAGCTCGGCCTTTTCCCGGTCCCAATCGAGAATTGGCACGGCTTCCTCTTCGTCACGCTCGAACCTGGCGCACCTTCCGTGGCGGAGATGATGGCGCCCTACGAGCATGAGGTAGAACCGTATCGCTTCAACGAACTGCGCGCGATCGGCCGCGTAACGAAGCGCCCGCGGCCGCTGAACTGGAAAACGATCGCGGACAATTACTCCGACCATCTGCATATCCCGGTCGGCCACCCGGGC
>Ga0070670_100000384_pt1 | contig 36688 bp, 36 predicted proteins | sample KBSS63metaG_FD_64665 | JGI IMG/M metagenome (GOLD analysis project Ga0070670, IMG submission 64665) | Switchgrass rhizosphere microbial communities from Kellogg Biological Station, Michigan, USA - KBS S6-3 metaG | ecosystem: Host-associated > Plants > Roots > Rhizosphere > Soil ... | reverse complement strand
AGCTCACCGGCACGGCGTTGATCATCATCGCGTGCTATGTGTTCCGGTACGGCCCAACCGGCATTCGTGCGACGGTCGCGCTGCTGCAGCAGATCGACAAGAGCCTGGAGGAAGCCTCGCAGGGGATGGGGGCCGGCAGCGCGACGACGTTCCGGCGCGTCACGTTGCCGCTGATCCTGCCGGCATTCTTCGCCGGGCTGGGCGTCGTGTTCATCCGGTCGATGACCGCCATCAGCGCGACGATCTTTCTGGTTTCGATCAGCTGGACGCTCATCACCGTCAAGATCCTCGACAACATCACCGAGCTTGCGCTCGGACCCGCGGCAGCGTTCTCGGTACTCGTCGTCGTCATCGTGTTCGTCGTGATTGCGGCAATCGGCCGGCTGCTGCGGCTATTCCGTGCGCCCGGCAACGTGCCCATGGCGAGCCTGCTCGGAGGATGACCATGGGCGTACAAGGCGGCCGCAGTCGACAAGCGGTCCCTCCCGCAAGGACCGGGCGAAGCGCCAACCGAACCCCATGACCGCGGAATCGATCGGCGTCGACGTCGAAGGCGTCTCCAAGCGCTACGCGCATCGCGTCAAGGGCGAGGTGTACGCGGCGCGCGACGTCGTTCTGCACGTGAAGCCGGGCGAGTTCCTGACGCTGCTCGGTCCTTCGGGCTGCGGCAAGACGACGACGCTGCGGATGATCGCGGGCTACGAGATGCCGGACGCGGGTCGGATCCGCTTTGGCGGGCAGGACGTCACGCACGAGCCGGCCAACCGGCGGAACATCGGATTCGTGTTCCAGAACTACGCCCTGTTCCCGCATCTTTCGATCTTCGAGAACGTCGCCTACGGGCTCCGTGTGCGCGGCATCGACGAAGCGGAGATCGGACGCCGGGTCGGCGAAGTGCTCGTGCTCGTCGGGCTCAGCGGCTACGAGCAGCAGTTCTCGAGCCAGCTCTCGGGTGGCGAGCAGCAGCGCGTCGCGCTCGCCCGCGCGATCGTCATCCGGCCGCGCGTGCTGCTCTTCGACGAGCCGCTCTCGAACCTCGATGCGAAGCTGCGGGTGCAGATGCGTCACGAGATCCGCGAGCTGCAGCGCACGCTCGGAATCACGACCGTCTACGTCACGCACGACCAGGAAGAAGCGATGGCCGTGTCGGACCGGATCGCGGTGATGAGCGCAGGCAGCGTCGTCCAGGAAGGAACGGCGGAGGATCTCTATCACCGTCCCGCGTCGCAATTCGTCGCGCAGTTCGTGGGGCGCGTCAATCTGGTACCGGGGCGGATCACGAGCATTGCGGGCGATGTCGCGAAGGTCGCGGCGCTGGGGTCGACCGTCGACGCTCTCGTCCTCACGGCCGGACTCTCGCCAGGTGCTGCCGTTCGCCTCGTCGTGCGTCCGGAATCGATGGCAATCGCCCCGGTGGCTTCGGGAAGTGGAGCGCTCGCGGCAACCGTCACGTCACGGACGTTCCTTGGCGAAAAGATCGAATACCTGTTGCGGTGTGCGGACGAGACGCTGCAGGTCGTGCGTTACGACTCGGGGCCCGGTGACATCATGGCCGAAGGCTCCATCGTGGCGGTACGCTTCGCGGAGGGTGCGGTGACCGTGTTGCCGGAGACGGTCGCCGCCGCAAAGTCGGAGTAAGCTCGACGGCGTTGGCCCGGGAGGGGCCCGTCGTTCTGGAATCGCCCATGCATCGAATCGGCAGCGGCCTCGTTTACTTCCTGTTCGCAATCGTGCTGACCGGCGCGGTCGGCATTGAGCGCGCGGTCGCCGCGGATCCTGCGAACGCGGTTCACGGGTCCGCGGATCTGTATGCGGCTCCCGGCGTGACGCTGGCGTGGGGCATCCTGCGTGGCGCCACCGAGGGCTCGACGCTCGTGGCCGTGCGCATCGTCGTTGCAACCGACACGTTCGCCGCCGTCAGTATCGTCGGCATCGATCCCTTCACGCAGCGCGAGCAGGTATTGCTGCCACCGAGCTCGACGGGCGCGCGCATCGACGCTCGCATACCGCGCGCCCAATTCGCCGATCTCCCGCGTACGGAGTTTCGGCTATTCGGGTCGACGCCCAAAGCGCCGACGGATGCCCCGAAGCTCCTCGTCTACTACCTTGGCATTCCGGACACGACGCCCGAGTTCGCGTCGGAAGCCGCGCTCGAAAATTACCTGACGTCGCGCATCCGCCAGGGCGCCACGAAACCATGACGCGAACTCGCACGCGTGGCGAGATCGCGCGCCTGCTCGATCATTCCGTGCTGAAGCCCGAAGCCACCGCCACGGACATCGAGGCGGGCGCCGGGGTCGTGGCCACCTGGGGCATCGGCTACTACTGCGTCCAGCCCTGCTGGGTGTCGCTTGCGGCGCGTGCGCTGGCCGGCGTTGACGCGAAGGTCGCGAGCGTCGTCGGATTTCCGCACGGTGCCGATCAGGCGCAGGTCAAGGCCAGCGCAGCCGCGCTTGCCGTCGCTGACGGCGCGGGCGAGATCGACATGGTGCAGAACTTCGGCGCGCTCCGGAGCGGCCGAGCAGCACTGGTGGCGGCCGACATCGAAGCCGTCGTCCGCGCAGTGTCGGGCATTCCGGTCAAGGTGATTCTCGAAACGACGGTGTTGAGCGACGACGAGAAGGCGCTCGCCTGCCGTCTCGCCGTCGATGCCGGCGCCGCATTCGTCAAGACATCGACGGGATTTCATCCCACCGGCGGTGCGACCGCCGCCGATGTGCGCCTGATGCGCGCGGCGGTAGGCCCCGCCGTGGGCGTCAAGGCTTCGGGCGGGATTCGCACTCTCGGCGACGTGCTCTCGATGCTGGAGGCAGGCGCAAACCGGATCGGGACGTCCGCGAGCGCGGCGATACTGGGGGCCGTCAAAGAGTGATTTTGAAGCAGCCTGGAGGGCCACTGCTGCGCTTCCCACCCGGCGGTAACCCGAGGACGCTGATACCGGTTCCTTATGGTCGCCGCGCCTAACAGCAGCGCGGCCCGCTGCCGCAATATTTCCGGTCGATCGCCTGCGCAAAGAACTCGCGGCGTGACAGCACCGGCAGGTCCGGGTGATGGGCTGCGCGATGTTCGAGGTAACGCTCGTAGTCCGGAATTCCAAAGATCTGCAGCCAGCCCGTCCGTATCGCTCGCGCCTGCACACGCACGCGGCCGATGAAGGCGCCGCCAGTGCTGCCATCGAAGGCTTCGGCGCGAGCGGCCGGCGCGACGGTCCGCGGCTCGTTCACGCCACCGCTCCCTGCGCGGGCGCGAGCGGCGGAACTTCCTGTGCGGTCGGCTGCGCCTGCCGCAACGCTTGCCGGCAGATCTTGATCGTGTACCAGCACATGGCGAGAACCAACGCCACGAAGAGTCCGCACACGACGGCGTCGAGGTAGTTGTTGAACGCCACGCGCTGCATCTCGGCGATCGACTTGGCCGGTGCCAGGACCGTGCCCTGCGCTGCAGCCGCACTGAATCTGTTTGCCAAGGCGACGAAACCGATCTTCGGATCGGTGTGAAAGATCTTTTCGATACCCGCCGTCAGGGTGGTGATCAGCAACCACGTCGTCGGCACGAGCGTGACCCAGACGTAACGCTCCCGCTTCATCTTCACCAGCATGCTGGTGCACAGGAGGAGCGCGATACCAGCGAGCATCTGGTTTCCGACACCGAAGAGCTGCCACAGCGTATTGATGCCGCCGAGCGGATCAACCACGCCCTGGTACAGAAAGTAGCCCCACGCGCCAACGCACAGCAACGTGGCCAGTACATTCGCGGGCAGGAACTGCGTGTCGCCGAGGGGCTTGTACAAGTGGCCCAGCATGTCCTGGATCATGAACCGGCCGACCCGGGTGCCGGCATCGACGGCGGTCAGGATGAAAAGTGCTTCGAACAGGATCGCGAAGTGGTACCAGAACGCTTCCATCGACTTGCCGCCGAGGGCCTTGGCCAGGATCTGCGCCATGCCGACGGCGAGCGTCGGCGCGCCGCCCGCGCGGGACAGGATGCTGCTCTCGCCGATATCCCTGGCGGTCTGCTCGATGAGTTCCGGCGTGATCGTGAAACCCCACCCCGAGATCACCTGCGCGGCGTTGGCGGCCGTGGTACCGATGGCGGCGGCGGGCGCGTTCATCGCAAAGTAGATGCCAGGATCGAGCACGCAAGCGGCGGACAGCGCCATGATTGCGACGAAAGACTCCGCGAGCATGCCTCCGAAGCCGATGAAGCGCATGTGCGATTCCTTCTCGACCATCTTCGGCGTCGTGCCGGACGATATCAACGAATGGAATCCGGATACCGAGCCGCAGGCGATGGTGATGAAGAGGAACGGGAAAAGCGATCCGGAGAACACCGGTCCGGTGCCATCGATGAAGCGCGTCGTTTGCGGCATCGCGAGAGGCGGGGCCACGACATAGATACCAACGGCCAGCGCGGCGACAGTCCCGATCTTGAGGAAGGTGGACAGGTAGTCGCGCGGCGCCAGCATCAGCCAGACCGGCAGGCTCGCCGCGATTCCGCCGTAAATGATCAGCGCCCACGCGAGTTGGGTCCCGGACAACGTAAACAGGGGGCCCAGCACCGCGTCGGCGGCGACATTGCGCCCATAGAGGATCGAGGCCAGCAGCAGGATCACGCCGAACACCGATGCTTCGCCCACGCGGCCGGGCCGGATTACTCGCATGTAGATGCCCATCGCCAGCGCGATCGGTATCGTTGCCGCGATCGTGAAAAGGCCCCAGGGACTGCCGGTCAGCGCCTTGACCACGATCAGGCTGAGCACCGCCAGGATGATGATCATGATCGCGAGCACCCCGACCAAGGCAAGCGAGCCCGCCGCGGAGCCGAGCTCCATCTTGATCATTTCCCCGAGCGACTTCCCATCACGCCGCACGGAAGCAAACAGCACGATGAAGTCCTGCACCGCTCCGGCGACAACTACGCCGGCGAGGATCCACATCGTTCCCGGCAGAAATCCCATCTGCGCCGCCAGCACTGGACCGACCAGCGGGCCGGCGCCGGCGATTGCCGCGAAGTGGTGCCCGTAGAGCACCCATTTATTCGTCGGCACGTAGTCCATTCCATCGTTGTGCCGGACCGCGGGTGTCGGTCGTGTGTCGTCAAGACGCAGCACCTGCTCAGCAATATATTTGCTGTAGAACCGGTATGCGATGAAATACACAGCCAGCGCGGCGGTGACGAGCCAGGCGGCATTGACGGATTCGCCGCGCCCCAGTGCCAGCGCCGCGAACGCCAAGGCGCCGACCACGGCGACGGCCACCCAAAGGAGAATCGATGTCACCTTGTTCATGGCTCCTCCAAGGCGACCGACGCCGCAGGTCGGCGCGAAAGCGATGACAACATTGTCCAGCCAAAGAAACGGGCGGATGCTGATCGCTCACAGTCGCCCGGTGTGCGGCAGCGATTACGTTACAACTTAATCGAGACACCGACAAGATGCGTTCTGCGATATTCGTTCAACGAACGCCTCAGCTAAGGTTGCGACAAGCGGCCGGTCCGATTTGAAGGCCCGCGACCTCACAGCCACCTTCTCACGCGCGCCGTGTATTGCGCATACGCTGCTCCGAACTTGCCGGCGAGCACCCGTTCCTCGGGCACGATCTGAAAGCGCGTGATGTAAAGCACGAAGACGACTGGGCCGGGCAGCGCCCAGGCCGAACAGAGGAACGCAGCCCAGCCGATGAGGACCAGGGTGAGGCCGACATACATCGGGTTGCGCGTGACTCGATAGATTCCCGACGTCACGAGTGTGGTCGAGTTCTCCGGCTTGAACGGATTGATGGTCGTGCGCGCCCGCTTGAACTCCAGGTCTCCCGCCAGAGCGAACGCTCCGCCGGCGACGGCGATCACTACGCACGCCGCGAGCCGGACGGTAAACGGCAACTCGAGCGAGATGCGCTGCTCCGAGACGGACCACATGGCGGCCCCGACGAGGAACGCGACAACGGGCGGAGGAATCTTCAGTTCCAGGGCGCGCATGATTGGTCTCCGGCTGTTGAGGCCGTCCCGAGCGGCCCTGTGGGCGGCGGCACGCGATAACCGCCGCTACGTCGTCACGCCCGCGCTCGCGGCCGGCGCATCGGCTGCCTCGACCATCCTCTCCAGCATCGCCGCCCGCGACACGATCCGCACGCGCATCGGCTCCTCGCGCCCACGCAACGCGACCTCCTTGGCCGGCAACGAATCCAGAGCCAATTCTGCTGTCCGGCAGACCTCGTCCGACAGCACCACCTCGCACTGCAGGATTTTCGACTGCTCCTGCAGTCGCGCCGTGACGTTGACGGCGTCGCCGATCGCCGTAAAGACCCGATGATCGCTGTAGCCGATGTCGCCCAGGATGACCTCGCCGCCGTGAATGCCGATGCCGAATTGCACCGGCTCGCCCAGGTTCTCCCTGAACATCTGGTTGAAGCGATCGACGTTGCGCGCGATGAGCGCCGCAGCGCGGATCGCTTGCCGGCTCGCGGTTGCGGCGTCGGTCGCCACACCGAACAGCGCGAGCACCCCGTCGCCGAGGAACTGGTTCGGCGCACCGCCCGCCTCGATGACCGCCTGCGACACCGCTTCGACGAAACGATTGATGATGAACACGATGTCGTACGGCATCCGCTGCTCGGCGAGTCGCGTCGAGCCGCGCATGTCGACGAACATGCTCACCACGTGCCGTTCCATGCCTTGGGCTCGCATCGTCGCGCCCGCTTGCGACATGTCCGCGTTGGGAGGGAGCAGCGGGACGATGGCAAGATCGGATTGCGGACGCAGCTGGCACGCGAGCCGAACCGGCGAATCGGGCCCGAATCCAGCCCGCTCCAGCACGGCCCGCTCGCCGGGTGACGGCGGCGGCAGCGCCGAGCGGTCACCGATGATGCGAATGCGGCACGTCGAGCAGCGGCCGCGTCCCCCGCAGACGCTCGCGTGCGGAATGTTGAATCGCCAGCTCGACTCCAGGACGGAGAGTCCGCGCGGCACGCGAATGGTCTTGCCGTCCGGGTAGGTGATTCGGATCAGCCCGCGGCGGCGCTCGTTCAACGCGCGCGTGCCGCGCGCCGCAAAGACCAGCGCGATCGATGCCACCCACCCGATGAGCGTGTAGTCGCGGATCTCGGCGAGCCGGTCGAGCTGCTCACGCGTGCCAAGCTGACCCGGCGACAGATGCGCCTCGCTCCATTCGGGAAGCGCACTCAATGCGGCGACTGTTCGTCCCGCCTGGTAATAACCCAGCAACGCGAGCGTCGGCAGCAGGACCGCCGCGGTCAGCAGATACGGCGCGCCGCGCCGGAAGAGGGGTTTGAGCCGCAGCCAGAAGTAGATGCCGATGGAGCCGTGCACCCACGCGACGATGAGCGCCAGGACCTGCAGCATCCCGCGCCCCGGGGAGGCCACCCAGAACAAATGCAGCGCCTGCGCATACCCGCGCTCCACCCCGAAAACGTCAAGCGCCACGCGCTGGCCGACGACGTGCGCGGTGAGCAGCAACGGGATCGACAGGCCGGTGGCGAGCTGTACGCCTTCGATCACGCGCCAGCGAAAGTGGCGGCGCTCGTAAAGCGCCCACAGACCGAGCGCGGCATGCATTGCCAGCGCCGGGTAGAGGAGCAGCGTCCCGAGCACGCTTTGCCAGAGCATGACGTGGTACTCGAGGCCCTCTTCCATCGCCGCGAGGGAGACGTTGCCGAGGGCGTGATTCGCGAAGTGCGTGACGAGGTACGCGTAGAGGACGACGCCGCTCGCAAGGCGCAAGCGGCGCACCGGAAGCGTTCGCTTTCGCACCCGCGTTGCAGCACTGCGGGCGGAAGCGGGCACGCGATCCGCTTCAGGGACCATGCAAGCGGCTCTAGTAGCCCGCCTTGCTATAAACATGAAGTCCCGCGTCGAGGACCCACCAGACCCACTTCGGGACCGCCTTGAACGGGATGCTGTTGTATCCGTCCTCGCGCTTCGGGCGGCCGTTCACCATCGCCTTCGTGATCGTGGCGGGCTGCCCGGCCACTTCATCGCATTCCCAGTTGCCGCGATCCCTGACCTTGCAATTGCTGAACTTGCCGGAAGGCTGCGCCGAGCCGACCACCCAGTAAAGCACCTCCTGCTTGCTGACGCTCGCGCGGAAGCGATAACGATCGCCGGCGACCATCTTGCCCTTGCATGCAAGTCCTTCCCAATCGCCCTGCTCGCAGCGAACGGTGTAGACCGTGCGCTCGCCTTCGTACGTGATCTTGTCGCTCCCCCACAACGCGATCCCCAGCGCGACGACGACGACCGCTACGATCGCCCATTTTGCCCACATTGCTCCTCCGACCGGCGCTTCGAATGTCGCGCCGCGCAGGGAGTTTACCCACTCGAGCCGTGCATGGCACGCGGCCGCGCTCCCTGTCGTCGACGTCCGCGACGCGGCTTGTCCGTCATGCGGTCGCGGGGCGATAATGCGAATCCTTTTCCTTCGCATTAACGAACATGTCCGATTCCGCGAATCCGCTGCTGCAGCCCTGGCAAACCCCATTCGGGCTGCCGCCCTTCGACGAGGTCGACGCCGAGCACTACCTCCCGGCCTTCCTTCACGCCATGCACGCGCATCGCGCGGAAGTCAACGCCATCGCCGCCAATCCCGACGCGCCGACGTTCGACAACACGATCGCCGCACTCGATCGCTGCGGCGACGGCCTGCATCGAATCGAGCGGCTGTTCTTCAATCTGACCGCTTCCGAGACGTCTCCCGATCTGCAGGCGATCGAGCGCGACATTTCGCCGCAGCTTGCCGCGCATCACAGCGCAACCGCGATGGACGCGAAGCTCTTCGCGCGCATCGAAGCCGTGCACGCGCGGCGGGACGAACTGCCCGCCGGCGGCGAGGAGCGGCGCCTCACGGAGCGCGTCCATCTCGATTTCGTCCGCGCGGGGGCGCGGGTTTCGGAGGCCGCGAAGGCCCGCTATGCCGAAGTCGTCGAGCGACTCGCGGTGCTGCAGACGCGATTCATGCAGAACATTCTGGGCGATGAAGCCGACTACCGACTGCCGCTGGTCGACGAGCGCGACTTTGCCGGCCTGCCCGACTACGTGCGGGCGGCGGCGCGCGAGGCGGCGCAGGAACGCGGCGTCGACACGCCGGGCATCATCACGCTGTCGCGTTCGCTGATCGTGCCCTTTCTCACGTTCTCCGGGCGACGCGACCTGCGCGAGCAGGCGTACACCGCCTGGATGACGCGGGGCGAGCACGACGGTGCACGCGACAACCGTCCGCTCGCGCGCGAGATCCTCGCGCTTCGCAACGAGCAGGCGCGCCTGCACGGCTTCGACAACTATGCGGAATACGCGCTCGAAGACCGCATGGCCGGCACGCCGGAAGCGGTGGCGCATCTTCTCTCCCAGGTGTGGGAGCCCGCGAAGGCGCGGGCAGCGGCTGAGCGCGACGCGCTGGCGGCGCTCGCGAAGGCGGAGGGAGCGACGCATCCGATCGAGCCGTGGGATTGGCGCTTCTACGCCGAGAAAGTCCGCAGGGACCGCTATCACCTCGACGACGAGGAGCTGAAGCCCTATTTCTCGCTCGAGCGCATGCGGGCCGCCATGTTCGACTCCGCGCACCGGCTCTTCGGCCTCTCGTTCGTCGCGCGTCCCGATGTCCGCGCCTATCATCCGGACGTCGCGGTGTTCGAAGTGCGTGGCGCCGACGACAAGCTGGTCGGCGTTTTCCTGAGCGACAACTACGCGCGCCCGAACAAACGCGGCGGCGCATGGATGAGCGCGTTTCGCTGGCAGTCGCGGCGCGACGGCGAGACGCTGCCCATCATCGTCAACAACAACAACTTCGCGAAGGGCGCCGCCGGCACGCCGGCCCTTCTGTCGGCAGACGACGTGCGCACGCTCTTCCACGAGTTCGGGCACGGCCTGCACGGCCTGCTGTCGCAGGTGACGTACGAGCGACTGTCGGGGACCAACGTGCTGAGGGATTTCGTCGAGCTGCCCTCGCAGCTCTTCGAGCACTGGGCGTTCGAGCCCGAGGTGCTGCGCCGCCATGCCGTGCATTACGAAACCGGCAAGCCGATCCCCGAGGACCTGATCCAGCGGCTGAAGGCGGCGCGGCGCTTCAACCAGGGCTTCGAGACGGTCGAATACACTGCGAGCGCGCTCCTCGACATGGCCATCCACTCCGCGAGGGACCCGTCGGGCGTGGACATCACGGAATTCGAGCGCGACGAGTTGCGGCGGATCGGCATGCCGCGCGAGATCCTGCCGCGTCACCGGCTGCCGCACTTCGGCCATTTGTTCGCGAGCTCCGGATACGCGGCCGGGTACTACGTCTACATCTGGGCCGAAGTGCTCGACGCCGACGGCTACGATGCGTTCGTCGAAGCCGGCAACCCATTCGATCGCGCCGTCGCCGAGCGCGTCAAGCGTTTCATCTATTCGTCGGGTGGCACGCTCCCGCCCGTCGAAGCGTATCGGTCGTTCCGTGGTCGCGATCCTCGCGTCGAGCCGCTGCTCGCGCAGCGCGGCTTGGCCGAAGAGGCGGAACCGGCCTGACCGTCATCGGCCAGGATCCTAGAGCGTGAAGCGCTCGGAGATCCCTGTCTGCAGCTTCGAGAGGCGCGCGACCATGGGCGACAGGTTGAGTCCCGTGTCGCGTTTGAGCTGCAGCGCCTGCGCTTTCATCTCCGCCAGCGAAACGTCGACTGCCTTACCCGCGGCGGCCAGTGCGATGACGTTGCCGCTCGAGCATTCCGGGAGCACGCACGTCCTCTCGTCGAAGGCCGCGTCCATCCGCCGGACCCCCGCCGCAAGGCCGCGCCGGCGATTGAGGAAGTTGGTGACGAACAGTCCTTCCTCGGTCAGCCGCCCGCGGCAAGCCGAATAGAACGGCGGCGTGTCGAGCATCCCGACGTTGCACTTGGCGTCGAACCCGTCGACGACGATGAGATCGAACCGGCGGTGCGTCGACCTCACGTAGTCGTGGCCATCGGCGATCTCGATCGCGAGCCGGCGCGGGTCGGCGGGCAGCTCGAAGTACTGCTCCGCAGCACGCACGACGGCCGGGTCGATCTCGATCACGGTGAGCCGCGCGTGCGGACGGTAGCGGTAAAGGAACTTGGGCAGCGATGCAGCGCCCAATCCGATGAACAGGACGTGACGTGGCCGCCGCAGGCCGGGGCGCAGCAGCAGCGTGATCATCATGTCGCGCGTGTATTCGAGCTCGAGCGCCCACGGCCGCGAGACACGCATCGCGCCCTGGATCCAGTGCGAGCCGAAGTGGAGGTAGCGTATTCCCCGCTCTTCGCTGATCTCGATCGAGGCCGCCGTCACAGCGGCCTCCGCATCGGCTGCGCCGGCTCGACACTCCTGTTTCCGGCGGCCTTGCTCATTCGTCGCCGGCGCTCGCGAAGTAGCTGCGGCTGTCGTCCAGGAAGTGCGGGCCCGCGTCCGAGCGCACGGCGGTCCCGATGCCGGAGTTGGTGAGGACCTCGAGCAAAAGCGCGCTCGGCACGCCGCCATCGATGATGTGCACGGAGCGCACGCCTTCGCGCACGGCCGACAGCGCTGCCTCGACGCGGGGGCGCAACTCCGGGTTGACGACGCCGTCGCGCAGCAGCGCGTCGGCCTCCCTCGCCGTCAGCACGAAAGCAAGCCGGCCGTCGCGGCCATGGATGCCGGGCACATTGGTCATGAGGATCAGCTTCTCGGCGTGCAGCGTGCGGGCGAGCGCGCCGGCAAAAGCGTCCGAGTTGATGTGATAAGCGGTGCCGTCCGCGCCCACGCCGATCGGCATGATCACGGGAATGAAACCGCGCGACATCAGCAGGTGCACGACGTCCGGATCGATGCTCTCCACTTCGCCGACGAGCCCGAAATCCCGCGCGACACCGTCCGGCTCGTCGGGCGGCAGCACGAGCTTCCGCGCGTGGATGAAACGGCCATCCTGTCCGCTCAGTCCGACGGCCTTGGCACCGAATCGCGTGATGAGCCCGACGAGCTCCTGGTTGATCTCGCCCAGCACCATCTCGACGACGTTGAGCGTCGCCTCGTCGGTGACGCGAATGCCCGACTGCCTGCGATTGTCGAGACCCATCTTGGGCAGCAGGTCGTCGATTCGCCAGCCGCCGCCGTGGACGATGACCGGATTCATTCCGACGAGGCGCAGGAGCGCCACGTCGCGAGCGAACCCCTCCCTCAGCGCGGGATCGGCCATCGCGCCGCCGCCGAAGCGGATGATCAGCGTCGACGCGTGAAACGCGCGGATGAACGGCAGCGCCTCGGCGAGAATGCGCGCCTTCTGCACCGGGGTGACGAGAGCATGCGCACCGGTCGGGATGCCCTCCGCGCTCATGGAGCCCTCCGGATGAACATGGCCCGCTTCGGGTTGCCGAACGCGGGCCTCACGCGCTCGCTCCGGTCGACGGCGGCGAGCCGTGCTGAATGCGAAGCGCGACCAGGAGCCGCGACACCATGTTGTAGGCCGCGACCGTCGCCACGATCTCCAGCACGCCACGCGCGTCGAAGCGCGCGGCGACCCGCTCCATCAGCGCCTCCGGAACCTCGATGTCGCGCGTCATGGCGTCGGCGAGCTCGAGCGCCAGTCGATCGTCTTCCGTAAAGGGATCGTCTCGCGCAGCAGGCCCGTCCCGCGAGGCGATGCGCCAGCGCTGCACCGCTTCTATCTTGGCGTCCGAGACGCCCGCCGCCCGCGCGGGCGCAACGTGCTCGTCGAATTCGAACGCTGCGCGATTCACCACGGCGATCCTCAAGATGACGAGCTCGCGCAGCGCCGGGGGCACCGTCGTGTGTTTCCGCACCGCCGTCAGGAATTTTTCCCAGCCCGAGGCGATCGGTGCACTGTTGAGGAGCGCCTGGTACAAAGGCGAGATGGTGCCGCGCTCCCTGGCGATCGAGCGCTCGACCTCGGCGAGCTCGGGACGCGTACCCGGCTGGACGAGCGGGATGCGGGACGACGACGTCATGGCGGCGATCTCCGATTCACGAAACGAGTCGATTTGTTGAAGCGATGCAGGGACGGGGCGCACCGTCGATTTGCATGATGTTCCCTATTCCGCCGTGATCTTCTTGTCGCGGATCAGCTTCGCCCACTTCTCGGTGTCCTGACGCACGAGCGCCGCAAGATCCTCCGGCGTCGAAGCCATCGGCAGAGCGCCGCTCGCGGCGAGCCTTTCGCTGACGGCAGGTGTCGCGAGCACCGCCCGCACCGCGCGATTCAGCGCCGCAACGGTTTCGGGCGGCGTCTTCGCGGGAACGTAGATCGCGTACCAGTTGTTGGAGTCGACGCCCGCGATGCCTTGCTCCGCGAACGTCGGCACCTCCGGCAGAGCGGGATGCCGCCTGGGCGCGGCGAGGCCGATCGCCTTCAGCTTGCCGCCTTTGACCTGCGTGATGAGACCGGGAATGTCGCCGAAGAAGGCTGCAACCTGGCCGCCCATGACGTCGGTGATCGCGGGCGCCGCGCCTTTGTAGGGGACGTGCAGCAGGTTCGTCTTCGTCGCGTCCGCGAGCTGCTCGCCCGCGAGATGAGGAATGCTGCCGATGCCCGTCGAGGCGACCGTCGTAGGCTGCGCGCGCTTCTTCGCGTTGGCGATGAATTCCGGCACCGTGTTGGCGGGATCGTTGACGTTGACGACGAGGAGCTCGTCGTTGCTGACCACGAGCGATACGGGCGCGAAGTCACGCTGCACGTCGTACGGGAGCTTGTCGTACAGCACCGGATTGACGGCGACGGCGCCGACGCTCGTAAGCCACAGCGTCGTGCCGTCGGGCGTCGACCGGGCGACGGTCTCGGCCGCGATCGCCCCGTTGCCGCCGGGCTTGTTGTCCACGATCACCCGGGTGCGGAGGTGCGTGCCGAGCGGCTCCGCCATCGAGCGGGCGACGAAGTCCACGGGTCCGCCGGCGGGAAAGGCGACGATAATGCGAGTCGGGCGCTCGCTCTGCGCGCGTGCCGGCCCCATCGCGAGGCCGCCCAGGATGAACAGCGCGACCGCCGCGGTCCTGACGAAGTGAATCATGGGACGTTTCCCTGTGCCGAATCCGTTGCGCGCATTGTAAAGGTATGCAAATCCCGATCGGGCCGGTTGTGGCGTGCCTTATTGGGTGGCTATGATCGCGCCGGGTCGCCGAGGGAAGGACGTGAGTCAATCGAAGATACTGCTGGTCGACGACGACGTCGAGCTGCTCGACATGCTGCGCACGTATCTCGCCCGCGACGGGTTCGACGTGATCGTCGAGAGCGACGCCGAAGCCGGCGTCGCGGCAGCGCTTGCCGGCGACTTCCAGCTGATCGTGCTCGACGTGATGATGCCGCGGCTGTCGGGAATCGATGCGCTGACGCAGATCCGGCGCGCAAGCCGCGTCCCGGTCCTGATGCTGACCGCGAAGGGCGACGAAGCGGATCGCATCGTCGGTCTGGAGCTCGGCGCCGACGACTACGTGCCGAAGCCGTGCGCGCCCCGCGAGCTCGCGGCGCGCGTGCGCGCCATCCTTCGCCGGACCCAGTCGAACGAGACGGCGGACGGCGATGCGGCGATCGAGACGGGCCCGCTCAAGCTCGTGCCGCAGCAGCGCCGCGCCGAATGGGACGGGCGGCCGCTCGATCTCACCAGCACGGAATTCAACCTGCTCGAAGCGCTCGCCCGCAACGCCGGGCGGCCCGTCAGCAAGGAGACGTTGTCCGAGCATGCGCTCGGCAGGCCGCTCACCAGATTCGACCGCAGCATCGACGTGCACATGAGCAGCATTCGCCGCAAGCTTGGCACGCTTCCCGACGGCCGCTCGTGGATCCAGACCGTGGTGCGACAGGGCTACCAGCTCGTCCGCGAGTAGCGCGCGTACACGATGGGTCGCCTCTTCTGGAAGTTCTTCTTCATACTCGTGCTCGCGCAAGCGACGACGATCGTCGGGGTGTCTTCGGCGATCTGGCTGCGACACCGCGGCGCGCTCGAGGCGCCCGCATCCGGACCGCCTCCTTCGGCGGCACGCGACGAGCGCGACCGTCCGCCGCCCGGGGAGCACCGCCCCGGCGAGCGCCCGCGCGTCGGCGGACCCGGACGCGCGCTCGTGCTGCACTTCCCGATCGAGCCGATCATCGGCGGGGTGCTCGCGAGCCTCGCGGTGGCGGCGCTGCTCGCGTGGTACGTCTCGAAGCCCATCCGCTTCCTGCGCGGCGCATTCGATGCCGCGGCGCGAGGCGATCTCGACGCGCGCATCGGCAGCGGCCTCGGCGGACGCCGCGACGAGCTCGCCGACCTCGGCCGCGACTTCGACCGCACGGCGGCGCAGATCAAGGGCTTGATCGAGGCTCAGCGCCGGCTTCTGCACGACGTCTCCCACGAGCTTCGCTCGCCCCTGGCGCGCCTGCAGGCTGCGGTCGGCCTCGCACGCCAGCATCCCGACAACATCGACGGTGCGATGGACCGCATCGATCGCGAAGCGGAACGCATGGACAGGCTCGTCGACGAGATCCTCACGCTGTCCCGTGTGGAATCCGGAATGAGCGCGCAACGCAACGAGACGGTCGAGATCGCGGCGCTCGTCCGCGACGTCGTCGAGGATGCGACGTTCGAAGCGCGTGCGCGCGCGAAGGCGGTCACGCTCGATGCGGACGTCGCCGCGCTCGAGACGGCGAGCGTCAAAGGCAACGCCCAGCTCCTGCATCGGGCGCTCGAGAACATCGTCCGCAACGCGATGCGCCACGCGACCGAGGGCGGCAAAGTCGTCGTCGCGGGAACCGGCGACTCCGCGGCGGGGACGCTCGCCATCACCGTTGCGGACAACGGGCCCGGGGTTCCGCATTCGGAGCTCGGTTCGATTTTCGAGCCCTTCTTTCGGGGAAGCGGAGCGAAGGACGGGCGCGGGCACGGACTTGGGCTCGCGATCGCGCGGCGCGTGATCGAGGCGCACGGAGGCCGCGTCGAGGCGGCGAATCGCGCGCAGGGCGGACTCCTCGTGACGCTGCGGCTGCCTGGGTCCATTCCTTCGTAACCGCGCGGACGGCAAGCGCCCGCTTTACGCAGTTTTACGTTCGTTTAACCGTGCTTAACGCGCACGGGATCGATACTTGATTCGGCCGGACGACGCATTCCGTCGTGTCTCCGCGCCCTTCTCGTCCGTGCAATTTCCGCATGAATCCGAACAGGAGCTCACCGCATGCTGGAACATCTTTCCGCAGCGAATCGACCATGACTGCGCACATGCCCAATGCGGCCAATGTCACCATCGACCGGGCCCTCGCCGACTACGCGCTCGACGACCGGATCGTGCGCGCGCTTTCACTCGCCGTTCACGACGTCGTTGCGCGCCTCGTTGCCGTCCGCGAGGCGGAGCGCGGCGCGGCGTCCGCGAGCGACGGGCCCCACCAGTTTCGCTTTGCCGGCTTCGCGCTCGACGTGCTGGAGTGCCGGCTCGTCGCGCCGGGCGGCGGCGTGATCCGCTTGCCGGGACTCGAGTATCGGCTGCTGCGCGCGTTCGTCGACCAGCCTCGGCGAGTGCTGAGCCGCACCCTGCTGGCGGTCACAACCCGGCGCGACGGGACGAACTACCCGTCCGAGCGAACGATCGCCGTCTACATCGCGCGCCTGCGACGCCGCCTCGCGGCGGGCGGTGGCGAAGCGCTGATCTCGACGGTGCGACACGCCGGATACATCCTCGACGCCGACGTGGTGCGCGCATGAGCGCCATTCGAACCGCGTGCGGTGTGCTAGCGCTCGCCGCGGCCATCGGCATCACCGCTGACGCCGCCGCGCAATATGGAGGGGCGGGTGGCGGGCCTGGCCGTGGCGGGATGGGCGGAATGGGTGGTCAGCGAGGTGGTCCTTCACCGGACGCCGTGCACCGCGACGCCATGGCCGACGCACCGCTCAATCCGGGCGCCGTCGTCCAGCTCGAGCTCGACCGCCTCGAGGACGACCTCAAGATGACGCCGGCGCAGCTCGATACGTGGCGACCCTATGCCGACAAGGTCACGAAGCTCGCCGACGACGTCTCGAGAAGCCGCGCGGACGCCCGGAGCCGCGCATCGGCCTCCGGCAACGCCGTCCAGCACCTGGAAGAGATCGCAAGCGTTTCGGGCATTCGTGCCACGGCGGTCGACGACATCGTCGTCGCGGCACGCGCGTTCTACTCGACGCTCAACAGCGACCAGAAAGCGATCGCCGACCGCCGGATGTGGATGCCGGTGTCGCTGCTGGTGACCGGGGTGGTGCCGCCCGGCATGATGGACGCCGTGGCCCGCAACAGCGGGCGCCGCCCGCCGCTCTAGTCGGCCGCCGCGGTACGGCACTCGCGCGCTAACCCTCGCTCGGTATCGCGCGCACCGACAGCACACCTTCGATGGCGGCGATTGACGCGACGGCCGCCTCCGGCACGGGGCTGTCGACGTCCACGAGCGTGTACGCCATCTCGCCGCGCGACTTGTTCACCATGTTGTGGATGTTGAGGCCGCCGTGCCCCATCGCGAGCGAGATCTGCCCCAGCATGTTGGGGACGTTCGAGTTGGCGATCGCGACGCGGTACGGCGACTCCCGCATCATGTCGACATTGGGGAAGTTGACGGCGTTGGCGATCGTGCCGTTTTCGAGGAAGGCCCGCACCTCGTCGACGACCATCACCGCCGAGTTGACCTCCGCCTCCTCGGTCGACGCGCCGAGATGCGGCAGCGCTACCACCCCGGGCTCGGACTTGAGCGCCGCCGTCGGAAAGTCGCACACATAGCATTTCAGGTGGCCGCGACGAAGGGCCGCCTTGACGGCCTCGTCGTCGACCAGGGCGTCACGGGCGAAGTTGAGCAGGACCGAGCCGGGCTTCATCGCCGCAAGCCGAGCGGCATCGATCATGTGCCGCGTCACCGGCAGCAGCGGCACGTGCAACGTCACGAAATCGGCGCGCTTCAAGAGCTCCTCGACGCTGTGCGCCTTGTGCACGCTCGACGGCAGCCGCCATGCGGCGTCCACGGTGATCTCCGGATCGAAGCCGACGACGTTCATGCCGAGCTTGATCGCGGTATCGGCGACCAGGCTGCCGATCGCCCCGAGGCCGAGGATCCCGAGCGTGCGGCGAGGCAGCTCGACGCCCGCGAACGCCTTCTTGCCGTCCTCGACCTGACGATCGAGATCGCCCGCGCCCGGATCGAGCTTCGCCACGAAGCCAAGTGCGGGCACGACGTTGCGCGCCGCGAGGAGCAGCGCCGCCAGCACGAGCTCCTTGACGGCGTTGGCGTTGGCGCCCGGCGCATTGAAGACCGGCACGCCGCGCTTCGACATCGCCGCTACCGGGATGTTGTTCGTTCCCGAGCCGGCGCGGCCGATCGCGAGCACGCTCCTCGGAATGTCCATCGCGTGCATGTCGTGCGAGCGCACGAGGATCGCGTCCGGCCGCTCGACGGTCTTGCCGACGAGATACCGCGGCGCGGGCAGGCGCGCGAGACCCTGATCCGCGATGTTGTTCAGAACGAGAACCTGCAGCGGGCTTGCCATCAGCCGTACTGCTGCTCGAACTGCTTCATGTACGCGACCAGCGTACGCACGCCTTCGAAGGGCATCGCGTTGTAGATCGATGCGCGCATTCCGCCGACGGCACGATGACCCTTGAGCTGCTCCATGCCGGCTTCCTTGGCCCCGAGGAGAAACGCCGAGTCGAGCGACTCGTCGTGCAGGTGAAAGCGCACGTTCATCCGCGAGCGGTCGATCTTCCGCGCCGGCGCGCGGTAGAACTGCGTGGTGTCCAGGTAGTCGTAGAGGAGCGCCGCCTTCGCGACGTTCCTCTTCTCGATGGCGGCCACGCCGCCCTGCGCCAGCAGCCATTCGAACACGAGACCCGCGATGTAGATCGACCACGTCGGCGGCGTGTTGACCATCGAGTCGCCGGCCGCCTGCTCCTGCCAATGGAACGCCGACGGCGTGATCGCCAGCGCCCGATCGAGCAGATCGTTGCGCACGATGACGAGCGTCAGGCCGGCCGTTCCGGCATTCTTCTGCGCACCGGCGTAGATCACGCCGAACTTCGAGACGTCGATCACCTTGGACAGGATGTGCGACGACATGTCCGCAACGAGCGGCACGTCGCCCGTTTCGGGCGTCCAGTGGTATTCGATCCCCCCGATGGTCTCGTTCGTGCAGATGTGCACGTAGGCGGCGTTGCGGTCGAGCTGCCACGTGCCGAGCGCGGGAATGCTCGTGTAGTTCGTGTCCTCCGAAGAGGCGACGATCCGCACCTGGCAATATTTACGGGCTTCCTTGATGGATTTCTTCGACCACTCGCCGGTGTTGACGTAGTCGGCGACGGTCCTGCGTCCCAGCAGGTTCATGGGCACGATGGCGTTCTCCGCGATCGCGCCGCCCTGCAGGAAAAGCACGCTGTAGTCGTCGGGGATCGCGAGCAGCGTGCGGAGGTTCTCCTCCGCCTTCGCCTGGATGCCCATGTACTCCTTGCCGCGATGGCTCATTTCCATCACGGACATGCCGGTGCCGTGCCAGTCCAGCATCTCGGCGGCGGCCTGCGCAAGCACACTCTCGGGCAGCGCCGCAGGCCCGGCGCTGAAATTGAACACTCGCATCGACAAGGCCGCGAATCGGTTCGCGCGACGTAACGGAACCTCGGATTCTATCAGGTCGACCGGCGCCGACTGCCGATCCGGCGCGTGCTCGCGGGCTTCAGCTCGACGCGGCAAACACCCAGAGATCGTTCGCCGGCAGCTCGAGATAGCCGTCGACCCCCGCGCGGGCGTCGGTTCCGTAGCCGCGCAGGCGCAGAGCGCCCAGCTTGAAGAGATGCTCGCTGCGATCGCCCATGAACATGGCCGTGATGAGCTCCGCGGGAATTCGGTTTTCTCCCGGGCCCTGCGCGATGCGCATGCGCTCGAGGCGGATGATTCCCATCGCCTTGTCGCCGACCGCCACCTTGCCGCGCGACGTTCCCCACAGACGGAACCCGTCGCCCGCGAGCAACGCGCGGTCCTGCGCGACTTCGGCGATGGTGCCCGGCAAATGATTGTTGCTGCCCATGAATTCCGCCGTGAACTGCGACTGCGGGCGGTTGTACATGTCCTCCGGCGTGCCCTGCTGCTCGATCTGTCCATAGTTGAGCAGCAGGATCTTGTCCGACATCGCCATCGCCTCCGTCTGGTCGTGCGTGACGACCAGTGCGGAGAGCCCGAGCCGCACGATGAGCTCGCGCAGCCATGCGCGCGCTTCCTCGCGCAGCTTCGCGTCCAGATTGGAAAGCGGCTCGTCCATCAGCACGACCGGCGGGTTGTACACGAGCGCACGCGCAATCGCGACCCGCTGCTGCTGCCCCCCCGACAACTGGTGCGGCAGGCGCTGGGCGAGAGCGCCGAGGCCGAGGTTGCCGAGTGCCTGCGTCACCCGAGCTCCGACTTCGCTCGCCGGGACGTTGCGCAGGCGCAGCCCGTACGCGACGTTGTCGAACACGGTCTTGTGCGGCCACAGCGCGTAGGACTGGAAGACGAGACCCAGATTGCGTTTTTCCGCAGGGATGTCGATTCCGGCCGCGCTGTCGAACAACACAGCGTCGCCGATCGCGATGCGCCCACGCGACGGCTCTTCGAGCCCGGCCACCGAGCGCAAGAGCGTCGTCTTGCCGCTGCCCGATGCGCCCAGCAGGGCCACGACCTCACCGGGCGCGAGCGTCATCGACACGCCCTTCAGGATCTGGTTGTCGCCGTACTGCAGATGCAGGTCGGTCACGACGAGGGAATTGCCGGTTTTACTCATGGAGGCGCACCCCGAAGCGCAGCGCAACGGCGAGGCCGATGGCGACGAGTCCGATGTTGATGAGCGACAGCGCGGCAACCTGGTCGATCGCTCCCGCGCCCCAAAGGGAAACGAGCATCGAGCCGATCACCTCGGTCCCTTGACCGAGCAGATACACGCCGGTCGAATATTCGCGCTCGAAGATCATGAACACGAGGAGCCAGCTCGCGAGAAGTCCGAAGCGGATGAGAGGCAGCGTCACGTCCTTCAGCACGCGCGATGGAGCGGCACCCACGGTGCGCGCCGACTCCTCGAGCTCCGGCGCGATCTGCAGCAGCGCGCCGGTGATGAGCCGCAAGCCATAGGCGAGCCACACGACGGTATACGCGACCCACACGGAGACGATGGTGTTGCGAAGCTCCTTCAGCCCCGGCACGAACAGGAACAGCCACAGGAACGCGAGCCCGGCGAGCAGGCCGGGAACGGCGCGCGGGATCAGCACCAGGTAGTCGAGAATGCGCGCGACGGCGCCGTGCTGCCGATGCCCCGCGAGCCCCACGGCCGCATAGCAGGCAACCGCGACCGCGCCGCCCAGCGTGCCGATGAGGAGCGTGTTGATGACCGCGCGCACCTGGTCCGACTGATCGAAGACCTGCCGGAAGTTCGCGAGCGTCAATACCTCGCTCAGCTTGATGCCCTCTCCCCACTGCTCGACGAATGCGCGCAACGCGATACCGGAGATCGGCACGACGATGGTGAAAGCGAGCCACAGCAGCACGATGAGGAACGCCAACCACTTCCAGTTGCCGAGCGGCAGCGTCTTCTGCCGCGTCGCCTTGCCCTTGACCGACACGTACTTGCCAGCCGTCTTGAGCAGCCAGCGCTGCAGCAGCACCAGCGGAAACGTGACGGCGATGATGCACACCGCCACGGCTGCCATCAGGTGGTACGACGGCGTCCCCAGCTTGTTCGTGAGCTTGTACAGGTACGTCGCGAGCACGAGGTGGCCTTCCGGGTCGCCCAGCACCAGCGGCAATCCGAAGAGCTCGAAGCCCAGGAAGAAGACGAGCACCGCCGCGTAGAGGAGCGCAGGCATCGTCATGGGCAGGCTCACGTGCAGCGCGACCTTGAGCGGATTGGCGCCCACGATGCGCGCGGCTTCCTCGACGTCCGAGCCCAGGCTCTTGAGCGCCGCGGACGAATACAGATAGACGTGAGGGACGTGCGTGAGCCCCGCGATCACCGCGATCGACAGCAGCGAATAAACGTTCCAGGGAACGTCGCCGAAGAGATCCTTCGCCCACAGCGAGTAAAAGCCCACGGGGCCCATCGCGACGACGTATCCGAACGCGAGCACCATCGGCGACACGAATACGGGGACGAGCACCAGCACCTCGATTGTCCGCTGCCACGGCAGGTCCGTGCGCGTCAGCAGGAAGGCGAGCGCGGCGCCGAGCGGCAGCGCGATCACCGCCATGCCCGTCGCGATGACGACCGAGTTCAGGAACGCGGTCCAGAAATCCGGGTCCTCGAAGATGAACGCGTAGGACCCGAACCCGAGGTGCCGCACGGGATTGAAGAACGGCGCGTTGAGGAAGCTCTGCCAGAAGATCAGCAGCACCGGCGCCAGCACCGCGACGGCAGTCAGCGAGGCCACCGCGTACCGTGGCACGCTGAAGGCGCGGGACGTCATGGCGTACGGCCTGCGTCCCGCAACGCGGGCGCAACTGCGATCACTTGCGGCCGAGCGCCGCCTGCCACTGCTTCAGGAATTCAAGCCGCTTCCCCTGGTCGAGCCCCTGCAGCAGGTCGGTGTTGACCGCGATCGGCTTTACCGCGCTGCCCATCTCCTTGGCGAAGGCGACACCCGAATCCTTGCCCGTCATGTCGGTGCGCACCGAGTAGAGCTCCGCCTGCTCGGCGGTGATCGTCTGCCCGCGCTTCGACAGGATGTAATCGACCCACAACCGCCCCGCATTCGGGTTCTTCGCATTCTTGGACACGAACAGGAGCCGCGACAGCACGAGCGTGTAGTCCGTCGTGAAGGCGATGCCGATCGAGGGGTCTTTCTTCGCGCGCGTCAACGCATACGATCCCAGGATGTTGTAGCCGATGAGGTTCTCGCCGGACGCGATGCGCTCCATCATCGTGCCGGTCGAGCTCTGCAGGTTCGCGCCCCGCGCGCCCATCGCCTTCACGAGATCCCAGAACGCAGGGTTGTACTTCACGTCCTGGTTCACCAGCATGAACCCGACGCCCGATTTCTCCGCATCGTACGTCGTGACCTTCTTCTGGTATTTGTCGGCCTTGGTCGTCAACAGCTTCGTGAAGTCGGCGTGCGTCTTCGGCACGTCCTCGGCAGGCACGAGGCGCTTGTTGTAGACGATCGCGATCGGCTCGAACGTCGTCGCGTACACCATGTCCTTGTAGTGCGCCCACTCCGGCAGCGCCGCGCTCTCCGGCGATTTGTAGACCGCGGCGAGCCCGTCCGCGGCGAGCTTCATCTGCAGGTCCATCGACGAGCTCCACACGGCGTCGGCGGATGCCGCGCTGGCGGCGCTCTCGCTGATGAAGCGGTTGTAGACCTCGGTCGAGTTCAAGTCGGTGTACTCGACCTTGACGCCCGGAAACGCAGCCTCGAAATCCTTGATGAGCGGCGTCACGAGCTTGGCATCGGTCGTCGAGTACACGACGACTTTGCCCTCCTTCTTCGCCCCGTCGACGATGGTCTTGTAATCCGCCGGGTAGCCCGCCGGAACCTGCGCCTGCGCCAGCGCGAGCCACAGCAACGATGCGCAGGTGATCGCCATGCTCGATACGCGTTGCATTTGAGAATCCCCTCCTGTTGATGTTCGCGCCATCCCGAGTCCTCGACGCGCGTACGGCGCGGCCTTTCGATACTCTACGCGCCGCCGCGAACGGGTGGCAAGCCGACCCCTAGTCGTTGAAACCCTTCATTCCCTGCAGCAGGCGGAAGAACTCCGCCCGCGTGTCCGAGTTCTCGCGCAGCGAGCCGCGGAGCACCGACGTCGTCATGTCGGACGCGTGCTCGCGCACGCCGCGATGGGTGACGCACATGTGCTCGGCTTTCACGACGACGGCCACGCCTTCGGCGGAAGTCTCCTGCTCCACGAGGTCGGCAATTTGGATCGTCATTTCCTCCTGGATCTGCGGCCGCGCGGTGATCCATTCGGAGAGGCGGTAGAACTTGGACAGCCCGAGGACGTTCTTCCCGGGATAGATGCCGATCCAGCAGTTGCCGCGAATGTTCTGCAGGTGGTGCGCGCACGTCGACCGGATCGTGATGGGGCCGACGAGGTACAGCTCGTCGTACGACGTGACGTTTGGAAACGCGGTCAGGTCGGGCGACGGCTCGTAGCGGCCCGCGAAGATCTCCTTCAGGTACATCCGCGCGACGCGCTCGCCCGTCTCGCGCGTGTTGTGGTCGTTCTGCGTGTCGATGACGAGGCTCTGCAGGAGCGAATCCACCTGCGCGGCGACCTCCTCGGTCAGCGCGTCGATTTCGCCGGGCTCGATGAATGCCGCGATGTTGTCGTTGGCGCGGAAGCGCTCACCGGCCGCGAGTAGGCGCGCCCGGATCCGGTCGGAAGTCTTCGGCATGGGGGTGTCGTCCAGGCAGATGCAGGGTAAGCGGGCGATTCTACCCCGGTAATGGCGCGCCCGAGCCTGCCCGGCTTGCGCGGCTGTTCGCGCGTGTCGTTCGCACGCGCGCGACTTGAGCGATACTGCGGTCTGGCGCGCTTTGCGCGATTCGCACGGGCTCGACCCCACACGACGTTCATTTCGATGCTGCTTTTGATCGGCGGTCTCGTCCTCTTCCTGGGCATCCACCTGCTCCCGGCCATTCCGGCGCTGCGCGCGTCCGCGGCGGAGCAATGGGGCGAGCGGCGCTACAAGGGCGTGTTCTCGCTCGTATCGGCGATCGGGCTCGTGATGATCGTCGCGGGATACATGATTGCCGATCCCAACCCCCGCGTATTCGCGCCCTTCCCCGCGGCTCGGAGGATCGCACCGTATGCGATGACGCTTTCGTTCATCCTCTTCGCTGCCGCGAACATGCGCGGACACCTGCGCCACGCCGTCAGGCATCCGATGCTGCTCGGGCTCGGCACCTGGGCCGCCGTTCACCTCCTCGCGAACGGCGATTTGCGGGGTACCGTGCTGTTCGGCGCTTTTCTCGCATTCGCCGTCGTCGATCTCTTCTCCGCGGTTCAGCGCGGTGCGGTCAAGGCCTTCGTACCGGAGGGCAAGTTCGACGGAATGGCCGTCGCCGGCGGGACCGCCGTCGCGCTCGTCGTGATGCTGCTGCATCGCTTCCTGTTCGGCGTTCCCGCAGCGGGATTCAGCCTGTAGGCAGCGGAGCTTCCCGTGGCCCCGCACGATCCCGCCTCGCCGCGCGAGCTCTCCGGCAAGGTGGCGCTCGTCACCGGAGGCGCGCGCAACATCGGACGTGCCATCGCGTGCGCGCTCGGGGCCGGCGGCGCCGACGTGATGGTCAGCGCGCTGCACGCGCACGCCGACGTCGAAGAGACGGTCCGCGAGATCGTAGCCACGGGCTCGCGCGGCGCGAGCCACATCGCCGACGTCACAGACCCGGATGCCGCGGCAGCGCTGGTCGCTGCGACGCTCGCGCGCTTCGGCCGGCTCGACATCCTCGTCAACAACGCGGCGATCCGGCCGGAGCAGCCGTTCGGCGACATGTCGTTCGCCGAATGGCGACACGTGCTCGCCGTGATCCTCGACGGGGCGTTCCTCTGCGCGCGCGCCTGCGTTCCGCATCTCGCGCGAAGCGGCGATGGCTCGATCGTGAACATCGGCGGCGAATCCGGTCACCGGGGCGCGGCGGGCCGTGCCCACGTCGTCGCCGCGAAGGCCGGACTTGCCGGATTCACCAAAGCGCTGGCGCTCGACCTTGCGCCGCAGCGGATCACCGTCAACTGCGTCGTGCCCGGCCGTATCGACACCGTGCGCGCCGCCCCCGCGAACCCGGGCCAGCACGTTCCTCGCCGCGCCGTCCCACCGATCGGCCGTCTCGGCCGGCCGGAAGAGGTGGCGGCGATGGTTCGCATGCTGTGCGGACCCGGGGGACGCTACGTCACCGGGCAATCGATCCATGTCAATGGCGGCGCTTATTTGCCGTGAACGTGCCGTGAATCCTTCATGAACGGCAGGGCGGCCCTCGTCTTCGTGATCGCCTTCGCCGCTTCCCTCGCCGCGCAGGATCTTCCCCGTTACGGCGACGCGCTGTACGAGCCGCGCCTGCGGCAGCCCGGCAAGGATGTGATGTGGCTGCCGACGCCGGAGCCGATGGTCGAGCGCATGCTGGCGATGGCGAAGACGACGAGCGCCGACATCGTCTACGACCTGGGGTCGGGGGACGGCCGGCTCCCGATCGCCGCGGCTCAGAAGTTCGGCGCACGCGCCGTCGGCATCGAATACGACCGCGACCTCGCCGCGCTGGCGCGGCGCAATGCCGAGCGAGCGGGTGTCCGGGGCAAAGTGACGATCGTCCAGGGCGACATCTTCAAGGAAGATTTCACCCGCGCCACCGTGCTGACGCTTTATCTGCTGCCCGACCTCAACCAGCAGCTGCGGCCCCGGATCCTCGCGATGCAGCCCGGAACCCGCGTCGTCTCGCACGCGTGGGACATGGGCGAGTGGGAGCCGGACGCGACGCAGCGGCTGGGCGATGGCGAGGCTTTTCTCTGGATCGTGCCCGCCCGGGTGGAAGGCCGCTGGGCGCTGCGCGACGCGGCGGGATTCTTTGCGGGAGAGCTCTCCCTCCTCCAGCGTTTCCAGCGGGTGGGCGGTACGCTCGACCTGCGCGGCAAGGTGCAACCTGTGCTCGGCGCGTATGTCGAAGGCGACATCCTCGGCTTCACGTTCGTCGACCTGGACGGCGGCGTCCGCAGCGTCCGCGCCCGAGTGGACGGCGGCTCGCTCGCCGGATCGCTCAACTTCGCCGGCAACCTGACCCCGCTCACGGGACAAAGGAAATAGCATCTCCATCATGAACGCACTGCATATCTTTCGCGCGTTACTGCCTTTTTGTTCATGCCTCGCGGTGCTGCTGGCGGCAGTCCCGCTTTCGGCTCAGGATTACCCGTCGCGTCCGGTCAAGGTGGTCGTTCCATTTTCTCCGGGCGGGGCCGTCGACGGGCCGATGCGGGTGATCGCGGAGCAGTTGGGAAAGCGCCTCGGCCAGCAGGTGGTGATCGAGAACAAGCCCGGTGCTGGCGCGACGATCGGCAGCGAGATCGTCGCCCGTGCAGCGCCCGACGGCTACACGCTCCTGCTCGCCTCGCAGACGAACGCCATCAGCGCCACGCTGTACTCGAAGCTCCCCTACGATCCCGTCGAGGACTTTGCGCCGGTCTCGCTCATCGGCCGCGAGCCGGGCGTTCTGGTCGTCAATCCGGCGCTGCCGGTGAAGACGTTCGCCGAGTTCGTCGCTTATGTGAAGCAGCGCCCGGGTCAGATCGACTACGCGTCGTCGGGCAACGGCAGCGGCCAGCATCTGTTCGCGGCGCTCCTCGCCTCGTCGACCGGCATCAGGATGAACCACATCCCCTACAAGGGCAGCGGCCAGGCGACGACCGATCTTCTGGGCGGCCAGGTGATGGTGTCGATTCCCGGCACCGCGGGGATGGTCGGCCACATCAAGGCCGGCAAGCTGCGCGCGCTCGCGGTGACGGGCTCGAAGCGCTCGCCCCAGCTTCCCGATGTGCCGACGGTGATGGAGTCCGGCGTCCCTGGCTTCGAGGCCTACGTCTGGATGGGCCTGCTCGCGCCGAAGGGGACGCCGCAGCCGATCATCGACCGGTTGTACAGGGAGCTCGTCCCGGTGCTCGCGTCACCCGAGGTGAAGGCGTACATGGCAACCGCGGGAATCGAGATCGTCGCGTCGACGCCCGCCGAGTTCGGACAATTCTTCCGCTCGGAGAAGGAGCTGTGGGCGAAGGTCGTCCGCGAGACCGGCGCGAAGATCGACTGAGCGAATCGCATGACGAGGAATCCATGACGACGAAGATCGAATCGACCGACGCGCCCGTCATCGGCGTCGAGCACTGGACGACGAAGGACACACCGGACGGCGCCGTGCGCCTCTTCCTGTGGGAGAAGTACGTCGGTTCGCCGGACGGCAAGCCGGCGGTGCTGTTCGTCCACGGATCGTCGATGGCCTCGCAACCCACCTTCGACTTGACCGTTCCGGGGCGCGCCGATTCGTCGGTGATGGACTGGTTCGCCCGGCGCGGCTTCGTGTGCTGGTGCGTCGACATGGAAGGCTACGGCCGCTCCGACAAGACGCGGGACATCTATTGCGACATTCCGAATGGCGCCGACGACCTGGCGGCGGCCACCGATTGCATTCATCGCACGCGCGGCATCCGCTCGTTCATGACGTACGGCATCTCGTCCGGGGCGCTCCGCGCCGCGCTGTTCGCCGAGCGCCATCCCGAGCGCGTTTCGCGCCTCGCGCTGGACGCGTTCGTCTGGACCGGCGAAGGCGCGCCGACCCTCGCCGAACGGCGCAAGAAGCTGCCGCAATTCCTGGCGACGAAGCGCCGCCCGATCGACCGCGCATTCGTCCACTCGATCTTCCAGCGAGACCACCCGGACTGCGCGGACACGCGGACGGTCGATGCCTTCGCCGACGCCATCCTCGCGCTGGACGATTCCATGCCGAACGGAACCTACATCGACATGTGCTCGAAGCTTCCCGTCGTGGATCCGGCGAAGATCGTCGTGCCGACGATCGTGCTGCGCGGACAGTACGACGGCATCGCCGGGTTCGACGACTTGATCGACTTCTGGAAGCGGCTGCCGAATCCGGACAAGCAGTTCTCGGTGCTGGCCGGCGTTTCGCACGCGAGCTTCCAGCAGAAGAATTACCTCATGGTGTATCACATCCTGCACGCGTACTTCACGCAGCCCGCACCCGCGTACGTCGGACCGGCGCACGGCGAGCCGGCGACTGCGCGCGCGCATGCCTGACGCCCTCTCCGCGCTGGCATGGCCGCTTTCGCCGCTCGCCACCGTCTGGTGCGCTCTTGCGCTGACGGTGGGTTACGCGGTGCGCGGGGTCGCCGGCTTCGGCGCGGGTGTCTTCGCCGCACCTCTGCTCGCGTTCGCCATGCCCATGACGACGATCGCACCGCTCATCACGCTCCTCGGCCTCACCGCTTCCGTGCGGCAGGCATTCCGCGGCTGGCGCGAGATTGCCTGGAAGGCGGTGTTGCGCTTCGTGCCCGGAACGCTCATCGGCGTTCCGCTGGGACTGTGGGCAGTGAAGAACGCCGACCAGGAGTTCCTCATTCGCGCGCTCGGCGCTTACGTCGTTGCGTACGCGCTGTGGAGCCTCTTCGGGGAAAGGCTGCTCGGCCGTGCGCTCAGGATTCCCGACTGGGTCGTGCATCCGATCGGCGTCGGCGGCGCGCTGATCGCGACGCTGTTCGGCGGGCTCGCAGGCCCGTTGTACGTCACGTACTTCGATTCGTTGGGGCTCGCCAAGGGCGTGTTCCGGGTCACCGTCTCGACCACGCTGCTCACGCTGTCCGTCGTGCGCTCGATCGGCTATCTCGCGGCCGGCGTGTTCCGCGCCGAGGACTTCATGCTCGTCGCGGCAGCGCTCTTGCCGGCGGGCATCGGGACGCTCGTCGGCGAGTGGGTGCATGATCGCATCGCGCCGGAGATGTTTCGCCGTTGCGTCGGCGTGCTGCTCGCCCTTTCGGGCTCGGCGCTCCTGTTCCGTTGAAGGATTGCGATGACCTGGTCCATCGTTGCGCTCGATTCCGCCGGCAGCTTCGGCGTCGCCGTCGCCAGCCGTTTTTTTGCGGTTGGCGCGTTGTGCCCTTATGCGTCGAGCGGCGTCGGCGCGGTGGCGACGCAGGCGCTCGTCAATCCGCTGTACGCTCCGGCGGCGCTCGAGGCCCTCGGACGCGGCGACGACCCCGCGAACGTCGTGCAGTCGCTGACGGCGGCGGACACGGGCCGCGACCATCGGCAACTGCACATGATCGACAGCAAGGGACGCGTCGGCGCTCACACGGGCAGCGCGTGCATCGACTGGTGCGGGGATCGGCGCGGGCACGGATACTCGCTTGCGGGCAACATGCTGGCGGGGCCGCAGGTGCTCGACGCAACGGCGCAGGCGTTGGAAGCGCATCGCGGCGACACGCTCGCGCTGCGTCTTCTCAAAGCGATGGCGGCTGGCGAGGCGGCGGGCGGCGACAAGCGTGGCAAGCAGGCGGCGGCGCTCCTGATCTGCACGACCGAGAGCTATCCCGCGCTGGATCTGCGCGTCGACGATCACGCCGAGCCGATCGCCGAGCTCTTCCGCCTGTACGACAAAAGCCTCGAGCGGTTCCAGCCATTCGTGTCGTGCCTGCCGCGCCGGGACGCGCCGGCCGGAATCACCGATCGGGCGCTCATCGAGGCGGAAGTCGAACGTTTCCAGGCGGCGCGCGCACGCTCGCAGCCGCCGCGGTGACCGCAGCGTTCGCGCCACTTTCCCGAAGGCTCGGCCCGTGGGGCCTGTGCTATGCTGCCCCGCGACCCCGGCCCGCGCATTCGTGCAGGCGCAACATTTCCAACGCATTCGAGGCAACCCATGCGAACCCATCCTTTGTCCCGGTCGGTGCTGCTCGTCGGCGCGCTCGCGCTCTTCACCGCGGCGGTCAGCGCGCAGACGACGCTGCGCTTCGGACTCGCCGAGGACCCGGACGTGCTCGACCCGACGCTCGCCCGAACCTTCGTGGGCCGGATCGTGTTCGCCGCGCTGTGCGACAAGCTCGTCGACATCGACGAGAAGCTCGGCATCGTCCCGCAGCTTGCGACGTCGTGGGAATGGTCGGCGGACAACAAGGCGCTCACGATGAAGATCCGCCCGAACGTCACGTTCCACGACGGCGAGAAGCTCGACGCGACCGCCGTCAAGTTCAACCTCGAACGGCACAAGACGATGACAGGCTCGAACCGGCGCGGCGAGCTCGCTCCCGTGACGACCGTGGACGTCGTCGACCCGTCGACGGTGCGCATCAATCTCTCCGCGCCGTTCGCGCCGCTGCTTGCGCAGCTCGCCGATCGCGCCGGCATGATGGTCTCGCCGAAGGCCGCGCAAGCAGCCGGGGACAAGTTCGGCGCCAACCCGGTTTGCTCAGGACCCTACAAGTTCGTCGAGCGTGTCGCGCAGGACCGCATCGTCGTCGAGCGCTACAAGGACTACTGGAACAAGGGCGACATTCACATCGACCGCATCGTGTATCTGCCGATCGTCGACAGCACCGTGCGGCTTGCGAATCTGAAATCGGGACAGCTCGACTTCATCGAGCGCCCGGCACCGTCGGACATTCCCGCGCTCAGGAACGACACGCGCTTCAGGATCTCGAAGATCACCGAGATCGGCTATCAGGGCATCACGATCAACGTCGGGAAGAGCGATCTCGCGCAGAAGAACCCGCTGGGCAAGGATCCGCGCGTGCGCGAGGCGTTCGAACTCGCGCTCGACCGCGAGGGCATCGTGCAGGTCGCAATGGACGGCGAAGGCACGGTCGGCAACCAGTGGGTCGCGCCGGACAACACGTTCTACGCGAAGAACGTGCCGGTGCCGAAGCGTGACGTCGCCCGGGCCAAGGCGCTGCTCGCCGAAGCCGGCGTCCCGAATCCGACGTTCACGCTGATGACGCCGACCACGTCGGACGGGCAACGGGTCGCGCAAGTGGTCCAGGCGATGGTCAAGGAAGCCGGTTTCGACGTGAAGATCCAGTCGACGGAGTTCGCGACATCGCTCGATATGGCCGACAAGGGTCAGTACGATGCGTACGTGCTCGCCTGGAGCGGCCGCGCGGATCCGGACGGCAACGTCTACAGCTTCGATGGTTGCAAGCAGCCGCTCAACTACGCGGGCTACTGCAAACCGGAGGTCGACGACATCCTCAACAAGTCGCGCACGGTGCGCGACACGGCGGAGCGCAAGAAGCTGTTCGAGCAGCTCGCCGCGGTCGCGCTCAAGGATCGTCCGATCGTCTATCTCTACCATCGCCACTGGCTGTGGGCGTACACGACGAAGCTCTCGGGCTTCCGTCCGATCCCCGACGGCCTCGTGCGGGTGCAGGGACTCAAGTTGAACTGACGCGACGCGGCGCTGGCCAGGCACTGTCGGCCCACCGATGTTCGCCTACCTGGTCCGCCGCCTCGCGGCGATCGTCCCGACACTGATCTTCGTGTCGATGCTGATCTTCGGCCTGCAGCAGCTGCTGCCGGGCGATCCTGCCGTCGTGCTGGCGGGCGAAGACCGCGATCCGAACGTCGTCGCCTACCTGCGGCAGAAGATGCACCTGGACGAGCCGCTCCCGGTTCGCTACCTGTACTGGATGAAGGGCGTGCTGCACGGCGACCTCGGCGAATCGCTGCGCATGCAGAAGCCGGTGCGCGACCTGATCCTCGAGAAGCTGCCGGTGACGCTCGAGCTCGCCGCGTTCGCCATCGTCATCGCACTGTCGATCGGCGTGCCGATGGGCATCGTGTCGGCGGTCAGGCGCAACACCGCCTGGGACTATGCGGCAAACGCCGTCGCGCTGTGGGGACTTTCCACCCCCAACTTCTGGCTCGGCATCATGATGATCCTGCTGTTCTCGGTCACGCTCGGCTGGCTGCCCGCGTCGGGATTCGTGAGCCCTTTCGAGGATCTGAAAGCGAACCTGGCCGCACTCGTCATGCCGGCGTTCGTTCTGGGCAACGCGATCGCGGCAGTGCTCATGCGGCACACGCGCAGCGCGATGCTGCAGGTGCTGTCCTCCGATTACGTGCGCACGGCGCGCGCGAAGGGCCTCTCCGAGCGTGGCGTCATCCTGAAGCACGCGCTGCGCAACGCGCTCATCCCGGTGATCACGCTCGGGGCGCTCGAGCTCGGCACGCTGCTGTCGGGCGCCGTGCTGACCGAGCAGGTTTTCACCATTCCCGGTTTCGGCAAGCTGATCGTCGATGCGGTGTTCAACCGCGACTACGCGGTCGTACAAGGCGTCGTGCTGTTCACGGCGACGGCCTACATCCTGCTCAACCTGCTCGCGGACCTGGCCTACGTGATCGTCAATCCGCAGATCAAGGTGCATTAGGCCGCGATGGCTCCGCGCGAACACGCGTTGCCGGCGCCCATCGACACGCCCCGGGTGTCGCCCCGCTCGCACGCGTTCCGGCGCCTGCTGCGCCGGCGGGGCGCGGCGCTCGGCGTCGTCGTGATCGTCATGGTCGTGACGGTCGCGGTCCTTGCGCCGGTCGTCGCGCCCTACGACCCGCTCGCGACGAGCTGGAGCGCGATCCGCAAGGCACCGTCGGCGGCCCACTGGTTCGGCACGGATGAAATCGGGCGCGACGTACTGTCGCGCGTGATCTGGGGTGCGCGGGCATCGCTGCTTGCAGGCGTTGTCGCCGCCCTCATCTCCCTGTCGATCGGCGTGCCCATCGGCCTTCTCGCGGGCTACGCCGGCGGCAGAACCGACATGCTCATCTCCCGCCTTACCGATGCCGTGCTGGCATGCCCGTTTCTGATTCTGGCGATTGCGCTCGCCGCGTTCCTCGGCCCCAGCCTCACCAACGCGATGATCGCCATCGGCGTCTCGGCCACGCCGGTGTTCGTTCGGCTGACGCGCGGACAGACGCTCGCCATCAAGGCCGAGGACTTCGTGCTCGCCGCGCGTGCGATCGGCAATCCGCCGTGGCGCATCGCGCTCGTGCACGTGCTGCCGAACGTCGTGCCGGCGCTCATCGTGCAGGCGACGCTCGCGATCGCCGCCGCAGTGATCGCGGAAGCCAGCCTGTCGTTCCTCGGCCTCGGACAGCAGCCCCCGGCGCCGAGCTGGGGCAGCATGTTGAACACCGCGAAGAATTACATGGACAACGCGCCGTGGATGGCGATCTGGCCTGGCCTGTCGATCTTCGTTCTCGTGCTCTCGTTCAATCTCGTCGGCGACGGTCTGCGCGACGCGCTCGATCCACGCCACGCCTGAGCGTTGCCAGCGTGCGACGCAATCATCCCGCGCCGCTGTCGCGAAGTCGCAGACCGTGACGTCGCGGCGCTCAGCTCTTGATGCAGGCGAACGTCAGCACTTCGTCGAGCTCGTTCTGCCAGGCGTGGCCGAAGCACACGTGGCCGCGGCCACGCAGGATGATCTCCTCGCGCTTGAGGTGGATTTCAGGCTCGCCGTCCACCGTGATGTACGTCCCGTTCGAGCTCTGATCGATCAGCACGAATTTGTCGCGGCGTCGCTCGATGCGCGCATGCATGCGCGAAGCCATCCGGTCGGAAACGACGACATCGTTCTTCACGTCGCGGCCGAGCGTCAGCGGCGGATGCGATTCGGTCAGCTCGATCTCGCGTGTGCCGTGGCGGAGCAGGACGGACGACGACTTGCGCGTGGGCCGCGTCGCGAGCGCCGTCAGGTCAGCGTCCTCGCCCTGCCAGATCAGCTCGAAGATGCCGATTTCCTCCTGCTTGCCCTTCACGGCCAGCGAGTCGATCTCGCGAACGCGGAAACGCAGCAGGGGGGACAACGCATCGGCAGTCATTCCCGACAGGATCACCTGCTCTGCCTTGGCGAGCGCCGTCATGCGCGCCGCTACGTTGACGGAATCGCCGAAGACGTCGCCGTCGACCGCAATCGCGGGGCCGAAATGAAAGCCCACACGGATTGCAAGACGGGAGCGACCCACCGGCGCCTGCTCGCAAACGCGCAGCTGCATTTCTGCGGCCGCTTCCGCGGCCTGATCGGCGGCGGAGAAGACCGCCATGATCTCGTCGCCGATCGTCTTGACCACACGGCCGCCCTGCGCTTCGCACGCGATCCGCACCAGCGACAGGCAACGGCCGATGGCGTTCAGCGCTTCGGCATCCCCGACGGTCTCGTAGAGCTTCGTGCTGCCGCTCACGTCGGCGAAGAGCACCGCGACGTCGGTTACTTCGCCGGTCATGCGCACGACGCGAAGTGGCGATCCATCATGCGAGTATAGTCCATGGCTGCGGGGCGTCCGGACCTCCTCGAGACTGGATTTCCTGCCCTGGTTGGTCTACCCTTCAGGGCGCGCCCAGACCGCTGGTTTCGTCTCTCGCCAGTCGCAGGAACTCGTGATGAACAACAAGTTGTTCGCGTTCGCCGGTGTTGCGATCGTTGCCGGGCTCCTGCTGCTCGCGCCGCAGCCGACGACGGCACAGGGCTTCAAGTTCGAACAGCCCGGCGCAGCCGACGCCGCGGCGAAGGCCGAGGAACAGGCGAAGCAGGACCGCATCCTGCAGGAATTGTCCACGCCGTGCCGCGCCGAGCTCAAGGGCAAGAAGATCATGCTGATGATCGGCGAGGAGCGATCGAACGGCTACATCTTCGCGCAGCAGCAGAACTACGGTCCGCACTTCCAGGCGATCAACTCCCGGCTGCGCGCGCTCGGGCTCCTCACGTTCACGCCCGAGGAGATCCGCCAGCACATCGCACAGGCCGAGATCGACGCGTATTTCAAGAACGACCCCGACAAGGCGCTCTCCGCGGCACGGCGTCTCGGCGCGAGCTTCATCCTCAAGGGCCTCATCACCAAGGAGGCGATCCCGAGCATCATTGCCGGCGTCAACACCGTGAGGGTCAGCTTCAACTTCACGCTGACCGGCTCCAACGGCCGGGTGATTTCCGACGTGAACGCGAGCTCGAGTTCGTACTCCGGCACCGATATCTCGGGCATGGCACTGACGCTCGTCAACGAGCAGATCGACGAAGTCGTCGCGAAGCTGTACGGCGACTATTGCCGCAACGCAATGCCCGCCAACGCGGCCAAGTCCGCGAAGAAGTAGACCCTTTCATCTCGCGACAGTCACGGATTCTTTGGAGAATGGCATGACCCACCCCACTTCGCTCAGCGCGTCTCGCCTCCTCTTCGGCCTCACGCTTGCGCTCGCCGCCGTCGGCGCGCAGGCTCAACCGACGTTCGGCAACCCGTCGCCAACTGCCGGCAGCCAGACCTCGCAGAAAGCGAACGCGTCTGCCGACCAGGCGATCTACCAGCCCGTCGTCTACACGAACGCCGCCAAGAAAGGCCCGGCGCTGATCGTGCTGCCCGGCGAGATCAAGAGCAACAACGCGACCTTCCTGCAGAAGTTCACGGCGAACAACATCGCCGACTTCGGCGAGATCGAGCTTTCCAACGCCAACTTCCAGGTTCTCGAGCGCTCGAACCTCGGTCCGCTGCTCAACGAGTTCACGCTCGCCTACAACCTGGGTGACCCGCAGGCCGCGCGCAAGTTCCTTGGCATGGGCAAGCTCAAGAGCACGAAGTACATCGTCAAGTTCGACATCCTGAAGACCGAGCAGGTCGCTGCCGCCCAGCAGGGCTTCGACGGCCGTGCGCTCGGCAACATGGCCGGGCTCCTCGGGGTGTTCGGCGGCTCGCGCGGCGCCGCGCAGGCGGGCACCGTCGCCGGCGCCGGCATCGGCTCCGTGCAGACGAGCGAGACCTCCGGGGTGTGGATCATCGGCATGCGCTACAAGATCATCAACGCCGAGACCACCGAGCAGGTCGCGAACGGGTACGCCGAGGAGAAGATGGAAGTCGGCACCAAGTCCACGTCGGTGCTGGGCGTGTCGGAGTCGCAGCAAGGGGGCGTGTCGCTGGATACAATGGTTCAGCGCCTGATCCAGAAGACCGTCTGGGACATCGACAACAAATACAAGTGATGTCTCGCGTGACGAGAGCACCGCGACGCCGGCTTAGCAGCCGGCGTTGCCGTTTTCGGCGGCGGCCTTGCGCAACGCATCACGCAACGCATCATCCGGGGAGCGAAGAATGGCGGAGATGAGCACCATCGGCAAATACGAAATCCGGCGCGAGCTCGGCCGCGGCGCCATGGGCGTCGTGTACGAGGCGTACGATCCGATGATCAAGCGGGTCGTCGCGCTGAAGACCATCCGCGTCGACCAGCTCGCCGGCGAGAATGCCGA
>Ga0070670_100000383_pt1 | contig 36691 bp, 26 predicted proteins | sample KBSS63metaG_FD_64665 | JGI IMG/M metagenome (GOLD analysis project Ga0070670, IMG submission 64665) | Switchgrass rhizosphere microbial communities from Kellogg Biological Station, Michigan, USA - KBS S6-3 metaG | ecosystem: Host-associated > Plants > Roots > Rhizosphere > Soil ... | reverse complement strand
ACTTGTGCGAACTCGCGCAGCCCGACAATCGCCATCGCGGTCGAGAAGGCAAAATGCTTCGCGTCCTTCTGCCGCTCTTCCCAAATGGAGGTGTCGGCGGCGACGATCCTGCCGCCCCCGTGCTGCTCGGTGCTGGCGAGAAGCGGCTTTACGATGAAATCGCGCGCACTCTCGTAGAGCGAGCCGCGATAGGTGGCGGTCTTGAGCAGCGCCGCATCGTCGTACCTGCTGAGATATTCACCCAGCGCCCAGAGCACTTCGCCCCAATTGTCGAATTCGATGTTCGTGCTTCCCTCTTGGGTAAAGAAGGGTTCTTCTTCGCCATTGCCGAAATAGCGCACGACGGAGATCTGGTAGTCGGCTCCGTTCACTTGCCACCGCATTTTGCCGGTGGGCCGTGCGTTGAAGTAAGCGAGAAGGGCCGCGCGAGCCTCTGCGCGGTGGCCCATCCTGGCCAACGCCACGGTCGACCAGGCCATGTCGCGCACCCAGGGGGTTGAATAGACGTCGGGTAAAGCAGCGACGATGAGCCCACTGCCGTGGCGATCCGCACGGTTCGGCTCGCGGCTCTGCGCGATTCGCAGCATCGTCTCGCTTTGCCGCCACAAATGACGTTCTTTCTCATTCGCAAAGCTCACAAGGGGCTTTGCGCGCCATCGCTCGAACTGTCTGAGCTCGCGACTGACCAGCGCTGGAGCCGGTAGTCCCGCGCGCCAGCGTACGAGATCGCGAACGGCCGGCAGGGCCTCGCTCTCTTTATCGAGAGCGATGAGCGCCCATGCCGGGCTCGCCACCAGTGGTTGGCCGGCAGATGTTTTTTGCACGGCGCCAAGCGGGATCAGCAACAGCGGCTCGTCGATCGCCTCGAATTGCAGCAGCTTGGCTCCGTTGGGGAGGTTGCGCTGCGAGCGGACCGGCTTGCTCCATTCGACGTGCCACCTCCCGCCGTCGGAATTAATGATCAGAGCCGGGCGCTCCAGTCCGAACGGCATGAAGAACGTGCCGGTGTGGTCGCCCGCGCGCATCCGGACGACTTGCGTGTCCGCGACGTAGTCTGCTGTCGCCTGTCCTGGCTTTTCGAGGCTCAACGACTTGATGAAGTTCGGCGTTTCTACCCCTTCGCTCAGGGGATTGGCGGGGTCGGACCGAAGGAAATTGTATGGGTGGGAGTAGAACCTTGTCGCCATTCCGCTCTCCGGCGCGACGACGGCGAATCCGAATCCATTGCCCGTTACCAGGTGAGAAGCGGCGGCTGACGAGCATAAGGCAAACCCGAGAACGACTGCGGTTATGAGCCGCATTGCGGCCCCGATGAATGAATCAGGCATGCAGTCGGCGACCTAAGGCTTTCGGTAGGCTACCCAATCGCCGAGGATGCAGACCGGGCCCGGGATCGTAGCTCCCAATTCGAGCGCCCGGGCTCGATCTCCTCGGCAAAAGTGGCCCGATTGAGCTTCGACGATGAGTGTGCTGAACGGTGCGACTCCCGAGCAGGGCGCCGTCGGGTGATTGATGTAAATGGTCGTTCCGGACCGATAGACCAGCGTGCTGGAATCAACCCCGTGCAGAGAGCCGTTGGATGAATTCGGAATGCATGCCTGCGGCGCACCGGCGGTGCGAACTCCCAGCTCTCGATTCAAGGCAGTATCGGCGGACACGTTCGACTGCGTGCAGCCCGCTAAGGATGAAGTCAGCAGCAATAGTGCTGGTCCGATGTCGCGGATGCGTCGAAGGTTTTCAGTCGCCAGCAACCGAAGCACTCCAGCGTTTGTCGGGCAGGGTCACTACCACGCTTTGCATCTCGGCGTCAGCGGCATCGCCCAAGAGCAGTCGATAGTCACCTGCCTTGATGTGCCAATTGTTGTTTGCCGCCTCGTAGGTGGCGAGCAAACGCGGATCGACGGTAAGCTCAACACGGGTCGTCTTCCCGGGTTTTAGATCCACCTTGGCGAAGCCCCCCAAGCGCTTGGGCGCTTCCCATCCTGCCTTAGCCCAATCCGCGGGCGCGACATATATTTGGCCGACGCCCTTGCCGGCGCGCTTGCCGGTGTTGCGGATTGAGAAGCTGACCTCGATCCCTTGGCCGTGGGGTTGGGCTGTGAGGCCGGATAGCGCGAACCGTGTGTAGCTAAGCCCGTGGCCGAACCAGAACAGCGGCTTGTAGCCCTTCAGATCGTACCACTTGTATCCGATCGCAGCGCCTTCATCGTAGAGCACTTCCGCCGGCGTTCCGTCCGGCTCGCCAAGGCCGGCAATGTTCGGTCGCGCAAGCTGGTCGGGAGACGCTGGGAAACTGATCGGCAGATGGCCCGACGGGTTGACCTTGCCGGTCAGGATCCGCGCGATCGCCTGGCCACCGCGAATGCCGGGATAGAAGGCTTCGAGGATCGCCGGGACCTGGTTGAGCCACGGCATGTAGATCGCACCGCCAGTCTCGGCCACGACAACGGTCTTCGGATTCGCTCTGGCAACCGCGGCGACGAGGTCGTCCTGATTGTCGACCATCGTCAGGCTGGCTTCGGAACCTTCGCTGTTGTGGCGGGTGACGAACACGATGGCCACGTCAGATCGCGCGGCGAGCGCCGCGGCCGCGGCATGGTCCGCGCCGGGATCGAACGCGATCTTCGCCTTGGGCAACTCGCGCCTCAGAGCGTCGAGCGGCGGCGACGGCAAATAGCTATGCCCACCGATCTTCCTGTCGCCGCCCGGCGGCGTCACATCCGACGAGCCTGCGCCGGCGAGCACGCCTCGGTCCGCATGGCCGCCGATCACGGCGATCGACTTCACGCCGTGCAGTGGAAGCAGGTCGCCCTCGTTCTTCAGCAAGACCAGAGACTGCTCCGCCGCCTTCTGAGACACCGTAGCGTTGGCCGCGTAATCGATCGACGTGACCTTGACCGGGTGATCGACGGGTCCCTTGGCGAACATCGCCCACAAGATCCGCTTCACCATGTCGTCGAGCCGGCTCTGGGAGATCGCTCCCGATTGCAGCGCGGCCTTCATTGCCGGCGGCGCGAACCACGGCTTGTCTTCCTTGCAGCAGAAGCCCGTGAACTGATCTAGCCCACCGTTGGCAGCATCGACGGTCGAATGGACAGCGCCCCAATCGCTCATCACGAAGCCCCTGTAACCCCAGTCATGTTTGAGGACTTTGTTGAGCAGATAGTCGTTCTCGCAGCCCCAGCGGCCGTTGATCAGGTTGTAGGAACACATCACCGAACCGGGGGAGCTCTTCTCGATCGCGAGCTCGAACGCGAGCAAGTCGGATTGCCGCATCGCGGCCGCGGAGATCGTTACGTCAAGCGTTGTGCGGAGCGTCTCCTGATCGTTCACTGCATAATGCTTGATGGTCGAGATGATGTGGTTGGACTGAATGCCTTCGATCAATGCTGCCGCCATCGTGCCGGCGAGCAGCGGATCTTCGCCCACATATTCGAAGTTGCGACCGTTCCTGGGCTCACGGGCAAGGTTTATGCCTCCGGAGAGCATCGTGTTGTGACCGGTAGCGCGAGCTTCCGCACCGATCATCGCCCCGCCTGCGCGAACAACCTCCGGATCGAAGCTGGCTGCCGTCGCCAAAGAGGAGGGCAGGGCCGTGCTTGGAATGAAGCTGTTGCGAACGCCGAGCGATGCGTCGGTCTGGGTCTGGTCAGGAATTCCGAGGCGAGGAACGCCCGGCACAAAGCCGGCGGAGCCTTTGACAAGGTGCGAGACGACATAGGCCTTGAGGTCGGGCGAGACGATGTCGTTTGGGACCTTCGAGACCTCGGTCAAGGCCTGGTCGGAATAACCGAAGATGAGCCGGAGCTTTTCATCCAGTGTCATGGCTGCGACGGCGGCTTCGGCGCGAACATCCGGAGAAAGCATCGGGTTGAGCCAGGGCCTGTCCGGCGACGCACTTGGCTGAGCCGCCTGGACCGGCATGCAACACAGCAGCGCTACAGAGGCCGCGAACGCAATTCCCTTACTCATCAACAATCCCCCCGTTACGCCCCTGCTGTGTCCCTGCACGAGTCCCACCAATAATTGACCAGCACATTGAAGCGATCGAGCGCCTCGACGTGATGGTACCAGTCGCGTGGAATGAAGATCGCGTCGCCGGGCGAAAGCTCGGCTTTCTGCGCGACCTCCAAAGCTGCAGCGAACCGCGGGAACCGTTCGAAATCCGGGGCCGTCACATGCACCATGCTGATCCGCGCGCCCGCAGGCGTCGGATCATGAGGTCCCATGTAAAGATCGGCTTCCGCGGACGGAGGGAAGAGCGTGAAGCGCCGTCGGCCCGCTGCGACAACGGCGACATTATCGATTGGATCGTGGTGCGTCGCCACTTTCGCCGCATTGCCGATCCACACGCGCGGCCCCGCCGAGGGGGGGACCAGCGGCATTGGATGAGCCTGGGTGAATCCCGGAAAGAAGCGTTCTGCGTCCATGCTCTGGGCTGCGATCGCAAATGGCCGGTAGCTCTTCTCCTGCTCACGAAGCCCCGCGATAATCCCGGCAATATTGCCTTCCCCGCGGATGAAGTTGAACGATTGAACGTCCTTCCCATAGTGGAACCGGCCTTCCTGTGCCGGGTCCGTCCGGAGAACAATGGCGAGGCTAGAATTGGCGATCCTCTCCAGAAATGACATGGCATCGTGCACACCGTGCCGCGCGGCGATAACCAGTGGCCAGTCGAGTGCGACTCCACGCAGCACGGCGGGTTGCCCGCCCGGAAGGATCTCGGCTCGGAATTGCTCCGGGGTCGGCGTTGTCCACTCGGCGATCCGGGGGAGTGCGTCAGTTCGTGATGAACTCATAAGCGTCCCATTCGCCCCGACGGGCGTTGATGCCTTTGGCGCGGAGCACTTCGATGTGCGGCTCGAGGCGCTTCGAAAACTCTGGCTCGTCCCGCGGTCCTTTCGGCCGCCACGCGATCTCCGCGAGCGCCAGCATGCGGGGGAAAGTCATGAACTGCAGATAGCGCTCCGTTTCGATGAACTCCGTCCACACGCACGCCTCGATACCGATGACGCGCGCGGACTCTTCGGGCGTAAATCCTTCGGGCACGGGTTCCCACGCCAGCATCTTGCTGATCGACTGCGGACCGCCCTTATTCCCTTCCCAGGGCGCGCCCGGCTCGCCTTCCCCCTGGTGGTAGTCGAAGTAGAGCTGGTCGGCGGGTGAAATCACGAGTTCGTGCCCTCTTTGTGCGGCCGTCTTGAGGATATCCGGCCTGTCCCTGCGCCACCACTGGATGACAACGCTCTCGGGCGCGTGAGCTTCCACTTGCTCGTCCCATGCCATCGGCCGCTTGCCGAGGCTTTCGATGATCCTGACGACCTCTCGCCCAAAATAAGCTTGTATGTCCTGATTCGTTTTTAGACCTTTCTCGGCCTTAAGCCGGTCAACGTCCGCCATTCCCTTCCACATTTCCTCACCGACCTCGTCACCGGCGAAGTCGAGGTAAGGCCCGGGAAACAGGCGCGCGACCTCGGTTAGGACGCCGCGGATGAAGTCGTAAGTCTTCGGGTTTGCCGGGTTGAATGCGCTTCTGTCGGGGTTGAAAAATTCCGGATAGGATCGGGCCGCGGCGCCGGCGTGGCCGGGCATCTCAATCTCGGGCACGACAATGATGTGCCGGTCCGCCGCATATTGGACGATTTCGCTCACGTCGGCTGTCGAGAGATACTGCGGCTTGCCGTCGACCAGTGAGCCGACCTGCGTCAGCTTGGGATAGGCGGGGATTTCCAAGCGCCATCCCTCATAGTCGGTCAAATGGAGCTTGAGGACGTTGAGCTTGTACGCGGCCATCTCGTCGATGATCTTGAACAGCGTCTGCTTGCCGAAGAAATGACGCCCGAGATCGACCAGCAGTCCACGCCAGCGGAAGCGCGGCGCGTCTTGGATCTCTACATTTGCAACACTGCGCGAAGCCCTGTCTGCGATGACGAGTTGCCGGAGCGTTTGTGCCCCATAGAACAGCCCGCGCACGTCCGATGCTTCGATCAGCACTTCATTTCCGGCGGCGCGTAGATGATAGCCCTCGGGGCTCGCGACCTTGCTGGCCGAAACAAGCGAAAGCCGGATTTGGGAAGGGCCGCGTCCCCCCTGCTTCAGGCCGAGTTCCTGCGCCAATTGGACGGCAGTCGATGCGGTTTTGCCGGAACCTTCAACGACCGTATCGCCGCTGATCGCGACCTTTCCATCTTTCCATTCCACCGACGTCGGCATCGGAATGAGTGCCGGATGCGCGAGAGCCGCGGTCGGCGAGCAGAGCAGCAGGAAATTTAACAGGCGACAGAATCGCAACGCCGGACCTTTAAATGAAAGCGCTTCCATCTTTCGTTTGTTAGTGGCGCGCTTCCATTGCTGGCAAGCAAGTTCAACAGCCGTTGCGAAGCCATGAAACGCTTGCCAACTTGCGCGCGTGACGAAACGTAACTCGACAATCGACGATGTTGCCAAGGCGGCCGGGGTCGCACGCGTCACCGTTTCGCGAGTGCTCAACAATGGCGCGAATGTGCGGCCGGAGACCCGCGACAAGGTTCGGCAAGCAGTCGAGGCGCTCGGCTATTCGGTTAATCAGCAGGCCAGAGCGCTTGCCAGCGGAAGTGGGCGAACAATCTTACTGGTCCATTCCCATGAGCCGGATCGGGAGCCGAATAGCTACTACCATTCGGGTCTTGAACTTGGCGCGTTGCGGGCTTGCTCTGTGCTCGGCTTCGACCTCGTCACTCGCGCCGTCGACCCCGCCAGCGCAGATCGCAAGCGTCTGCTTTCGTCACTCGTTGAGCGGGAGCGGCCGGCGGGGATCATATTACCGCCGCCATTGTCCGACGATGTCGATCTGCTTCGGGCGATGAAGCGAACCGGGGTTCGCGTGGTTGCGGTGTCGGCGGGCGAGCAGGGCCGCTCCGTAGTTCCTTCATCGGGCATGGACGAACGCGCAGGTGGCCGTGCGATTGGAGAGTTCCTAACGTCGATCGGGCATCGCCATATCGGGTTCGTGAAAGGGCCGCGGGACCACATGGCCGCGGCGCTCCGATACGACGGATTCGTCGACGCCATGCGCTATGCCGGCATCGACGATCCGCCTTGGACTGCCACCGGAGACTTCACGTTCAAGTCCGGCGTGGAAGCTGCCGAACAAATGCTTGGCGAGGGGGTTAGGGTGAGCGCCCTTGCTTGCGCGAATGACGACATGGCGGCGGGAGCGATGCTGGCATTGCATCGCGCAGGGTTGGATATTCCTTCCGACATCTCGGTTACTGGCTTCGATGATACACCGGTGTCCGAGATCGTCTGGCCTCCGCTGACGACCGTCCGGCAGCCTATCAAGGAAATAGCCGAACGCGCAGTGCGCATCCTGGTCGAGCAACTCGCAGACGAGGGCATCGAGTTCAGGCCGCTGCCCCATTATTTGGTCGTTCGCGAGTCCACTGCGGCTCCGGCGCAACACTAGCCTTCTTGACTTGCGCGGGCCTTTGCCGCACCAAAATGGAAGCGCTTCCATCCAGAGGGTGGGCGCGGGGATGAGTGCGTTGCGGGGACGCCCGCAACAGGGGAGAACAGTTTTGGTCAATTCGTCGCTGAAGACTCGCCGCGCCTTATTGCTGGCCGGGACGTCGCTCTTGCTCGCGGCAACACCCACTAACGCGTTTGCTCAGGACACTTCGACGACCGCCGAACAGCAGACGGCCACCGACGCGCAGCAGGCCTCAGATGCAGCGAAGCGGGCAGAGGCGGAAGCGAAGAAGGCAAAGCAAGAGGCTGATCAGGCGGCCGCTGAGGCCGCTTCTGCTGCGCCCGGCGACGTGAATGCGCAACCTCCAGCAGAGGAAGGCGCGATCGTCGTGACCGGCTTTCGCCGGAGTCTTCAGGACTCGATTGCGATCAAGCGTCGGGAGCGCAGCGTTGTAGAAGCCGTATCTGCCGAGGAAATCGGCAAACTCCCCGACAACTCGATCGCCGAATCAATCGCTCGCCTACCGGGCATTACCGCGCAACGCGTCAAGGGCCGTGCGGAGATCGTGTCTATCCGCGGCTTCTCGCCCGACTTTACGACCGTTCTTCTGAACGGACGCCAGCAGGCCAGCTCGGGCTTCAACCGAGCCGTCGAATTCGACCAATATCCCTCCGAGTTGATGGGCTCGGTGGTGGTCTACAAGTCGCCCGACGCGAGCATTTCGGGCATGGGACTTGCCGGCACTGTCGACCTCCGGACCATTCGGCCGCTCGAATATGGCAAGCGCGCCATCGCGGTAAACCTGCGCGGTCAGCTGGATCAGGGCGGCGGCCGCAACGACGACTTCTCCAAATATGGCTGGCGGGGAAGCGTCAGCTACATCGACCAGAACGACGACGGCACGCTCGGCTGGATGATGAGCTATGCCCACCTCAATGCACCCAGCCACATCAATGAAACCAAGAATTGGTTCTACGGCGAGGACAACGGGGCCCAGACCCTCATGGGCGACGAAATCCGTGCCTCGAACGCGCGCGATATTCGCGACGGCATAACAGGCACCCTGGAGTGGAAGCCGAGCGACGTCGTTCATTCTGTCCTCGATCTCTACTATTCCCGCTTCAAGCAGGACAATGCGACCCGCGGCGCCGAGTGGTTCTCCTCATCATGGGTCGATGGCCTGACCTACAGCAACGTCGAGGTGGAAGACCACGGCGGTGTTCCTTTCCAGGTCTTCGCCCATATCGACAATGCCGTTCCGCTACTCAGGTGGAACACCAACACGCGAACCGACCATCTTTTCTCGGCGGGACTGAACAATGAGTTCCGCCTTGCAGAGAACACCCACTTGCTTGCCGATCTGTCCTATTCGTCCAACAAGCGTGATGAGTCGGACACGGAGATCTTCGGCGGCTACGGCTGCTGCAGCGCGGTGGACCCGGCGGACGGACGAACCCCGACGGGCCGCGTGTTCGACAGTTACGATCGCACGGTTCCCACCAATGGATTCTTGCACGACGATAATTTCACCCTGGATTATGCCGATGCCAGCCAGGTTTCGCTTGGCGATCGGTCTGCCTGGAACGGGTACGGGTACGACGGGCACGTCAAAGACCCGCACATCAAGGAGACTCTCTATTCTGGCGACCTGACCGTCAGGCAGGACTTTGAGGGCTCCGGATTCAGCAACGTAATCAGCAGCGCCGAGGCAGGCCTGGATTACACGCACCGGCACAAGGACAAAACGGTCGACGAGGTCGACCTCTTCCTGAAGAACGGTCGTCTTCAGTCGCTGATCGATCCGCAGTTCATTACGGGCCCGACCTCTCTGGGATACTCCGGCAACATGGACGTGCTGGGCGTCCAGGCCTCAGACCTGGTCAAGCACGGCGATTATTACGACATCGTCCCGACATTGGACCAAGGCCATTACGACAAGTCGTGGGACATCGAGGAAGATATCCTGACATGGAAGGCAAAGGCGAACATCGACTCCGGGGACCTGCACGGGAATCTCGGGATACAAATCGTCCAGCAGAAACAGAAATCATCGGGCCTGCGCATTGATACGACAGTCGACCCGATCGTGGTCACTCCTGTCGATCAAAGCGCCAAGTATACCGACGTCCTGCCTAGCCTGAACCTTTTCTACGACCTCAACCAACAGCACCGCATTCGGTTCGCATTGGCGAGGGTGATGGCTCGACCGCGCATGGACGACATGCGCGCGAACCAGGTTCCTGGCTTTGACGGGTCGCTCTGCAACATCGTTCTGCCGCCTAACGTCCCTTGCGCCCCGGGTGTGGTCGTTCACCCCTGGTCAGCGGAAGGAGGCAATCCGAAGCTTGAGCCATGGCGCGCCGAGGAATTGGACATCGGCTACGAATGGTATGGCGGGAAGGCGAGCTATTTCTCCGTCCACGGTTTCTACATGTGGCTGGACAATTACATCTATACGCAGTCCATCGAGGCCGATTTCACGGGCGTAACAGCGCCGCCCATCGATCTGGCCACGCTCCAGGCCAATTGTAACGGATGTACCATCAGTCCGATCGGCTCGTTGACCGCGCCTGCCAACGGACAGGGCGGCTGGATCGGCGGGGTCGAGGTGAGCGGTGCGTTCGAGTTCGGGCGGATCACGCATGTGCTCGACGGTTTTGGCGCGACAGGCAGCATATCCTACACCGACTATAAACTGGCCAAGGCCGCAACGGAGACATTCGTGCACCCCGTGCTGCCCGGCTTCTCCAAATGGGTTTACGACCTCACCGGTTATTACGAGAAGAACGGCTTCCAGGCGCGAATGTCATGGCGTCACCGGTCGAAGTACGAGGGCGAGGTCGTAGCGCTCTTTGCCAACCTTGATCACCCTCTGACTCAGCCGGACGAGCAGGTCGATGCACAAGTCGGCTACACGTTCCAGCCGGGTTCGAGTTTGAACGGGCTTGGTGTCCTGCTCCAGGTCAGCAACGTGCTAAACTCGCCGTATCGAACCTATAAAACCGACGGCCTACCTGCCTGGTTGGAGAGGTACGAGGAATACGGACGGCAGTGGATGCTGGGCGCCAGTTATCACTTCTAGCTGATAGGCGGGTTTGAAATGAAGGCTTTGGCCGGTCGTCTTCGGCCGAACGTGATCCTGTGCGTTGCGGCGACGCTTCTCGCTTCATGCACGGCGGTTCCGGCTCCTTGGCCTAGCGCGGCTGCTCCTGCAGTTTCGCCGGACGCCGCGCTGGAAGCCCGCGTACAGTCGATCGTGGCGGGCATGACGCTCGAGCAGAAGGTCGGGCAGATGACCCAGCCCGACATCCGCTCGGTCACGCCGGACGAAGTGCGCCGCTACTATATCGGTTCGATCCTCAACGGCGGCGGCGCCTGGCCGGACATGAACATGCACGCCAGCGTCCAGGATTGGCTGAAGCTGTCGGACCAATTCTACCAGGCGTCCATGTCGACCGACATGCCGGTCAAGATCCCGGTCATCTGGGGCACGGACGCCGTTCACGGGCACAGCAATGTCTATGGGGCAACGCTTTTTCCGCACAATATCGGCCTAGGCGCCGCGAACGATCCGGCGCTGATCGAGCGCATTGGCCATGCAACCGCCGAGCAGGTCCGCGCGACCGGCATCACATGGGCGTTCGCTCCGACGCTTGCCGTCGTGCAGAATCAGCGTTGGGGGCGGACGTACGAAAGCTACAGCTCCAACCCCGACATCGTGCGAGCTTATGGCGAGGCAATGACACGCGGGTTGCAGGGCCGCCTCGGAACGTCCTCCTCGACGCTCGCAACGGCGAAGCATTTCCTCGGCGACGGCGGCACCTGGCATGGTATCGATCGCGGCGATACGCGGACGAGCGAGGCGAACCTCGCCCGCACGCACGGCGCCGGATATTACGGAGCTCTTCGTGCCAACGTTCAGACCGTGATGGTGAGCTATTCGAGCTTCACGGACACGGCTTCGGGCCAGACCTGGGGCAAGATGCATGGCAACGCCCATTTGATCAGTGGTGTCCTGAAGCAGAAGCTGGGCTTTGACGGACTGGTCGTCAGCGACTGGAACGGCATCGAGGAAGTGCCGGGCTGCACCAAGTGGCACTGCCCGCAGGCAATCAACGCCGGCATCGACCTTATCATGGTCCCCGACGACTGGAAGAAGTTCATCCCGGCGACCGTCGAGGACGTGCGAGCGGGTCGGATCCCGATGAGCCGTATAGACGACGCCGTGTCGCGGGTCATTCGGGTGAAGCTTCGGTCCGGCCTTTTCGAAGCGTCACCAGCAACCGGCCCGCATCCCGACGCTTCGGTGATGCATTCGCCCGCAGTGCGCGAGCTGGCGCGCGAAGCGGTGCGCAAATCGCTTGTCCTGCTGAAAAATGATGGAGGCGTTCTTCCGCTCAAGCGGCAGGGGCGCGTGCTTGTCGTCGGCAAGGGCGCGGACAGTCTCCCGATGCAGGCGGGCGGCTGGTCGCTCACATGGCAGGGCGACAATACGAAGACGTCGGATTACCCCTATGCCGACACCTTGCTGGCGGCAGTACGTAAGACCCTTGGTTCGGACGGCGTCGATTATAGCGCCGACGGTTCCGGGGTGGACGTCAGCCGCTACAGCGCGATCATCAACGTTGCTGCCGAAAATCCCTATGCGGAAATGAAGGGCGACATCCTCTTTCCAGCCACGCTTCGCCATACGGCGCGCTATCCGGCGGACCTCAGCACGCTTCAGCGTGTCAGCGGAAAGGGCGTGCCCGTGGTCACGATCTTCTATTCGGGCCGGCCGCTTCCGGCGAACGACATCATCAACCACTCGGATGCTTTCGTCGCGGCATGGCTTCCCGGTACTGAAGGCCTTGGCCTGACCGACCTTCTCATCGCTGGAACCGACGGCCGGGCAGTCTATGATTTTAGCGGAAGGTTGGCCTTCGATTGGCCGGCCGGCGACTGCCTTCCCCAAGAGGGCGGGGTCCAGTTCGCCCGCGGCTATGGCCTCTCGCTGGCCAGCAGATCCCATGTCGGACCTCTGGCCGAAACCCAGCGCGTCATGGCCTGCCCAGCTGAAAGCCGTTAATCGGCGATACAATGAAAAAGATACTCATCGTCGGTGGCGGAACTGCAGGTTGGATGACCGCCGCACTCTTCGGCAAGCTATTTCAGGGGCTCTACGACATCGAGCTCGTCGAGAGCGAAGCGATCGGCACCGTCGGTGTGGGCGAAGCGACGATCCCGGCGATCAAGAAATACAACGAGCTCGTGCAGCTCGATGAAGTCGAGTTCATGCAAAGGACGCAGGGCACGTTCAAGCTCGGCGTCCAGTTCGTCGACTGGTGGCGACCCGGCCACAGCTATATCCACGGATTCGGAGTCATCGGCCAGGATTGGGAATGGCTCCGTTGTCATCATTATTGGCTTCAGGCGCACCACCGGGGGCGGGCGCGAGACTTCGCCGATTATTCGATCAATACGGCCGCGGCGGTGGCGAACAAATTCATGCACGCCCGAACGGACATGGCGGAATCGCCCATCGGGCATATCGCCCATGCATTTCAGTTCGATGCCACGCTTTACGCGAGATATCTCCGCAGCCTCGCCGAGCAGCACGGTGTTCGGCGCACCGAAGGCAAGATTGTCGATGTCGCCCAGCACGAAAGCGGGGATATCGCTTCCGTTACGCTTGAGGACGGGCGCATCCTCGCTGCCGATTTCTTCATCGACTGTTCGGGGTTCCGCGGGCTTCTGATCGAGCAGACTCTTGACACCGGCTACGAGGACTGGAGCCATTGGCTGCCGTGCGATCGCGCGATTGCAGTGCCGTGCAGCCGCGTCGCCCCGCTCACGCCTTACACGCGGGCGACCGCTCGAGAGGCCGGCTGGCAGTGGCGGATCCCGCTCCAGCATCGCACCGGAAACGGCCTCGTCTATTCGAGCAAGCACATGGACGAGAACGAAGCCGAGAAGCTGCTGCTCGACAATCTGGACGGCGAGCAGCTCGCCAATACCAACAAGCTTCGATTCCTGGCCGGTAAGCGCCGCAAGATGTGGAACCGAAACTGTGTCGCGATCGGCCTTGCCGCAGGCTTCCTTGAGCCGATCGAATCCACCAGCATTCACCTTGTCCAGGCGGCAGCGATCCGGCTCGTTCGATTGTTCCCGGATGGCGCGACCGACCGGGCGACCATCGACGAGTTCAACCGCCAGTCCGATTTCGAATGGGAGCGCGTACGCGACTTCCTCATCCTTCATTATTGGGCAAACGAGCGGGAGGGCCCCTTCTGGGAACATTGTCGGACGATGGAACTGCCGGCGACCCTCCAAAACAAAATCGATCTCTGGTGCTCCAACGGCCGCATCTTCAGGGAGAACGACGAGCTCTTCAGCGAGGAGAGCTGGATCGAAGTTTTCATTGGGCAGGGGCTCGTGCCGCGCAGCCAAGACCCGCTCGTCGCGATCAAGAGCGACGCACAGATTGAGCAGTTCCTCGGCAACATCGCAGCGACGATTGGACGCTGCGTCGAAGTCATGCCGCCCCACGACGAATATGTGAGCAAATATTGTCGCTCGGAGGAAATGGCATGAGGCGGTTTGTTGAAATCGCATTCGCTGCATTTTTGGCCGCCGGTTGCGCAGCGAAGCCGTCGCCTGCAGAAATGTGGCTGACGACCCCCGACGAGACACAAAAGCTCGCTCCGCAGAGACCGCAGACTCCTGTTGGACCTGCTTCGGGAGATGAAGCGATCAAGATCGACTCCTCACGTCATTTTCAGAAAATGCACGGCTTCGGGGCAGCGATCACCGACGCGTCAGCTCAGGTCCTGAGCGCACTTCCCGACGACAAACGCAAAGCGATCATGACCGAGCTTTTCGGTCGGGAGAACGGGGGCTTAGGGCTGTCGTTCACGCGCCTGACGGTTGGCGCGTCCGATTTCTCGAGCAGCGACTACAGTTACGACGACACGCCCGGCAACGTTCCCGATCCCGACCTTCGGAAATTCTCGATCGAGCCCGCGAAGAAGTACGTCCTGCCGCGCGCCCGCGAAGCACTCGCCATCAATCCAGACCTGCTGGTGATGATCAGCCCGTGGAGCGCCCCGGCGTGGATGAAGACTTCACGGAGCCTAATAACTGGGCAGCTCCAGCCCCAATATTATCAGCCGTTCGCCAATTATCTCGCGCGCACCGTAGAGGCCTTCGGGCGCGAGGGCGTGCCTGTCTCGATGCTCACGATCCAGAACGAGCCCGATTTCGAGCCCGGCGATTATCCGGGGATGCGTGTAAATTCTCCGGATCGCGCGATCATTATCGGCAGGTTTGTTGGCCCGACGCTTCGAGCTTATGGTCTGAAGACGCAGATCCTCGATTACGACCATAATTGGGATAATCCCGAAATGCCGTTGACGGTGCTCGCCGATCCCGTTGCGCGGCAGTTCGTCTCGGGCGTAGCCTGGCATTGCTACGAAGGCGATGTGCCCGCGCAATCGCCGGTTCGCGATGCGCATCCCGACAAGGACGCCTGGGTCACGGAATGCTCGGGGGGCGAATGGTCGCCGAAGTACGCCGAGGTCCTTGGGTGGATGACCGATAAGCTGATCATTGGGGCATCCAATCATTGGTCTCGCGGGACCTTGCTGTGGAATCTAGCCCTCGATCCAGCTCACGGGCCGCACACCGGGGGCTGTACCGACTGTCGAGGAGTGGTGACGATCGATCCGGCGACGGGCGCAATAACTCGCAACGTCGAATACTATGTGCTCGGCCATGCGAGCCGGTTCGTTCTGCCGGGCGCGTACCGGGTCGCTACTGCGAAGCGCGATGCCGCGGTCGAAGCAGCAGCCTTCCTAAATCCAGACGGGAGCCGTGTTGCGATCCTCTACCGTAAATCCGGGACCGGTCCGGTGTCGATTGCCCTGGACGGCGAACGTTATTCGGCTTCGCTTCCCGCAGGCTCGGTCGCTACGTTGCGATGGGGTGCGCGAAGCGGGGCCAAGTGACTGCGGCGAGTACCGACAAGCTGCGAATCTCGCTGGCCTTCGCAGCGGTAACGAGCCTTTTCTTTGCCTGGGGCTTTATCACTTCGAACAATGACCCGCTAATTGTTGCGCTGCGCACTGCCTTTAGCCTCGATTATACCGAAGCGCTCCTTACGCAGATCGTCTTCTTCCTTGCCTATGGCCTGCTTTCCCTTCCCGCGGCTTGGATGACCGGCCGCGTCGGCGCGGTGGATATGATTCTCGGCTCGCTTGGCTTGATGGCCGCGGGCTGCCTATTGGTGGTCGTCAGCACCAACGCCGACAGTTTCTGGCCAATCCTTGCCGCATTGTTCGTCCTTGCCGGCGGATTCACTGCACTGCAGGTCGCGGCGAATCCGCTGGCAGCCGAGCTGGGCACACCAACGCGAAGCCATTTACGACTGAACTTCGCGCAGGCGTTCAATTCGCTCGGAGTGGTTCTCGGAGTCCATTTCGGCTCGCTAGTCATGCTGGGCGGTCCGGCGCTGCAGACCGTCCCGCACCAGGCGATGGACCTTGCTCACCGAGCCGAGGTGTTGCGCGCGATCGATCGGGCATTCTTCATCATGGCCGCACTGTTGGGCGGATTGCTGCTGTCGTTCCTTCTCTTGCGCAGCTTCCTTGTGCGCGTCGCTCCAAATCACCGCGCCGCCGCTCCCGCCGGGATGTTCGAAGCCTTGCACTCGCCGTGGGCGTTGTTCGGCGCAGCGGCTCTCGGCCTATATGTCGGCGCCGAGGTTTCGATCGGCAGCATCATGATCAATTTCCTGAATCACAGCTCGGTTCTAGGTCTGCGGTTCGAAGACGCCGGTGTATATCTCGCCAACTTCTATTGGGGCGGTGCGCTGGTCGGACGGCTGGTCGGAACAGCACTCCTGACGAAAGTTCGCGCCAGCCGGCTGCTTGCGGCCTGTGGAATCGTGAACGCCCTGCTTTGCCTTACCGTTCTTGCAACGCAGGGTCCTATCGCAGGCTACGCAGCGCTAACCATAGGATTCTTCAACTCGATCATTTTCCCGACGATCTTCACGATGACCCTGGAACGATCGGGCGTTTCACAGAGCGCTACGTCCGGCCTGCTGTGTCTAGCCATCTTTGGGGGCGCTTTACTCCCCATCGCGGTGGGCATGATCGCTGACCGCTTCGGCCTCGGCGCGTCGTTCGCCGTTCCACTCATGGCTTATGCCTTTATCGCGTTCTTTGCAGTGGCTGCGCGCAGCAAACGCGAAGCGACGACTGACCCGCCGGCAAGCGCCTCGCCGATACCCTGACCGGAGATATGATGTCACTGCTTCTATTGTTTGCCGCGCAGTCCGCATTCACCGTCACCAACTCGGTCTACAGCGGGCCGGTGCGACGACCGGCCAATGTGAGGCTCGTCTGGAACGACGAATTCAACGGCCGCGGGCTCGACCAAAGCAAGTGGACGTACGACACCGCCCGTAACAAGCAGGGCTGGTACAACGGTGAGCTCCAATACTATTCCGCTGGCAGAAATCTTCGCGTCGCCAATGGGCTCCTGACCATTGAGGCGCGGCACGAGAAGCTCGACCCGAAGGTATTCCCCGACTGGGGAGGCCAAGCATATACTTCCTCCAAAATCTTCTCGAAAGGCGCAGGCTGGACGTACGGATTTTACGAGATTCGGGCCAAACTGCCCTGCGCCCGCGGAACCTGGCCGGCAATCTGGATGTTGCCCGTCGACTTAAGGAAATGGCCGGACGACGGTGAAATCGACATCATGGAACAGGTCGGTGCAGAACCGAACCTCATCTATGCATCTCTGCACACGAAGCTGTTCAACCATACGATCAACACCCAACGCAGCGCGCAGCAACCTGTCCCGACGAGCTGCAGCGCATTCCACATCTATCAGCTCGATTGGAGGCCGGACTCGATCACGATCGGTGTCGACGGCCAAGGCATTCTCCGGGTCCGCAACGACGTCCCCCGCGGCAAGGGCGCATGGCCCTTCATCGTACCATTTAAGATGATCCTGAACCTCGCGATCGGCGGCGATTGGGCCGCGGCCAAGGGCATCGACAATGGGGCCATGCCCCAACGCATCCAGGTGGATTACGTGCGTGTATGGCAGGCGCCGGCGGGCTCGCGATGATTGCAGCCTTGCTCGTAGCCGCAGCGGTAACGGCCGCACAGGATTCCCGTTCGATCCTGTTCATCGGAAATAGCTTCACCTTTGGCGCTGGTTCTGACGCAATGACCTATCGAAAAGACAGCGTCACGGATTTGAACGGCGACGGCATGGGTGGCGTGCCCGCGTTGTTCAAACGCTTCGCCGAACAGGCCGGTCTTCGCTATAGCGTTTCGCTTGAAACGGCGGCCGGCCAAACCCTGGCCTGGCACCTAGCCAACAAACGAGCCCTAATCGACCGCTCCTGGGATGCGGTCGTTCTTCAGCAATATAGCACGCTGAACCCCGACAGACCTGGCGACCTGACCGACACGATTCCGGCGGCGCGCGGACTGGTGAAAGTTTTGCGCGAGCGCAATCCACGAGTGAACATCAGTCTCGTCGCGACCTGGACGAGACCCGACCTTACCTATCCGGAGGGCAAGCACTGGTCCGGCAGGCCCGTCGAACGGATGGCGCTCGACTTGCGCAAGGCTGACGACGAAGTGCGAGCAGCCGTGCCTTCGATCAGCCGCGTCGTGCCGGTTGGTGAGACATTCAATTGCGCGATTGCTCAGAAGATTGCGGATCCGAACCCTTATGACGGGCTGACGCCCGGCCAAATCGATCTGTGGGCGAGCGATCACTATCACGCGTCGACCGAAGGCTATTATCTGGAGGCGCTGACGATCTTTGCGGCAGTGACACACTCGGACCCTAGGAAGCTCGGAAGAAACGAGGCTGCGGCTCGCGATCTGAAGATTCCGCCGCAGACGGCGGTCAACTTGCAGGACATTGCATTCCAAGTCGGTTTGGTGGGCCATTGCGGCTCTCTCGCCAGCGACTACTCTGCAACCCCACCGGTGAAGCAGCTCTTGCCGACGGGGCAAGCCATCACACCGCTTGCGACACCAGGCGCGCGCTACAGTCCCTTGATAGTGAAGACGGGCCCGCATCCCTCCTACATCGCCGATGGGGCCGCGGCGATTGCTGTCAGCCAGGACAAGCGGGAATTGCTTATCCTTACAAGCGGCTTCAATCGCTACAATGGCCCCGACGGAAAGGTCGTCGATCCGCAGTCTACCCAGTACGTTTTTCGCTATGCGATCGAAACTAAGGGCGCACGGTGGCTCGAGACGTTGCAAGTGCCGAACAGTTTCGGCGGGATATCTTGGAGATCGGACGGCCAAGCCTTCATTGTCGGTGGTGGCGTCGACGATGCGTTGTACGTCTTCACACGGCGCGGTTCCACATTCACGCTCACCGACAAGATAGCTCTCGGCCATGAGGCTGGGCTCGGTGCTGACGTGCGGCCGCAGGCTGCGGGCGTTGCCTTCAGCCCCAATGGACGCCGCGCGCTCGTAGCGAATTACTACAATGACTCCGTCAGCCTCGTAGATCTCAATGCGCGGAAGGTGATCGCAGAACAGGACCTGCGACCGGGGAAAATCGATGCGTCCGCAAGGGGCGTTCCAGGAGGAGAATTCCCCTTTGCCGTAGCATGGGCCAGCGACAGCGACGCATGGCTATCCTCGCCGCGGGACCGACAGCTGGTCCGGCTCGTCATCAACGGCGATCGGATACGCGTAGCCAGCAGAGTTGCCACGATTGGTGAGCCGACGGCGATTCTCATCGACCGAAATTCGCGACGTTTGATCGCCACCGAAGACAATGCTGATAGGCTCGCCTTCATCGACTTGAGTCATGGCCGTCTCGTCACAGAGCCGCGCCTCGGTCTTCCGGAATCGCTGGCCGCTTCGTCAGCCGGCAAGGGCCTCAATCCCAATGGGCTTGCGATTTTGCCCAACGGGCGCCTGCTGGTCACCCTGGGTGGAATCAATGCGGTTGCCATCGTGGACCCGCGAGAAGCTGAAAATCCTGTCCGCGCGCTGATCCCGACAGGCTGGTATCCCAGTGCCGTCGCAACGAACGCAAGCGGCGCGCGAGTATTCGTGGTCAACCGCAAGAGCCCGCCAGGGCCCAACATGCAGGGGTGTCCGCCCGAGCTAGCAATCTACCGCGGCCAGCCCCAAGCTTGCGGCGCTGCCAACCAGTACATCTATCAGCTCGAGAAATCCGGCTTTCTGGAGTTCCCGTTTCCCGACGACCATGCGTTGGCTGCGGCGACTCTGCAGGTCGCCGAAAACATAGGCCTGCCGGGTGCCGCGGCGCGCGGCGCTGCCGATGCGCGGATGGCCGAGTTGCGCAATCGCGTGAAGCACGTCGTTTTCATCATCAAGGAGAACCGCACTTACGACCAGGTGCTCGGCGACCTGGAGATCGGCAACGGCGATCCGCATCTCGCGATCCTGGGCGAGGCTCTCACTCCCAACCATCATCGCCTCGCGCGCCAGTTCGTCACTCTCGACAACTTTTACGATTCGGGAGAAGTATCCGCGACGGGTTGGGCTTGGTCGACCGCGGCTCGGGCCACGGACTTGATCGAAAAGACCGCGCCCGTGAACTACGCCGACCGGGGCCTTGCCTATGAAGCGGAAGAGGCCGACCGCTTTATCTATACGCAGCAATCGCGCGCGGAGCGCCTCGCGACCAACCCGAAGCTGACTCCGGATCCAGATCTGCTGCCCGGGCCTGCCTTGCTCACCGCCGCTGACCCAGAGGACGACGATCGTCCAAACGAAGGGTTTCTTTGGAACGCCGCGATCCGCGCCGGCATTTCGGTCCGCAACTATGGTTTCGCTGACGCAAGCATCTACGACAGAGGCGCTCCGGGATTTGTGCCCGTGGTGCGCGAGCCCTTTAAGGAAAAACGGCAGATCTTCACGCCCGGGGATCGGCTTCTCGCAAGCCGCAGCAATCTTTATTTCCGCGGTTTCGACATGAAGCTCGCCGACTACTGGCGAGTGCTCGAATGGCAGCGTGAATATGATGAGCAAGAGGCGGCTGGAACGCTTCCGCAGCTCACTTTACTGCGGCTTGCTCATGATCATTTCGGCGATTTCGACCAAGCGATAGACGGTGTGAATACGGTCGAAACGCAGATGGCCGACAATGATTTTTCTCTTGGACTGATCGTTGAACGCATCGCTCGCGGTAAGGCGGCGGATTCGACTTTGATCTTCGTGATCGAAGACGACGCACAAAACGGCGCGGATCATGTCGACGCCAGGCGGAGCTTGGCTTTCGTGATTGGCCCCTATGTGCGGCAGAATGCACTGGTTTCCACGCGCTACACGACGATCAATGTCCTGCGCACGATCGAGGCGGTACTGGGGTTGAAGCCACTTGGTCTGAACGACGCACTTTCATCGGCAATGGCCGACGTCTTTGACCTAAGCCAATCGCCGCACTGGGGCTATCGTGCCGATGCGGCAGATGTGCTTCGGATAACGCAATTGCCTATCCCGGCCGAACGCTTCGTTGCGAAGCGATTTTCATCGACGAACTGCACCAATCACGACGCTAGTTATTGGGCAGCCGCGATGAAGGGCCAGAACTTCGCAAGCGAAGACCGTCTCGATCCACTCGCATTCAACCGGGCGCTTTGGCGGGGTCTGGGCAGCGGTCCCGAGCCGCTGGTTCGAGATGCACAAGATTTGAACGAGTACCGGCGCATTCGAATAAAGGACATCAAGCCGGCGCCTTGTGCCGCGGTAAGTGAGGTTAGCTCGGGCCACTAGATCGCGGTGGAACCAAGCTCGTAGACCGAGTCCGCCAAGACCCTCTGACCTCCAATCAGGGACCCGCACCTGGCGCCGACAGGGGATGTTATGTGAAGCGAAGGTTCGGGTCCGGGGTTCAAGAGCAGCGCGATATCTGGATCGGGGATTCCTCGGGGGTCCACTCTCGGCGCCCTCCTTCTGTCGCTGAACACGCCGCCGGCAGCGGCACCGGACGCATCGTCCGTTGTCAGATAACCATCCGAATGTTCGCCCCTCCCTCTGCTGCCTTGAGTGCGCAAATCGATCCTCCATGCGCCAATGCGACCTGTCGAGCGAAACTCAATCCGACACCGCTGCCGCCCTTGTGGGTCGTGTAGAAGGGAAGGAATATGTCGTCGCTGCGATCGGCCGGTATCCCCGTTCCGTTGTCGCGCACTTCGATCCGGAAATGCCCGTTCGGCTCTCGACTAACGCCCAGAATCACGAGGGGCTGGCTGACGTCCGCGATCGCCCGAAGCGAGTTCCGGATGAGGTTCAGCAGTGCCTGAGCAAGCAGTTCCGGATCGCCATCCAGTTTCATGGTCTCCGGCCTGATTTCGATCCGGCAGTCCGGGTTGGCGTCAACCGGGCTTTCGAGCGCCAGGCGCATGACGTCTTCGGCCCATGGTTTGGCCTTGAACTGCCGTCGACGGATTTCCGGGGTCTGAGCGAACTCCCGGTAGCTCTCGACAAAACGGAGAATTCCTTCGGCGCGCCGTGCAACGATATCTGTCGCGTTCCTGGCGTCCTCTAGTGAATCGTCATGCTCGGCCGCTGTCGCCACAAGGTCTGCGCCGGTCCGAGCGAGCGAGGTCACCGGTGTCAGGGAGTTCATGATCTCATGAGTAAGTACGCGGACGAGGTCGGCCTGGGCTGCGATCTCCAATGCTCCGAGCTCGCCTTGCACGGGCAGGATCGAAAGGACGGTAACCGGCCGGTCGAGCCGGGCGACGTGAGCCGACGCAAAGACCGCCTTCTGCGGTACTCCTTCGAGCATCAGCCTCGTTATCTTGCGCGTTCCCACAGGCAGGCGCACCGCCGCGGCCAGTTCGGCGCCCAAGGCTTCAAGGTCGCCCACCCGGCTGAGCGGGATACGCGCAAACAACTGCCGCGCTGCCTTGTTCAACATCTCGACGCGTCCATCAGCATCCACCGTCAGGAGAGCATTCGGTGCGTCATCCACGATGGCGGAAAGGTAGCGGGCTTCCGCCCCCTCCTGAGCGTGGCGCGCCTGCAGCATCTTCAAGGCATGGTCGAGCGTTTGTCCCAGCACGTCGAAGCCGCCCCCGCTCGGGTCCGAAAATCGCTGCGAATAATCTTCGAAGCGGACGGACTCGATGAACCGCGAAACCAAGAAGTTGGTACGGCGGATGAAATTCCAAAGGCCCGCGAGCGCGGCGGCCGCGATCAGGATGGCGACGATCAGGCCGGCGCGGACACCCGGTGTCGAAATCGCCAGCCCGAACAGTGCGATCGCTCCGACGAGCAGGAGCGTCCGCCATGCGAGGCCGAACTCGAACCTTCGCCTAAAGTCCATGCTTCTCCATGCGCCGATAGAGCGCTCCGCGGGACAGGCCGAGCTCGGCAGCGGCGACCGAGACGTTGAAATGGTGCATTCTCAGCGCCCGCTCGATCATCTGCTTCTCTACCTCGTCGAGATTGAGCGTGTCGTCCATAACCGACAAAGAGGCGGCCTGTGGGCGGGCCGGTAACGGAAAATCCGCTAGCTGGTAGGATTCACCGTCGGCCATGATCACCGCCCGTTCGGCAGCATGGCGAAGCGCGCGAACATTCCCCGGCCAGTCGTGCTGCACCAGAGGCTCGAGCACCTCCAGCGGAAGCGAGCGTTCGGGCTTGTCATACTTGCGGGCGTAGAGGCGCAGATAATGATCGAGGAGCAGTGGCACATCCTCACGTCTCTCACGCATCGGCGGTAGATGGATCTCGATCGTGTTCAGGCGAAAGAGCAGATCCTGCCGGAAACGTTTTTCGTCCGCGAGACTCTCCGAAGAGGCATTGGTCGCCGCCACCACGCGCACGTCGATCGGGATATGCTTGTTCGATCCCACCGGGACGACCTCGCGCTGCTCCAGCGCAGTAAGTAGTTTGGGCTGGAGATGGAGAGGCAGGTTTCCGATCTCGTCGAGGAACAAGGTGCTGTGGTCCGCGGCTTTTAGGCGGCCGATGCGATTGGTGTCGGCACCTGTGAATGCGCCTTTTACGTGGCCGAAAAGCTCGGACTCGAAGAGACTTTCCGTCGTCGCGCCAAGGTCGACGGAGACCATCGGATGCCCGCCGCGGCGCGATAGGCGATGGATTTCACGAGCGACGATCTCCTTGCCGGTCCCGTTCTCGCCGAGGATCAAAACATTGGCGTCCGTTGGAGCGGCCCGCTCGATCAGGGCCCTTACGCGCTGCATCGCATGGGATGTGCCGAGGAGCGGCGTTTCGGTTGACGGCGCCAGCTCCGATGAGCGGCCACGCTCGGTCAGTGCGTCTATCCGACTTCGGCGTAGCGCGGCTGCGCTTCGGACGGTCGCGGCGAGGCGCTCGTTGCTCCAGGGCTTGGCGACGAAGTCGCTCGCGCCCGCCTTCAGCGCTTCGACGGCAACCGATACGGCGCCGTGAGCGGTGATGATCACCACGGCTGCGTCGGGGTCCTGCTCCATGATCGCGCGCAGCGACGCCAGGCCTTCGCGCCCGTCGGTTGCGCCGCGCTCGAAATTCAGATCGAGCAGGATGACATCCGGACTTTCCTTCGTAAGGAGAGCGAGCAGTCCGGCCGGCGATCTCAGGGTCTCGACGCGTTCGAAAAGGTCGCGGAGGGCAAGGTGCGCTGCAAGCGCAATGTCAGGATCGTCATCGACCACGACGGCAAGGCTGAACCGGGAATCCACGCTACACCTGTAGCGTAGTGTCCGAAAATGAACAGTGGCTGACGATCCGACACCGCCATCTTCAACTGGCACGCGCCTTGCAACGATAGGGCCATGAACGTGTCGCGGATTTCAAGCCCTGGAGAGGGCGCTGGCGCAAAATACGGTTTCACGCTGTCCGATTCCGGACACTCACTGCACGAAGGTGGACAGTGAGCCTCGTGGAACTTCGCCGTTCCACGTCGTCTGAGACTGTAAGCGGCAGCGGAATGGACCGCGTTGTCGAGCGCAAGCGAATTGACCGGCGACTCATCGTTGCCGGGGCGGCTGGCGCCGTCTTGCTGCTGATCGTGGTGTTGTGGCTATTCGCGCCTCGGTCGGATTCGATGACGGTGCCGCAGGACCGGTTGACCATCTCAAGTGTCCAATCGGGAACCTTCGATGATTTTCTACCGATCCGTGCTCGCGTTACGCCACTGGTCACCGTGTATCTCGATGCCGTTGAGGGGGGTCGCGTCGAGCAGAAACTCGTTGAGGACGGAGCGCAGGTCACCGCCGGACAGTTGCTTGCCGTGCTCTCGAACGCCGAACTGCAGCTGTCGACGCTCGAAAAGCAGGCCGAAGTCGAGCAGCAGCTCAACAACATGCGCAGCCAGGAGCTCGCGCTTACGCAAACACGCAACACGAACCTGCGCGACCTGAACGAGGCGGAGACTGATCTCGCCAAGATCCGGCGTCAGTACGACCTTCAGAAACCTCTGGCCGAAAAAGGGTTCGTCTCCTCGAAGACGTTCAACGACACGAAGGACGACCTTCAGTACCAGCAGCAGCGGCTCCAAATCCTCAAGCGCAGCATCGCGCAGACCGAAGCCCTTCAGTCGAGCCAGCTGCAGCAGCTTCGCGTCGCTTCATCATCGCTCAACGGCAGCATGGGGATTGCGCGCAGCAACCTCGGCCAGCTCAGCATCCGGGCGCCTGTCACCGGCGAGCTCAGCGGATTCGAGATCCAGCTCGGTCAGTCGCTCCAGCAGGGTGAGCGCATCGGCCAGATCGACAGCGCCGGCGGTAACAAGCTCCAGGCGGACATCGACGAGTTTTACCTTGGCCGCGTCCGCATCGGCCAGACCGCGAGGGCCGATGTCGATGGGAAGAGCTATCAGCTGAAGGTCGCCAAGGTGTATCCGCAAGTCCGTAACGGGCAGTTCCAGATTGACCTGGTTTTTGAAGGCCAGGCTCCTCCATTGGTCCAGCGCGGCCAGACGGTCCAGACGAAGCTCACGCTGGGCGATTCCTCGAAGGCGGTGCTGATCCCCAACGGCGCTTTCTTCAACGACACCGGCGGAAACTGGGTCTTCGCCGTCGACAGATCGGGCAACGGCGCGACGAAGCGCCAGGTCCACCTGGGTCGGCGCAATGCCGATTTCATCGAGGTGCTGGACGGGCTCTCACCGGGCGAGCGCGTGGTCACCTCCTCCTACAGCGGGCTGACTGACAAGGAACAGCTGAGCTTCAGTTCAGGTGAGTGAAGAAAGGAATTTTTCGTGCTGACCATGACCGGCCTGACCAAGACTTACCGCACCGACACGGTCGAAACGACAGCGCTCGACTCCGTCGATCTCGACATCGCGGACGGCGAGTTCGTTGCGATCATGGGGCCTTCGGGGTGCGGCAAATCCACGCTGCTCAACCTGATGGGCATGCTCGATAGCCCGACTTCAGGATCTTACGTGTTCAATGGGCGGGAGGTCGCGGGATTGAGCGAGGCCCAACTGGCCGACACCCGCAAGAGCAACATCGGATTCATCTTCCAGAGCTTCAACCTCGTCGACGAGCTCACCGTTCGCGAGAATGTGGAGCTCGCGCTGCTCTACCATAATTTCTCCAGCTCGGACCGCAGGGCCCGCGTCGAGCGCGTGCTGGACAGGGTCGGAATTGGCCACCGCGCCAAGCATCGTCCGACGCAGCTGTCGGGTGGCCAGCAGCAGCGCGTCGCGGTGGCGCGCGCCCTCGTCGGCGAACCCAAGCTGATTCTCGCCGACGAGCCGACCGGCAACCTCGACACCGCGCACGGTGAAGAAGTGATGCGCATGCTCCGCCAGCTGAATCAGGAAGGTTCGACCATCGTCATGGTGACTCACTCGCCAACGCATGCGGATTTCGCGAGCCGCGTCGTAAACATGCTGGACGGCCGAATTCTTCAGGAGCGGCGCCGCGCGGCCTGATCGAGCGCAAGTCGGCAAAAAGGATTCTTGGAAGGGCAAAGGCCATGTGGCGGAATTACTGGACGGTCGCGGTTCGAGCGCTGGCGAAGAGCAAGACCTACTCGATCATCAACATTGCCGGCCTGGCGATCGGGATGGCCGCCTGCATCATGATCCTTCTCTACGTCCGCTACGAGCGAAGCTATGACGCCTGGCTTCCCGACGTGGAAAATACCTATCAGCTGCAAACCTGGATCCCGCACCCGAAGGACGGCCAGGCCCAGTTCCTGCAAATGGCCTCCTACGTTGCGAAAGATCGCATAAAGAAGGATTTCCCGCAGGTAACGGACGCCGTCTACGCGCAGAACGGCACGCCGGTCTTCTATCAAAACGGACAGGCGCTCCCGACCGAGGACTATCTGTTCACTGACGGCGATTTTCTGAAGGTCGTCAACTTGCCGCTTGCGGCCGGGCAGGGACTGGACGCCGCTCAGACCGCGCTCATGACACAGGAAGAAGCGATCAAGCGGTTCGGCACGGATCAGGTCGTCGGACGCACGTTCACCGTCATCGTCTCAGGCGAGAAGCAGGACTTCAAAATCACCGGCGTCCTTAAGAACGTTCCCAAAAACTCGAGCATGAGAATCAACGCGATCCTCCGTCTCGACTACCCCTCCTTCTATGCCGACCAGCCCCAATTTCTGACGAACTGGGGCTGGCAGTCCGGCTGGATCTATCTCAAGGTTCGCCCCGGCACCGACGTCGCAAGCATGCAGGCGCAGGAGCCCGCCTGGGAAAAGCGGAACATTCCCGACGAGCCCAACGGGCCCATCATGTTCAATCACGGCGACGAAGAAGATTACCGCTTCGTCAACCTCCGCGACATTCATCTCGGGAAGGCCGCGCGCGACGGTGGCATGACTGCTGGCAACGATAGCAGGACGGTCGCAACCTTCTCGATCATCGCCATCCTGATCCTCGGCATGGCGGTCGTAAACTTCACCAATCTCGCGACCGCTCGCGCAAGCCAGCGCGCTCGTGAGGTCGCACTGCGCAAGGTGCTTGGCGCCAATCGCCGGCAGCTCATCATGCAGTTCGTCAGCGAGGCGGTTCTGATCTCAGCGGTGGCGATGCTCGTTGCTCTCGCCCTCGTCGAGCTTCTGATCCGGCCCTTTACAGCTTTCCTCCGCGCCGACCTGGCGCTCAACTATTTCGGTTCGAACGGCGTCTTGCTTCCGGCAGTCGGATTGACGCTGCTCGTCGGAGTCCTCAGCGGGCTTTATCCGGCGATCTTCATTTCACGGTTCCAGCCGGCCCAGGTGCTCAAGGCCAATCGCTCCGCAGCCGAAACCCCTGGATCGGGGCGGCTCCGGACAGCCTTGGTCGTGATGCAGTTCGCCGTCTCCATCGGCCTCATCATCTGCACGGCAGTCATTTACGGACAAAGCGCTTACGCGCGATCGGTCGATCCCGGTTACAAGCGCGATCACATCCTCCAGGTCCAAAGTCTGATGCGCAAGGAGCTGGTCGACAAGGGCGAGATGATCGTGGATCGGATGAAGCGGCTGCCGGGAGTAACGGCCGTCGGGCGCACCAACATCGGCATTTCAACCGGCCGCACCACCACCACGGGTCTCCTGCCTCCGGGTGCCTCCGAGTTCGTCAATATCGGCCAGTATGAAGTTGACCCGGGCTTCCTCGATGCAATGGGGATCAAGCTCCTCGCAGGCCGATGGTTCGACGCCAACCGGCCGATGGACGACATGACGACGCCCTCTCCTTCAGACCCCGCGGTCGAGATGGCTCTTGCGAAGCGCGGTGTGAACGTCGTGATGAATGAGCTTGCCGTCAAAAAGCTCGGCTTCAAGTCGGCTCAAGACGCGGTCGGGAAAACCATAACCACGGAGCTCTTTTCCCCGGGAACCGGTCAGACCACCATCAACATCATCGGGGTTGTCGCTGACTCTCGATTCCGATCCATCCGCATCCCGATCGAGCCGCTGATGTTCGAGAAAATCCAGCAACCACTGAACTGGATGGTTATCCGCTATAATGGCAATCCGACCGCAGTTCGATCTGCCGTAGAACGCGAATGGAAGCAGATCACGAACGAAGTTCCGTTCGATGCTCAGTTCAGCGAAGAGATCATCGCTAAATTGTACAGGTCCGATGACGCGCGCGCCCAGATCTTCGCGGCATTCTCGCTTCTGGCGGTCTGCATCGGATGCCTCGGTCTGTTCGGCCTCGCCTCCTTCACGGCCGAGCGCCGGACCAAAGAGATCGGAATTCGCAAGGTGCTTGGTGCACGGACACGCGACATCGTTCGGCTACTCGTGTGGCAATTCAGCCGGCCCGTGCTGATCGCCAATCTGGTCGCTTGGCCGGTTGCTTGGTGGCTCATGCGCGATTGGCTCAACGGCTTCGACGAGCGCGTTCCGCTGACTCCCATGCCGTTCCTGATCTCGGGCGCGATCGCACTTGCCATTGCCATCGCCACGGTCGTGGGTCACTCCGTCAAGGTCGCGCGGGCCAACCCGATCCACGCGCTTCGCTATGAATAATATGAATAATAAGCGTCCCAGCGGTATTCGGAGTGTGCGAATGCGTAAAGATTTCGACGAGCCAAGTTATGGGTGGAGGTGCGGCCAGTCTTAGGTCGACAAATCTCTAAGCGGGAAATCTGCTCCAGGCGAAATTAGAGGGAAGCGACGCGAAAAGCGCCTCTCTGGGAGGACCCGGGTTGTAAGGTCTGGCAGTTTTCAGCGCATTTCCAGCCGATCTTCTACTTAGCCGAACAGGGAAAGGGCAAACCAAGAGCAGGCGGAACGCAGCTGCTTTCAGGGAGGGGCTATTGTTCAATTGTGAGCTTTTCTCAGAGGCGGCGCTGCGATCCATCCTCGCTGGGAGCACCAAGTGATCACGAACGGTCAGTGGGATCCGTGGGACTCCCGGAAAGACTTGCGGACCCGAGCGTCGTCCTTGCACAGGCAATGGCTTGTCGGCAGCTGGCCAAATACGCCGAGCTCATGCGCGGCCAGCTCGAAGAAATGGCACAGCACTTCGAGGATTTGGTTCGTGAATCTGCACAAACGATCAGGCCCAATCCAGGCAAGGCAGTCATAGGAGTCCCCACAGCACCGGCTGCCGAGCCTCTCACTCGATCCATCAAAGAAACCGCTCAGCTTCTGAGCATCGGTCGCTCAACCATCTATCGGCTGATAGGCGAGGGAGCGCTTGAGACTGTCAAGATTGGCCATAGGACGTTGATCAAGAGCGCGTCGATCCGCGCCCTCGGTGCCCTTCAGGACTGATTGGCAGAGGTATGCTCCGCCCAACCTCGATTGTATATGGTGATGAAAAGAGACTGAGCGTCAGCCTTGAGATTTGGGATCGCGACCGCTTTGTCGCCGGAATTCCGGCCGAGTGTCCCGATGAAGTGCGCTGGGCTTAAGAGTCGGTAAGACGGCCCGACGGCGAATACCGTCAGGTTTCCAAGGCGGGAAAAACTCGGTCGGTCATCGACGTCGACTTCGATCATCCCGCACGCATTCATCGCCCCTGGGATCGCACCCCAGCGCGTGCTAGGCGGTGGGGCGGGGTGGTTCGAAAGAATGGCCGCCTGCTTTGTCATCCCACCGTCTGAGAAGCTTGCCCTCAGCCCACAACTCGCGATTGAGACCACAATACATTCGGTCGGCTCTCACGATTGCGTGAGCCTCGTCAGGTGCTTCGAACTCGCGACAGCCAGAGAAGTGGTCCTCGTAGTCGCGGAAATACAAGCGGTAGAATGACATCCCACACCTCCGCCTCTGCTCTAACCTTCTGACGAAGCGCAAGAATCCGGAACGACCCGCAGGAGCCGGACAGGTTAAACCGGAGAAAGCGCCTCGACCTTTGCGGCACTCGGACTCGGCGCGGAAGCGTCTCGACCCAGTTAATCTACCAGCAATTTCAATGATGTAGGTTTGCCGAGCTGCATCGGTGTTGCTTCATGGTGTCGCAGATGCAGCAGCGGCCCGGTTGCGGTACCCCTGTCCCGGGCCGCTTTCTCTTTCAGACTGGCGACAGAGCCTCGACCTTCGCCCCTTTCTTTCCGCAGCGCGAGCATTTCAGCCGCTCCTCGGTATGCCACAGCGGCACCACTCCGAATGTCTGAACAGCCTCGACGGCCGTGAAGGTCCGAGCAACTCCGCATGACCGGCAAGTCACTTTGAGAGCCGCATCGAACCGCATCAGGTCGCCGGTCGTTCGGATGTGCTTCGTCGACATTCGCGACCGCTAGCCGGTGCGGAACGTTTCAGGAACATCCGGGACTGTGGAAGTCGGGGAGAACTTCGGAACGCTAATGTCTGCTTTCACCCATTCCTGCCATTATCGTTACGGCCGGGCTAGATTTCCAACGCCTCCGAGAGCGCTAAGGCATCGTCCAGCTCGACACCCAGATAACGAATCGTGCTCTCCAGCTTGGTGTGTCCGAGTAACAGCTGGCAGGCGCGCAGATTGCCAGTCTTTCGGTACAGCATTGCAACCTTGGTCCGCCTCAGGCTGTGCGTGCCATAGGCGGCCGGTTCCAGCCCGACGAGCGCAACCCAGCCTTTCACCAGGCGGATGTACTGGCGGGTAGAAAGATGCGCGCCGTGGACCATTGGGCTGGGAAACAGCCAGCCATCAGGCTCGCCACGCCTGATCCTGATCCAGTCGACAAGCGAGCGGCGGGTCTGCTCGGTAATTTCGAATTGTACGGGTCGGCCAGTCTTCTGCTGGATCACGATAGCGCGACTTCGCACTGCGCCGGCTGCCACAATGTCAGGCAGGCGCAAGGAGACCACGTCGCAGCCCCGAAGCTTGCTATCCAAAGCAATGTCAAACAGCGCCAGGTCTCGCACTCGATGCCCGATTTGGAGGCGCACGCGGATGGCCCAGACGTTCATCGGCCGCAGCGGAAGCTTGGCCCCCACTATGACTTGCGGCGGTCGGATCATGGCTCGCTCCCTACGTAGAAGCGGGAATCAACGAGCTAGCGGCAGGAATGGGTGGAAAGCAGACTAGCGGAGACTAGCGGTTCGCGCGGATGTCGCGCAGTTTGAAGTAGGTTATCGCGTTCTTAAAACCGCACTCGAACGATCGTCGCTGCTTGTCGTCGTCAACTGTACCCCAGACGATGATTTTATCGACTGAGCGCTGCTCGACATCGATAACATGTACCGGGCCATAGCGGGCGGCATATGCGCTGCATGCCGCCTTCGCATTGGGCTGGAGTTGTGCGTTGCTCTCGGGCTGCCCTCGCGCTGCCTGGACGGCCGTCCCTGCTGCTCCAACCACCATTCCCGCGACGCAGCCGCCGAGAGTCAGCCCGCCGGCGACGGTCAGCAACAGAATCATTCTACGAGCCATCTATCCGTCCTACTCATGCCTGGCGAAGCGGCTTTCCTCAGTGCTTTGCCCGCGCGCGAATGTCCGCAATGGAAGCCGACATTGGATGGCGCCAGCTTATTGGTCCTGAACCTTCGTTGGCCGGATGGGAGGACCGCTTGCTAAATCGTAGTGGCAGATGCGCTGGACTTCATCGACACATCTGATTTCGAAGCCGGCCAAACCTCCGCCAACAAGCCTGGAGCGGTAGAGCTGTCCATCAGCCTTGCTCCGGCACAACACTTCGACACTTGAACCCGAGCCGAGGACACTGCAGCTGAAATCTTCGAGGTCGATGCGCTCGCGCGAGCCACTCGGAAATAGAATTGGCTGGCCTTGAACGCGCACACCGCCGTCGATTCTCAAAAAGTTGAGCGAGAACCCCAAATCGGAAAGCTGGAGGCTTTTCCGATCGTCGCTCGCTTGGCCGAACTGCAGGATACTATCATTGACGAGCACCCTTCGAGGTTGCTGTCCCGGCGGGTCTTCTACTGACCGATATAGTGGCATGCTCTGCGGCGGCTGTTTGGCTTCCAACGGCACTGCCAAGAACAGAAGAGCAAGTACAACCAAAGCGCGACGCATCTCAGCGAGGTTACAGACGCGGCTAATGTCCGCAATGGGTGGAAAGCGGACATTTCGGCAGGGCGCCACACGCACACTCGGTTCCTGATTCCGGTTCGCTGATCTCTTTGAATGGCGTGGAACAGCCCGGGGTTGAACTTGGTTTCGACTGAATCGTGCGAATATTTCTGCTCAGCGTCTTACTTCTTTCAGCCTGCTCGAAGGGACCAAACGCCGACCTGCAATATATCAAGCAGGCGCGATCGATCGCGGCCGAATGGGCCTTGGTCAATGAGCAGGCCGAGTTAGGGAAGCTGACTCCGACCTATGTCGAATCACTACACAGGTGGCTGCGGGACGATCTACAAACGGCCATCTCCAGCCTGAGTGAGCCGAACTCGCCTTACGGCGATCAAATGAAAGCCCTTTTGGCGGAGCCGCCGGACACGGCGGCATTCGCGCTTCGAGCTCGGGCCGAAAGTCTCAAGCAAATTGAGGACGGTCTTGAATCCGCTTGAGCTAACGCTTGGCATCATGACTGCCGTCGGCGGGTTCGTCGACATCAGTGAATTGGTGTTCGCGGCGAAGGCCGGCTCCAAATTCGGCTATGCGCTAATTTGGGTTTTCGCCTTGGCGACACTCGGAATCATCATTTTTTCCGAGATGAGCGGACGCGTCGCAGCAGTGGCAAAGCAGCCTGTGTTCAACCTCATGCGCCATCGGCTGGGCCTCAAGCTTGGGCTACTAACGCTTGCGGCTTCAATCGTAAGCAACCTGATTACCTGCGCAGCAGAGATTGGCGGCGTCTCGCTCATCCTGAATTATCTGACGGGCGCGCCCTATGTCCTCATGGCTATCGGAATGACGGCAGTGTTTGTGACCTCGATCTGGGTGCTGCCGTTTCAATGGATCGAGCGCGTGTACGGCCTGCTCGGCCTGTTCATGATCGTCTTCGCCGCGGCTTTGGTCGCTATCCGTCCTCCCTGGAATCAGATTGGGGGCGGTTTTGTGCCGCAGGTCCCTGCCGGCCTGACGAATAAGGAGCTGCTGACGTTCGGCTATTTCACAGTGGCGATCATCAGCGCCGTGATGTTCCCCTACGAAGTCTATTTCTACTCCTCCGGCGGAATCGAGGAGGGTTGGGGCCCCAAGGATATGCTTACCAACCGGCTGACCAGCGTTCTGGGCATGGCGTTGGGCTCGCTATTGGCAATTTCGATCCTCGCTAGTTCTGCGCAGCTGTTCGGGCCGGTTAACGTTGATCCGGAAATCCCCGGCAGCGCGGCGCTCGAAGCGGCCATCCCGTTCGGAAAGTGGGGGCTCATTCTCGCCTTGCTCGGGATGCTATTTGCGGTAGCCGGGGCAGCGGTGGAGACTTGCATGGCGAACGCTTACTCGATCTCCCAGTTTTTTGGCTGGGTGTGGGGAAGGCATAAGAAGCCGTGGGAGGCGCCCCGGTTCACGATCACTTGGATCATCCTCTTCCTGCTTGCACTCGCGATCGTCCTTACGGGCGTTGACGTTATGATGCTGGTCGAGTTCGCAGTTCTCTTCTCAATCCTGGTGCTGCCGCTCACCTATTTACCGCTGCTCGTTCTCGCGGGCGACAAGACATACATGCGCGAGTATGCGAACGGCCCAATCGCCAAGGTCCTGGGCTGGCTATATTTCGCCATCATCACTGGTGCCGCGATCGCGGCGGTCCCCCTCTTCGTCCTGACTTCAGGAGGAAATGGATGACGCCTGACGGCCCCATCAAGCTGGTGAGCCAGCTGCTTGATCTTCCGCTGCTTGATTCCGAGGGCAAATATTGTGGGATCGTCGATGACGTGGAGCTACGCGGACGCCCGGGCCAGGATGTCCAGCTGAGAGCATTGATCGTTGGCCCAAGCGCCTACAAGGGGCGCCTGCCCGGATGGTGCATGTGGCTCGTGAAGAAGGTTGCCGGCGCTCGTGAAACGCGTGTCTCGATGGAGGACGTGCGCACCATCTCGAGCGTCGTCCATTTGAAGCGCCCCGGCCCTGAGCTCGGGCTTAACAAGAGCGAAAATGCCGCGCGAAGATGGCTTCCAAACAAGGGCGCGCTGTGATGCGGCTTTCCGACCTTCGCGACAAAAAAGTCAGGACGCTCGACGGCAAGGTGCTAGGCCGCGTTCACGAGGTTCATTGCAACGAGGGCAAAGTGGTCACCCTGATGTGCGGTGCTCGAAACCTGATCGAACGATGGACGGCGCGTGTCCGTGGGCGAAAGATCCCTTGGAGCTCCGTGCGTAGGATCGATCACGACGCCATCATAGTTTCGATCAATTGAGCTGGCTTAAGCCGGAGCTACGCCAGCTCCTCTTCGAACGTTTTCAACGTCTGAACGTCACCCTTCGAAAGTCCGGGCTTCAGGACAATCTTCGTGTATTCGTTCTGATCATCGTGCCAGTGCCGGTACATCTGGGGAGCATTCTCGAGGCTGGCGTGGTGCGAGATCAGGAAGGTCGTATCGATTTTGCCGTCGACGATCATCTGCAGCAGCTGATCACTGTACTTTTGGACGTGGGTCTGCCCCTGACGAATGGTCAGGCCCTTCTCCATCATCTGCCCAAGGGGGAACTTGTCGGCGAAGCCGCCATAGACTCCGGGGATCGAAACCCGCCCGCCCTTCCGGCAGGAGAGGATCGCCTGACGCAAGGCATGCGGGCGCTCCGTCCCCAGGAAGGCATGCGCCTTCACCGTGTCGACGATATTGTCGATCGCAAGACCGTGGCTCTCCATGCCGACGCAGTCAATCACGGCGTCGGGTCCAATGCCTCCCGTCATTTCGTTGAGCGCTGCTCGGACATCGACCTCGCGATAGTCGAGGATCTCCGCGCCCATCTGCTTCGCCAACGCCAAGCGTGACGGATAATGGTCGATCGCGATCACGCGATGCGCGCCGAGGATGAAGGCGGACTGGATCGCAAACAGGCCGACGGGCCCGCAGCCCCAGATTGCGACGGTGTCGCCGTCTTCGATCTCGGCATTCTCTGCCGCCTGCCAACCGGTCGGAAGAATGTCCGACAGAAAGAGGACCTGGTCATCCTCCACGCCGTCCGGGATCACGACCGGGCCGACGTCGGAATAAGGGACACGCAGATATTCCGCCTGGCCGCCCGCGTAGCCGCCGGTGAGATGGGCATAGCCTAACGCGCCGCCCATCGAATGGCCCATCATGATTTCGGATGCGTCGGCGGTTTCGGCAGGGTTGCTGTTGTCGCATGCCGAGAATTGTTGCTTCTTGCAGAAGAAGCAGTCGCCGCAGCTCACGGTGAAGGGAATGACGACCTTCTGCCCCTTCTTGAGCGGGCTTTTCGGGCCGACCTCGACCACTTCGCCCATATTCTCGTGTCCGAGAATGTCGCCTGCCCGCATGCCCGGAATGTAGCCGTCGTATAGGTGAAGGTCGGATCCGCAGATCGCCGTCGAAGTGATCCTGATGATCGCGTCCCGAGGATTGACGATCTCCGGATCGGGAACGCTATCGACACGGACGTCGTGCCGGCCGTGCCATGTAACTGCGCGCATTGTTTGCTCCTTAAACTCGGGCTTCTGTCGGGGATTCGGATTTGCGCGCCGATGGGGACGCATTGGTCGTGACCTCGCCCGTTTCCATCAGCTGCTTGAACCGGCGAAGATCGCGCCTGGCCTGAAGCGTGGGTTCTCGCTGAAGCAGCTTGGCGACGCCGCGCCCGATCGCCCCTCCTGGAGAATCGTAGCTCATCAGCAGTCGGACGTAGGTTCCGCGGCCTGAAGGGGCGTCCGTCAGTTCGAGAATGCCGGAGGTGTCGATTTCGGACTCCGGCTCGCTCCGCCAAGCGATCTTCCTTCCGGGATCGTCCTCGACGAGGTTGGTCACCAGCTCGACGTCTTTCCCGGCTGGTCCGGCGATCGTCCAGCGGGAGCTTCCTCCGCCGAGATCTTCAACTGCTTTCACATTGTCCATGAAGCTCGGGAAGCGCGTGAAGTCGCGCCAGGCCTCGTAAATGTCCTGCCTCGGCTTTCCGATCATCACGGTTCGCCCGACGAGGGATTCATCTCCTTCAGCCTCGTCCCTGGCCGCACCGCGCAAAACGTGCGGAGGGGCGTCGCTGATCGGTTCGGAATCCTCGCTTTGCCGGGCCTTCCTGCCCCAGACGAACGCTGCTCCCAAAGTGGCTGCAGCAATGCCTGCGCCGATCAGTGCACGCTGATTGCCTTTCCGGTTTTCGTCAGGTGTTTCGGGCATTTAGACCTCCATCGGAGAATTAACCGAACCGCGTTGTCCCGGTTCCTACGGCTGTCTGAAAACACGGGCGGTCCGGCCGAAACGGCGCTGAGCGGAGAATTCGATGAACCTGATGCGAAGGTTCGCGTTCACAGCGCCATGAG
>Ga0070670_100000379_pt1 | contig 37051 bp, 25 predicted proteins | sample KBSS63metaG_FD_64665 | JGI IMG/M metagenome (GOLD analysis project Ga0070670, IMG submission 64665) | Switchgrass rhizosphere microbial communities from Kellogg Biological Station, Michigan, USA - KBS S6-3 metaG | ecosystem: Host-associated > Plants > Roots > Rhizosphere > Soil ... | reverse complement strand
CCGGCGCCGGAGTAGTTCCGACTAAGAAATCCCAACGCATTTATGTCGGCGGCATAGAAGTTTACCGCGAATACGGCATGGCCGACGCGATAACGCTCGAGCGCGAGAGCTATCACGTAATGGACGACAAGAGTCGGATTGCGATGATCGAAACCAGAACCGAAGGTGACGACGACAGTCCTGCGAGATTAGTGCGTTACCAGTTCGGTAATCACCTCGGCTCCGCCAGTATAGAAACCGATGACACAGCCAGAGTAATCAGCTATGAGGAATATCATCCCTTCGGCACCACCAGTTATCAAGCAGTAGATAAAGACATCAAAGCCGCCGCCAAACGCTATCGCTTCACCGGAATGGAAAGGGATGAAGAAAGCGGACTGAGCTATCACTCTGCCAGATATTATTTGCCCTGGGTGGGCAGGTGGCTGAATTCTGATCCGACAGGAATAAACGGAGGTATTAATTCTTATGCATATGTAAAAAACAATCCTGTCATGGCGCTTGATCCGTCAGGAACGGACGGCGAAGCGTGCGGCGTTTGGGATGAAGAGGCAGCTACTTGCTACGCTGAGCCTTGCCCGACCACATCCGGACCCGACGCTCCGGCGCCGACACCTTCACCGCCACCTCCGCCGCGAGTGCGAGTTAGACCAAGGAGAGAACCGCCTCCGCCTGCTGCACCACCACCCGCGCCGCCGGATACTCCATCCCCCGCGCCAGAAATGCCTTGGACCCATTCCATCCCGGGCACCGGACTTGCCGAGGAAGCGGTAGATTTTTATGTGGACTTGGTTATTGAAGGGGAAGAAGAAGGTGGCGTGTCCGGATTCTTCAAACAGGCAGGAGGTTACCTGGGAGGGTGTTTTGCCGTTTTGTGGACTCCTGACCTGGCTCCTACAACGGCCATCACTTTAGGAACAGCCGGACTAGGTGCCTACGCCCAGGCGGGAAGATTAGGACTGGCAAGTATCCCTGTTGCTCGGACACTTGCTATTGCTGGAAGTTATGAGACCGGCGTTTCAACAGTTGACGCAGTTTCGGGCACAAGTTCAAGTGCTCATATTCCCAACATTTTAACATTGAATTTTGAAGGGGCAGGAAGAGAACTATCTTCTAGCGAAAGAGGGATCTCAGCCGTTTCAGCTGGTATCGGCTGGTTTTCACTAGGCTCAACATTCGCGAGTAGTCGTGGGTTGTTTTCATCTGGTACGGATTTGCCTGCGACTACACCAGTTGGTTCGAGATCAACACCACTCGCAGAGCATGGTAACCCTCCCGTAAATAGGCCGACCGTTATAGGTAATAGGCCGTTCTCCGGGCATGCTTTAGACAGAATGATGGAAAGGGGGATTCCACCAAGTGCTGTAGAAAGCACCGTAGGAGCTGGTACTCCTCGCTTTAATCCCGCTAATGCAACCGTAAGGTATTCAGCTGATGGTGTTCGAGCCGTTGTGGATATATATACAGGGAGAGTAGTAACTACCTATTGAAGAAACATCGGTGACAACATATCGATTAATTTTCTGGCGTTATTACTGCTCTAACTCATCCATGTCTTTAAAGCCAGGATGTCCTCACCAATGCTAAAGGTGAATACCGGATCGAATACTCGACAGAGCAGTCTAAGTATGCGGAAAAACAAACTGCCGACCTGTCTGATCAAACGGACTACCATCTTCACGATTACTAATCAGAGGTGACTCTCATGCAAAACGAAAATAACTCACGCAATGTCTATGTTGTTCAGGGAACAGTTAAGGACGGAAAGGGAAGTATGCTCAAGGGCCTCCTCGTCAAGGCATACGATCGTGACCTTCGTTCGGAGTCTGTCCTCGGAGAATCTCTTACCGATAAAAAGGGGGCGTATAAGATCAACTACACGCCCGAATCCTTCATAGCGAAGGAAAAAAAGAACGCCGATCTCTTCTTAAGAGTATTTACATCCGGGGGTACGCTGGTTTTTGAAACCGACTTCGACCGAATTATTTTCAATGCTTCAGAATTCGAAACAATTGACATTAGTATCTCGACTCCCATAACGCCGGACGGAAACGAGTTTGACCGGATCATCGGCGAGACTACCGATTTGCTCGGAGGGGGCAAGTTCTCGGACCTGGAAGAGAATGACAAGCACCGCGACATTTCGTTTCTTTCAAGAGAGACTGGTATTGCCGCCGAAAAGCTGGAGCACCTGGTAGTTGCTCATCGGCTGGCTCTGGAATCGAAGAGGATCGAGGCGGCGTTCTTTTATGCCCTTTTGCGAAAGAATACTCTCTTAAAAAACAACCTCGATCGGTCGCTTCGCATGCGGCTTTTCATTGACATAAATACGGAAATCACTCCGCTGTTGTACGACGTAGCGCTCACTGACGAGGAAAGGCTGACCAAAGATCTCAGCGCCGCCGTTAAGGAATCGATTGTACCGGCAAGAGTCGAGCAGCAAGCAAAAACGAATATTGAGCTCCTAAAACAATACCGGCAGCGAGCCCAAGAGTATTACGACGGCGAACATCTCGCCCGGGTCGTCGACGTTGTCAGTCGTTTTGTGCTTGAAAATAAGGTCGGCGAAATCGGGAGAATCTTCCGGGAGAATAAAAACGACGTCGGCACTTTCTTCAAAAAGATTACCGATGAGTCCTTCTTTAAGAACGAGTCCCAGGCGTCGGACGCTGAAACAGCGTTGAGATTGGTAGAGCTCGTTGGTTTTGATGACGCCATCATTGCCAAAGTCAGGGAAGCGCAAAAAATAAAAAAGTTGGAAGACGTTAAGCGGTTGGCAGCCTTAAATAAGGCCGACTGGAGAAAAGTGCTGACCGAATCGGCGGGCAAAATAAATATTGCCGGCAAACCGCTGGACAGAAAACTGGTCGATTTTCACGCTTCGTCTTTGGCAAGCAAAATGGAAAAGGAATTTCCAACCGTCGCATTTGCGGCCCAATTGGAAAGGGAGAAAGAGCCCGTTCTGGAGAACCAGGACGATATCAAGCGTTTTTTGAAAAAACATTCGGATTTCGATTTGCAGAAGAGCAGCATCGACATTTTTCTCAAAGAGAAAAAACTGACCGGCGACAAAAATGCTGGCATGCGCGATCAGCTAAAATCCGTGCAGCGCATTTTCAAGCTCGTGCCTCACTACAGCAAAACAAACGCGCTCCTTAAGAAGAATTTTCATTCGGCACAAAGTGTTAGCGCCATCGGCGAAACGCGATTTGTCAACGAAGTCGCGCCCGAGGCCGGAATCGGCCGCGCTGAAGCCAGAACAATATTTAAGAAAGCGGAACAGATAAACGCCGCAGCCATGCTCGTCGTCGGCGAATTACAGGACATGATGAGCGCCATGAATGTTCCGGCGCTGAAGATGAAGGGACTGGCAGCAAAGCTGGAGGCGGTCAGCAAAGATTTTCCCAATCTCAAATCGCTTTTCCAATTGACCGATACCTGCGCCTGTGAACATTGCCGTTCGGTGTATAGTCCGGCAGCTTATTTGGTCGAGATTTTACGGTTTTTGGATAACAGGAGTGTTGTTGATTTAACGATTCCGCCACCGCCACCGCCGGCGCCTCGCCCGGCTGTACAGATTGCTAAAGATGTTTTGTTTGAACGCCGTCCTGATTTAGGCGACATCGATCTGGGATGCGAGAATGCCAATACGCCCGTTCCCTACATTGACCTCGTCTGCGAATTGCTCGAGGAAGCCGTTGCTCCTGATCCCGGGATCGCGTTCACAGGCGTGCTTTCCGATGGACCTGATCCTTTGAAGGGGCCAGTTTCCAATGCCCTTCTCACCGCATTGACGGCCGTCAAGATCCCCGTCACCGCCCAGGCGCAGATATTTGAAACGGAAAACAACTTGGTCGCGCCCGCGACGCTGCCGCATTATTTACGCGATAAAGAAGCGGTTTGCAAAATTACCAACATTGGTGGAAACAATTTTACCGTCAGGCGATTGCGCCAAACGCTGGCTTCCGCGGAAGAATTGGCTGCCGCTCCGGCATACGTCAACAAGAATGCATACATTGAATTAAAAAATAAATCTTATGCCTTCAAGCTGCCTTTTGATTTGGATCTGACTGAAGCGAGAGCCTACTTCTCTCGTTTTGACATTAAGCGGGAAACGCTGATGTCCGATTTTCAGGTTGCGAGTATTCCCGCTGATGACGCGATTGCAGCAGATGCATTGGGGTTAACCGATACTGAAAGAAAAATAATTGTTACGCCTGATGCGGCCAACCAAAAATCGTTTTGGAATACGACCGCGGCAAATGCCTCCGATGAAATGAAGGTTGTGGATACCTTCCTGACGAAGACCGGGCTGACATACCAGGACCTTGAGCTGTTGTTAAAGCTAAAATTTATTGACACGGCGGGAGATCTTTTCATCAAGCACCTGGGTCTTGATGATGCCGAGGGACATGGGTTCACCTGTGATACTACGAAAAAAGAGATTGCCAATCTCGATGACACGTCATTAGACCGCATTCACCGCTTCCTCAGATTACAAAAGAAGACTGGCTGGAAATTTGAGACGCTGGACGAAATCATTTCTCAACCTAAACTCGGTAACGGGAAACTCGACGCCGGTGATGATGATGCCGACGGCATCACCAATGGAAATGAGTGTCTGATCAAGGCGGCAGACTTAAAGAAGCTTTCTGAAAAAACGGGAATTAAGCTCGAGGAATTGTTGGGTTTTTACGGCGAGATACCGCACGAAGTGTTAACAGATGACGGTAAGAAACCGCTCTATCACCAGATTTTTCTAAACAAAGCAAAGAACGGTTTTATTGACGAAAACTTATTGCCCGAAAAAATTGACGGCACGGGATCCCTGATCAGCTTTAAAACCTCGCTGTCGGTTTGCCTGCGATTATCAGAGCAGGATTTTGACAATTTGCTTTCCATTCTTCCGAATGGTGTTCTGAATTTTGCCAATCTCAGCGCGCTATATGCGGCGTCGCTGCTGATACGCAAGCTCATGGTGAAAACGGACGATTTTCTCGTCCTGAACGACCTTATCGGAATTGATATCCAGGCTTCGCCGCAGGCAACGCTGGAGTTTGTTGAAGCCGTTATTGTATCGAGACAGAGTCCCTTAAAACCGGCAGACATAAAATTCATGCTCCGGCATGAAGCAGAAAATCTCGCTGACCGCGAGATCAACGACGGGAAAACCACGTCGATAATTGCAAAACTACAGGCCGATTTCCAAAAAGCATTCACCGCCAACCGTTCTCCTTACGACAATGCTTTGACGGCCGACGAACAAAAAGAGACGCTGCAAAATCTGCTTGCAAAACTGCGCGACATCACAGCGGAACACGTAAAAGCCTTTATCGGTTTGATTGACGGCGACTGGGAATTTAGCTGGACTAATCAAACCGGTGCGGTGATCGACTCAACCAATGCGGCGGGAGCTATCGTTTTTGTAAACGACAAGCTCGCCGAATTCTTTGATACGACTCAGATTGGAGTTGCCCTTAACTCATTAGACGTGGCATTGCCGCTGGTGGTAACCGCCAACGCGAATGAAGCCACCGCTCTGGCGGCAATAGATACCGCTCAACTCGCAGTCTTAACCGCGACGCCTGCACAATTACCCGCCGCGCAGGCACAATTAACGGCCGCCGTCGCCGCGGAAGTCTTGACGTTGGCCGCCGCTGACGCCGCCAACGCAAATCTCGAAACCGCGCGAAAAGCCCTCGTCAAGTCCTTTCTTGATCCCGTTACCGACTTCTTTTTTAGAGACGCAAAGAGGAGAGCGCTGCTGCAACTGCTGGCGACTTCCTTCAAAACGAATGAGGGCTTAGCAGAGATCGTTATCGATAATACACTGCTCAAACAGCCTTTGCCCGGCACTGCTCTGATTGGCGATTTGCTGCAAGCGAATGCGTTAATTGACAAGTTGAATACGCCGCCGTCTTTACCGGCGATCACAGCCGCAGATTTTCCAGCGCAATACAATGCGCTTCGCCTGCTGCACAAACTGTTTCCGTTGATAAGTTCTTTCAAACTGGAAAATGAAAACGTCGCCTGGCACTTCCAAAACAATGCTCTGCTTGGGTGGTTTGAACTGGACAGTATTCCCTATCAGCAGCCGGGCCAGAACCCTATAGCTTATTCGACTTATTCCGCCTTTGCGGAAATGCTTTGGCGAGCTAAGCAATTAACGCCAGTACCCAATCCCGCCGATGCGGAAAACCCGCTGACTTTCTATGGCGCGGCCGAAATGCTGCTGCCGACCAGCCCGACAACTCGCGCCGAGTGGATAGATACTTTTTCCCTGCTCACAGGTTATGTCAAAGAAGATGTGGATGCCATTGACGCTCATTTGTTCCCGGTGTTTAGCCTTAACAATTACCGGAGTGTCGAAACCTGGAAGGCTATTGAAAAATGCGTCGAGCATCTCAGAAAACTAGGCTCGACCGTGCAGCAGGTGAAGGAATTTATTAAGCCGGTGCTGACCGGCACGGATACTGAGTTGCTGCGACTGGCTTTAAAAGCCCGTTATGACGAAGAGATCTGGCTGGATACTTTGAAGCAGATCACCGATGCCATTCGTCCGCAGAAGCGAGATGCCCTCGTCGCGTATTTGCTGGCGACCAATCCCGAGATGAAAGACGAGAACTATTTGTATGATTATTTTCTGGTAGATGTGGAAATGGAATCATGCATGCCTTCGTCAAGAATCGTGCAGGCGCACGGAACAGTCCAGCTTTTTGTCCAGCGCTGTTTGATGGGATTAGAGCCGAAAGCCGCAGCCGACGTGAACAGCGATAAACAATGGACGCAGTGGAAATGGATGAAAAACTATCGCGTTTGGGAAGCGAACCGGAAAGTATTTCTTTACCCGGAAAACTGGATCGAAGCTGAATTACGCGACGATAAATCATTCCTGTTCACCGAACTGGAAAACGAGTTACTGCAAAATGAGCTGAATGAGTTCACGGCAGAAGATGCGCTCATCCGTTACCTGGAAAAGCTGGACAACATCGCATTCCTGGAAGTGGTTGCCACCTGGTACCAGTCTGACATTAAGACCATGCACGTTTTTGCCCGCACGAAAGGCGGAGACCCGGCAATCTATTACTACCGGAGATTCGAGCAGGAGAAATACTGGACGCCTTGGGAAAAGGTTGAGCTCGATATATCGGGCGAACACCTTATGGCCTTTGTCCGCAATAATCGTTTGTGCCTGGCTTGGCTGATTTTCACTGAGGAGCCGGATCCGAATCCCACCTCAACCGTTCCAGACATCGATAACCCCGGCTCCCAACCAGTGGATAAACCACTTCGCAAATTAGTCATTCAGTTAGCGGTGAGCGAGTTTGCAAATAAGAAATGGCAGCCGAAAAAAGTTTCTAAGGAAGGTATCCGCACACCCTCCATCTATACCTCCGACCCGCTGCCGAGAGACCGCTATAACCTCTTCTACTTTGCAACTGGCGAGCAAATATGGATCTTCAATAGCAATTACGAAATCACTGAATATCACGAGACGAACGGGATTTTTAATATCACCGGTTGCAAAGGATACCCGGAGCGGGTGTTTGAAGGTGATCAGAACTTTCCCGACTTTTTGCCGGATTTCAAGCACGCGAAGTTAACTACACAGCGTTATCAAGATCTAACGCTCTCTATCAATGATGAGTTGTCGGTGAGAAATGGAATTTCCTTTTTCGCGTTTCTCGATCTGTTAACAAAAACACCTAATAATTTCAAATTAACCTACCCGCTTCAGATGACGGTGATCGATTTCATCTCATTGCTCTTCCAGTATTTGCTCATGCTTATTCTCGGGAGATTTGTCAAGGACCGCTCGGTTAAGATTCCGTTCGGCACTCTGCTTCCTTACTTTATGGAAGACAGCTTTCACGCCTACGTGATTATTCCGGGATTCTATCGAGTAGACACTGACGCGGAAGGCAATCCAATTTACATTAAGCGCACCGGCTCGAATGTGTTGAAGCTTATCGAGGATATTATCGCGCTGATCCAGAAGTACGTTGCTGAATTCAAGGCCAATCCCGGTCAGGACATCAATAAATTGCTCGCTAAACTAAAAGCCGATGACGATTACCTGAAGATCCGCGCCGAGATAGAGATTTATCTCAGCCTACGGTATGGCGAACAATTTAAGAATATGTACCACCCGCTCGTTTGCCCGCTTCGGACGATCCTATACAAAGACGGCGTTCCCGAATTAATGAAGCGGGAAACGCAGTTACAAGTCAGCAGTTTTAATTTTGATACCCATTATCAACCGACTAATTGGGTTCCATTACTGCATCCAGTTGAAGACATTGATTTCAGTAGTGACGGTAGCTACAGCGCATACAATTGGGAGCTGTTCTTCCACATCCCGTTTTTGCTGGCTACACGATTAACCAAAAATCAAAAGTTTGAGGAGGCGCTGACCTGGTTTCACTACATGTTCAACCCGACCGGAGCCTTGGAAGGTGAGGCTCCGCAAAAATACTGGGTAACGAAACCTTTCTACCTGACACATTCAAACGACTACATCAATCAACGAATCGATACGTTGCTGTATAACATCGCCGACCCGGCTAATCCTGGAATAGCTGAGCTTGAGTCCGCCATCAACCAGTGGAGAGAGAAGCCATTCAAGCCGCACGTGGTCGCGCGCTTCCGTCCAGTCGCTTATCAGAAAGCGTTACTGATGAAGTACATAGATAATCTCACCGAATGGGGTGATTATCTATTCAGGCAGGACACCAGGGAATCTATTGTCCAGGCGACCCAGATGTATATTCTGGCCGACAAGCTCCTGGGACCAAAACCGAGGATCATCCCGCCGCCAATCAAAGCGCCCTATGAAACTTACAACCAGATAGAAGGCAAGCTCGACGCCTTCGGCAATGCGCTGATTGATTTGGAAAACATTTTGCCAGACCTTTCGGCATTGCCCGAAGAAGGCGCTGAGTTGCCCCCTCCGCCGCTCACCTTATCGATGCTCTATTTCTGCATACCGCAAAACGACAAGATGCTGGAGTATTGGGACCGCATCGCCGAGCGCCTGTTCAATATTCGCCATTGCCGGAATATTGAAGGCATCGAACGCAGTCTCGCTTTGTTTGCGCCGCCGATTGATCCGGCAATGCTGGTTCGCGCCGCCGCTTCCGGTCTTGATATTTCTTCTATCCTCGCCGGGATAAATGCGCCTACTCCGTTTTACAGATTCAATGTGCTTTCACAAAAAGCCAGTGAATTGGTTCAGGAAATAAGAGGTCTTGGTAGCTCCCTGTTGCAGGCTTTGGAAAAGAAAGATGCAGAAGCTATGTCACTGTTACGCAGCGACCTGGAAATGAGAGTCCTCAAAGCTGTGAGAGATATGAAAGTGCTTCAAATAAACGAAGCAAAGGAGCAAATCGAGATTTTGAATCGCACAAAAGCGGTTACCGAGGAGCGGAATAAGCATTACACGAATATCAAGAAGATAATCCCCAACGAGCAGTTGAATCTGGATAAATTGTCCGAATCTCATGATTATCAGATTCAATCCCAGGTCGTGAGAACAGTTGCCGGGGCCCTCTCTTTAATTCCGGAATTTCACGTTGGCGCCTCCGGCTTTGGTGGTTCACCGGAAGTTGTTCTTCAGTTTGGCGGCTCAGCCCTCTCAAAAGCGACTTCCATTGGAGCCGATATTCTGAACATCTTGAGTAGTGTGGCTTCTTATGAAGCGAACCGCGCTTCCATTTTGGGCGGATATGACCGGCGTTTCGATGACTGGAAACTTCAGGAGCGTTTAGCCAAAAAGGAATTGGCTCAAATAGCGCGGCAAATCGTCGCCGCCGAAATTCGCCGCGACATTGCGGAGACGGATTTGAAAAATCACGATTTGCAAATTGAAAATGCCAAGAAGACCGACGAGTTTATGCGCTCTAAATTTACGAATAAGGAGCTGTATGAATGGACGATCGGTCAGATCAGTTCCGTTTATTTCCGAGCGTATCAACTGGCGTATGACTTTGCGAAAAAAGCCGAGCGTTGCTACCGGTTTGAACTCGGGAATGACGATACTTATATCGGCTTTGGTTATTGGGACAGTATGAAGAAAGGTCTGCAAAGCGCCGATTACCTGTTCCACGATATCAAGCGGATGGAAACAGGCTACCTCGACAAAAACAAACGTGAGTATGAAGTTACCAAGCACGTTTCGCTGGCTTTGCTCGATCCTTTGGCCTTAGTCAGATTGCGTGCCACCGGCGTTTGTGATTTTGAAGTACCGGAAGCCATTTACGATATGGACCATCCAGGCCATTACTTCCGAAGAGTTAAATCGGTTAGCCTGAGCTTGCCTTGCATCGCCGGTCCATACACTTCCGTGAGCGCTAAGTTATCATTGGTAAGAAATAAATATAGAAAAAACACGAACCCTGATAACAGCGCGGGAACGGGTTATGGAGAAGACACCGGCAACGACGAAAGATTTACCTATAACGTCGGCGCGATCCAGTCTATCGCTGCCAGTAATTCGCAAAACGATAGCGGTATGTTTGAGTTGAATTTCCGTGACGAGCGCTACCTGCCGTTTGAAGGGTGTGGCGCAATCAGCTCGTGGCGGCTGGAGTTTCCGAAAGAGGTTCGACAGTTTGACTATGACACCATTTCCGATGCTGTTTTGCACATTAAATATACCGCCAGAGAGGGCGGTGGGAGCTTGCGAGGTCTTGCGGAATCAACGTTGAAGGAAAAACTGGTCGAGATAAAACAACAACTCAATCAAACCGGAGTACACGTTGCCTTAAACATGAAGCACGATCTGCCAGACGAATGGCACTTGCTAAAAACCAACGGAACGGTAGAACTAACAATAGCTAAGTCGCGACTGCCGTATTTTGTCCAGTCGATTGAGGATGTCGAGATTGAAAAGGTAACCCTGATTGCGCGGGTTAAAACCAATCCGGCATCCTATTCGGTTAACATTAAAAGTAGTCCGGTAAACTTGTCGAGAATTGATGAGTGGAAGTTGTGTCGCGGTAGTAAGACCGGCATTGAAATTGAAACCCCTTTTGCATTAGGGATAAGCCCGGCGCAACTCGGTAACCTTGAAGACTTGATGCTAGTGGTCAAATATAGCTTTTAAATTGTATTTGATTGATGTGCCAGCCGCATTTCATTGACACGTTCCCAAGTGTGCTGTGTTCATGAAAGGTGCTGTCCGCTGTTTTGTATTTCTTATTTTGGATCAACTCCAAAACCTATTCACTTCGGACCAGCCCTCCGCATTGCGGACAAAATATTCAAGTTCCTTCAAGTCAATGAGTTGCAAGCTAGTTGTGTTTCGCTCGTTTACCATTTGTTCCCATCCTCTACGGTCTCCTACCATAGCGTGCTGTTTTTTCTGGCCACGTATTGGCCACTTAGGAAAATCAGGTCTTAACGTTTTGTAATAGTAAGTTATTGAAAGGTGAGAAGTTATTGGTGGAGCAGAGGAGGGTCGAACTCCTGGCCTCCGCATTGCGAACGCGGCGCTCTGCCAACTGAGCTACTGCCCCACGCAAAAGAGAATACAGTTTCGAGTTTCCAGTTTCAAGTTTGGGGTTTCAAGTTTCGAGCTTCGAGTTCCGAGTTCCGAGTTTCAAGCTTGAGGTTTGATAAAAGCACGGGCCGCCGTGGCTAGTGCCTCGTCCAGTAATTCAACCTTCTTGCCGCCGCCCTGGGCCATGTCAGGCTTGCCGCCGCCGCGACCGTCGAGTAGCGCGCAAGCTTCGCGCATCAGCAGGTTCATATCGCCGGGCGCGTCCGCCGCCTTTGCGAACACCAGGCGGGCTGTGTCCGCCTCGCGCGAGCCGAGCAGGGCCACAGTTTTTGGCCGCGCAATCAACGCCATGGCTAAACGTTTCAGCGATTCAGCGTCGCCTTTTTCAACCACCTGGACCACAACACGAACACCGTCAGCTCCCACAGGCGTTGTCGCCAAAAGTTGATCAGCTTCAGCGCCGGCTGCCACTTCTTCCAAAACGCGCAGGCGCCGGTGGATCTCTTTGTTTTCCTCGAGTGTGCGCGCCGCGAGCTTGGGCCCGTCTTCGCGGCCGGCGCTGAAAAGAGCGGCAACAGCGCGCGCGGTCTTGTTGGCGCGGCGATAATCTTTTAGCGCTCGCGTGCCCGCGACAAATTCCATCCGCGTCAAACCCTTCGCACGTTCCCAAGATCGCACCGCAATCATGCCAACCTCGCCAGTGTGTTGCGCGTGCGTGCCGCCGCATGGCGTCAGGTCGAATCCGGCAATTTCGATTAGTCTCAACTCGCCTCCGCGCGACGGTTCTTTTCGCAACGGGAGTTGCGCCGCTTCGTCCGCAGTCGCGGTTTTGATCGTAATTGGCCGATCCTCCCAGACGACATTATTCGCCAGCTCAACCGCGCGTTCGATTACCTCATCGCTCGGATTGTTAAGTTCAACGTCGATCTCGCACACGTCACTAAGCACCCGAAAGCCTCGCGTCGGAGCGTTGAAAAGGTTAACGAACGACTGCGAAAGAATATGCTGGCCGGTATGTTGTTGAATGTGATCGAGCCGGCGCGGCCAGTCGACTCTTCCTTTGACGGTGGCGCCGATGTCCGGAGAATGACCCTGGACCACATGCAGGATTCCGTTGTCCTCATCGTCGATACACTCCAGCACGCGCTCGCCGCCAAGCGTGCCGGTGTCGCTCGGCTGGCCGCCGCCGGTGGGATAAAACGCGCTGCGATCGAGTGTGACCGCGGTCCAACCACTGACGCGCTCGGTTTTGTCGATGACGCGAGCTTCAAACTCGATCAGATGAGAATCGTTGTAATAGAGACGTTCGGTTGGCGGCATGTTGAGTTAATAAACCAAGCGGATGATCGTTGCAACTCTTTGGAGTGCCCTGACCTGTCAGCGCTTTGGGCCGTCGCGACCTGTCGCGACTACCGTGCATGTAGACGAAAGTGCTGACAGGTCAGCGCACTCCAAAAGACACAATCTTTGACAGGGTTTCGTGAAAACCAACATAATCCGCGTTGCTTCTCATCTGTATTCATAATTCGCACTTGTCTTCGGTTAGCTATGCCAATCATCAAATTTATTTCCACACAGCTGCGTCTGCGGTTGCCACTTCTTTTACTCTTAGTCACCGGCGTTGGCGGGTTCGCATCCGCTCAAGCTGAGCGCCCGTTGCAGTCGCTGAGTTATCACCTGGCAATGTCGCGGCCTGTATCCCATCTGTTTGAAGTGACCATGGAAGTCGAACTGGCCAGCGACGCGACGGCAAAGTCGCTCGACTTTCAGATGCCGAGGTGGTCGCCGGGGCGATACGCAGTTTTCGATTTTGCCAAGAATGTGCAGGAGTTTAAGGCTTACACAATGAACTGCGCCCAACGAAAGGAAGCTCCTTCGTCTTTGAATTGCCAGGTGTCCTACTTTCCAGTTGAGCGACCTGACGACCAAACCTGGCGCGTTCAAACCCAGGGCGCGCAAAAGCTGATCGTAAGCTACAAGGTTTTTGGTAACGATCTTTCCGGCACTTTCTCGCAGCTCGATTCGCGCCACGCAAATCTCAATGGCGGCTCGGTGTTCATGTATGTCGTGGATCATAAGCCTGATCCGGTAAAGCTAACGATTCAGCCGCCGGCGGGCTGGCGAATCGCCAACGGACGGATGGCTCGAAATGATCAACGCGAATGGCAGTTTTCAAACTACGACGTGATGATCGATACGCCCACCGAGATTGCGCCTGACTTCACTGAAGATCAGTTCGACGTTGACGGGAAGCATTACCACGTCGTGGTCCACTCGTTTGGCGATGAAGGAGGGAAGCGCGCGGCGCTGGTGCGCGACATTGAAAAGATTGTGCGCGCTGAAACTGCGATGTGGGGCGCCCCCGAATTTGATTCCTACACCTTTCTGCTGCATTTCGCTGCCGACGATCATTCCGGCGACGGCATGGAGCATTTGACCTCGACGCAGATAATCGAGCCGGGGGCGCTGGGCGAAGAAAATGTGTACGCGAGCGCGCTCGACACCGTGGCCCATGAATTTTTTCACGTCTGGAACGTGAAACGTCTGCGTCCGTTAGAACTTGGGCCATGGGATTTCACCCGCCCACTGAGCACGCGCGGCCTCTGGATCGCCGAGGGGATAACGAATTACTACGGGCACCTCCTCAAGCGGCGAGCTGGACTCTCTGACGACACGGCGTTTCTAAGCCGCGAGAGTCAAACGATCAGCGGAATTGAAAATGCACCGGGCAGCCGCTTGATGAGCGCGGAGGAATCGTCGCTGCTGGCGCCGCTCATGGACGGCGCGCCGCATGCGCAGTTAACCAATCTGGCGAACACTGCCATCAGCTATTACCCCAAGGGCGAGCTGATAGGGCTCGTGCTCGACCTGCTGATTCGTGGGAAGTCGAACGGCAAGACGTCGCTCGACGATGTTATGCGACGCATGTACGACGAGTTTTATCTCAAGAGTCCGAATGCCAGCTACTACCTGCGCGGGCGAGGATACACGACCGAAGACTTCGAACGCGTCGCTCGGGAGGTTTCCGGAATCGACCTGGGCCAATTCTTCCGCAGCTACGTGCGCGGCGTTGACATGTTGCCTTATAACGAGGCGCTGGGTTTCGTTGGCCTGACGCTAATTCGCGAGCAGGCCCGTCAACCCTACAGTGCCGGCATCGTGCTCGACTGGCAGAACAGAGAGAGTCTAACGATTGGCCTGGTCCGGCCCGACTCTCCCGCTGAGAACGCAGGCCTGCAGGCGGGCGACGAAATTGTTTCGCTCGGCAGGAAAAGTGTCGCACGCGAAAACTTCCTCGTGTGGCTGGCGCGTTACAAAACGGGCGACCGCGTGCCGATAACTGTCAAACGCGACCGGCGCACGATCCAGGCGACCCTCGTGCTGGGCGCGCCGGACCGCTTCGAGTATCGAATCGACGAAAGGAAAGATGCGACGCCGGAACAGAAAGCCTTACGCACCGCGTGGCTGAATTAGCAGCCGCGGATTTACGCGGATTACACGAATCTGAGCATTTTCCGCTTTTGGTTTTCTCAAAGTCAGATTCGCGTCTTCCGCGTAAATCCGCGGCCAAGTTTATATCTTCCGCAACGCCCACCCATGGAAACCAACGGTAACGCGAAATCAGAAATGCAAACTCCTTCAGCGAGGTTTCTCAGCGCCAAATATTTTCTGCTTCTCTGGCTCTTGTTTTTCGCCATCTGCTTGGGGCTGGGTTATCCGACGCTGCACCGTTACGACCCGCGAAAGACTGCAGGCTTGAGCGATACTTACAAATACTACGCGACAACTACTTCTGCCGATCCTTCCGTGTATGTTTTCAAGGAGATGTTCCGCGGTCGCGTGCTGGTCCCATACGTGGCCCGGCCGTTCTACTGGTTCGCGCTGAAATTTCTGCCAACGCTGAACGCAGGTTTCTTCGGTCTGCTGGTCGCGAACTCGCTCTTCTGTGCAACGACCGCGTGCCTGATTGTCAGTATTGGTCATAAACTTTTCGATCTCAGTGTAGCCTTGCTCGGCGCGACGCTTTATCTGCTGAGTTTTGCAATTCCTAATCTACAACTTGCCGGATTGATTGATTCGGGTGAAGCATGCTTCCTCGTCGCTCTGACCTGGAGCCTGCTCAACGGAAAATGGTATCTACTGCCGGCGTGGGGACTGCTGGGAGCATTGGCCAAAGAGACTTTTGTACCTTTCTCGTTTGTCTTCTCTTTCACCTGGTGGCTAATCGAACGCCGGCGGTCTGGTAATGAACGTAAGGAACCCGGCAAGCTGAAATGGATCGTCGCGCTCGCATTGATAGGACTGTTGACGGTTTCGACCGTCCACTCATCGCTGGCCCAGCAACTGCGATGGCCATGGCAAATTGCGGATCAGGCCCGCAGCCCGGTTAACTTTTTCGTAGCCCTCTGGCACTGTGTAACGGAACGGAGTTTCTGGTTTGTGTTTGGCTGGTTGCTGCCGTTGGGTATTTGCCGCTTGAAGTTTTTCCCTCGGCCCTGGCGCGCAGCTGCGATTACTACGTCAGTCCTGGCGATCCTGCTGGGCGCTTACAGCAACGCCGGCGGCACGGTCGGACGCGCGACTTTCGATATCATCGGGCCGCTGCTTAGTCTCTCGGTTGCGTTGTTGCTGGCGCGGCCACGTGGAAGAGATTTCGCCGCGGATGAACGCGGATAGACGCTGATTTAAGAATGCACGCAGAAGCCACACAAAGACAGCATTACAACCGCATCGCCGCCGACTATGAGGCGCAGTATGGCGATCCCGACGGCTTGAATTATCGCGAGCAGTTTTTGTATGAGCCGCTGTTTGTGGGTTTGGATCTCAAAGGCCGCAAGGTGCTCGAAGCTTTGAGCGGCAGCGGGCACGCGACCGAATATCTTCTCAACCAGAAGAACGCATGCGTGACCGGGCTCGATATCTCCGACCAGGCGATCGAAAGTTTCAAAACGCGTTGGCCTCAATGCGAAGCCATCTGTGCGCCAATAACAAAATCTGATCTTCCGGACGAGTCGTTTGATTGCGTGGTGGTAGTAATGGGCCTACATCACTTGCATCCCCACCTGGGAGAGGCCTTGCGCGAGATTCACCGGCTGTTGCGGAAGGGTGGAACGTTTTGTTTTGCCGAGCCTCACAAAGAATCAGGCTTCAACCGGCTCCGAGGATTCTGGTACCGGCACGACTCGCTTTTTGCAGACAACGAAGAGTCACTCGATATGGAAGCCTTGAAGAGCGGGTGCCAGGATCTGTTTGAGTTCAAAGTAGAGAAGCACGTGGGCAGCGCGGCTTACCTGCTGGTGTTGAATTCGATGATCTTCCGCGTGCCGTTGTGGCTTAAGCGAATTTACTCACCGGCAATCATGCGGCTGGAAAAAATGCTCGCCGGTTTTCACTCGCCTGGTTTCTCGCTCGCGGTGGTCTGCCAGTGGCAAAAGAAGTAAAGCAGATTTGAGCCGCGGATGAACGCGGATTAGACGAAGCTGAGAACTGGCCTCTAATATCCTACCCCCCTAATCTGATCCGCCTGTATCCGCGTAAATTCGCGGCGAAATTTTTCGCTCCGACCAGTGCTCGGCACCTAGATTGCTATAGCTACGTCAGGCACAGCGAGATTTCAGTTTTGAGCGGAGGACTTTATGTCAGCAGTATTGGGAAACCTGGAGAATTATTCGCACGACGCCGGTAAAGGACTAGCAAACGTTACGTTTTCAGTGGCAAATTGGGTGGGTAATTTATTTGGCTGCCAACATCGCGAAATGAGCCGTCCTTTTTCAAGACAAGGAGAAACGTATCGTGTCTGTATTAACTGCGGGGCGCGGCGCCATTTTGACGATCGGACGTGGGTATCTTCAGGCCGTCATTACTTCAAACCGGCACGCACGTCGGATCTGCAGGATATTGATAAGACAGCGCTGCGGTGCTTGTAAAGCAGTAGACGGTAGACAGTAGACAGTAGGCACAAAGCACAAAGCAGAAGGTAGAGTTCATCTGTGTTCGGTCGATAACGAGTTTTGTGTGATGCCTTGTGCCTTCTGCTTTGTGCCTGCTGCCTACCGTCTACTGTCTACTGTCTACTCGAGTCTGTAGTTCGGTGCTTCCTTCGTGATGATCACGTCATGCACATGAGACTCGCGTAGACCAGCCGACGTGATGCGAATGAATTTACTCTTCTCCTGAAAGTCTTTGATCGAGCGGCAACCGGTGTAGCCCATGCCGGCGCGCAATCCGCCGACGAGTTGCGTAGTCATCTCCGCCACGGTTCCTTTGTAAGCCACGCGGCCTTCGATACCTTCCGGCACTAGCTTCGAATCGCTCTCCGCCATCTCCTGCGCATAACGATCGCGCGAGCCTTGACGCATCGCGCCGATAGAACCCATGCCTCGATAGGTTTTAAACGAACGTCCCTGAAATAGAATTACTTCACCTGGAGCTTCTTCGGTACCCGCGAACAGCGATCCAATCATTACCACGTCGGCGCCGGCAGCGATCGCTTTAGCAACGTCGCCGGAAAACTTCACGCCGCCGTCCGAGATAAGTGGTATCCCGCCGGCACGTGCTGCTTTTACGCACGATTGAATCGCGGTTATTTGGGGCACGCCCGCACCGGTCACGACGCGCGTGGTGCAAATCGAGCCTGGTCCAATTCCTACCTTGATTGCGTCAATGCCCGCCTCGACCAGCGCTTGCGTGCCCTCGGTGGTGCCGACGTTGCCGGCAATCAAATCCGTGTTGGGATGTCGCTGCTTGATCTCGCGCACTGCTTCGATCACGCGTGTCGAATGGCCGTGGGCCGTGTCGATTACCAGGCAATCGACGCGCGCCTTCACCAGTTCATCGGCACGTTCGCGGTAGTCACCGGTAGCGCCGATGGCGGCGGCGACGCGCAGGCGCCCCAGATCATCCTTGGCCGCGCTGGGATACTTGATGGCCTTCTGAATGTCTTTAACGGTGATGAGACCCTTGATGCGCTTGTCGTCGTCAACCACCAGAAGCTTTTCGATCCGGTGTTTTTGCAACACGGCCTTCGCTTGCTCGAGCGTGGTGCCGACGGGAACTGTAACCAGTGGTTGCGGCGTCATCACTTCTGAAACAGGAATGTCGAAACGCGTCTCAAATCGCAGATCGCGATTGGTGATGATGCCGACCAGGTGACCATCCTCGTCTACGACCGGCACGCCGCTGATATGAAAACGCTCCATCACCTGAAGCGCCTCGCGCACCGGTTTGCTCGGAAGTATGGTGACCGGATCGACGATCATTCCCGACTCCGAACGCTTCACCTTGTCGACTTCTTCTGTCTGCCGTTCGATGCTGAGGTTTTTGTGAATTACGCCGATACCGCCCTGCTGCGCGAGTGCAATGGCCAGGGCTGCTTCGGTGACGGTGTCCATCGCCGACGAGCAGAGGGGAATTTGCAGTTGAATATTTCGCGTGAACTGCGTGGAAGTGTCGGTTTCATTTGGCAAGACGTCTGAAAGCGCGGGCAGCAGCAGCACGTCATCGAAAGTCAGACCCTCTGTTATGTCGGCAGAGATCATACGGGCTTATCAACTCCTTAAGATGATATGAAAATTAATAGTGACTCTCTTTGTGCACCCTTTGAGTCCTTTGTGTCTTTGTGGTGAATGGTTGCTGATCGTCATTCACCACAGAGACACAGGGAGCACAGAGGTGGCACAGAGAATTCAAGTTACGACGCTACTCTAAAACGTTCCTAAAAACAAAAAGGCCCGCAACGCGAGTGCGGGCAGTTTGCGTAATTAGTTTTTTCAGGAATAACAAATCCATTCGCAACTGGGCGTCGGGAGTTCAGAGTTCAGCCTTCAGGCTGGGGATTTGATCGTCAGGTACAACGCAAGCTAAAGCTTGAACTGCAACTCGGCAACCGACGTTTGCTGATCAAAGTTTGCAGACCGCTTCTGCGCCCAATGCAATAGGCTCAACGCCGCGGCCGTTAAGATGGCCAAAATTATGATAGCGAGCACTACGGTTAAGAACGGTGAACGGGTTGCCGGCGCGTCGGTATAAACCTTTGAATGATACGGAGTGGTTACAACGTCTTCTCCGGAATCCCCCGAGTCGCGCATGTAACGCGTGTAGCCTTCGAGAGCTTCCTTCTCGTCGTAACCAACGTAGCGAGCGTAAGCTTTAACAAAGCTGCGATTGAAAATTCCACCCGGCAATCGTCCGTAGTCGTTTGATTCGATGGCTTCGAGGTAGTGCATCGAGATTCGCGTCTGGTCGGAAATCTCGCGCAGTGGAATGCCGCGTCCCTCGCGTGCGAGTCGCAACTGTTCGCCGATAGTAGCTGCCATCACCAATTCGCTTCAGCCTTTGCCTAATGCTTCGGTGGAGGGGAGCCTCATGGATACCAGTTGAGTGAACGGCCACTTACTGCTGGGATCGGAGGCGGTTGAGCCGCTGTCAGAACACCCTGAATTGTTGGCCGAATATATATTGGTGAGTAAACGCTGTCAAACTTTCTACATAGAGTTTCAAGTTCCAAGTTCCAAGTTTCAAGTCAAGAGCGTGAATCTAACCTGGAACTTGAAACTTGGAACTTGAAACTCTGAATCTTGAAACTCTGAATCCAGCGCCTCTCTTGATTCTTGCCGCTTGCGGTGATAGGTTTGCGCCAGCAAATCGAACGTCGACTTTAATTTCTACAACAATAAAAGTGAGGATACATGAGATGCCTTTAGAAGCACTCGGAATGGTGGAGACCAAAGGCTTCGTGGGAGCCGTGGAAGCGGCCGACGCCATGGTCAAAGCTGCGAACGTTCAGCTTTTGGGGAAAGAATATATAGGCGCTGGCTACGTCACGATTTTTGTACGCGGAGACGTCGGCGCCGTTAAGGCGGCGACCGACGCCGGAGCCGCAGCCGCACGAAGAGTCGGCGAGTTGATCAGCGTCCACGTAATTCCCCGGCCGCATGCTGAGGTTGAACGCGTTCTTCCGGTTGATGGCCGCACCGGCCTCAGCCCCGATGAACGTGCGCTTCAGGGCGGCGGCTCGCGCGGCCAGCTAGGCGAAGGCGATCAGGGCCGTTCGCTGCAAGGCTCGCGCGAAGGAAGCAAGGAAAAGGCGCGGTGATCAGTCAGTGGTCAGTTGTCAGTGGTCAGTGGCCAAGTTCCTAAAACTGACCACTGACCACTGACCACTGACCACTGACCACTGACGCACACGGAGGTTCGTCATGTCAGATAAGGACCTGATATCAGTACAGCAAGCACGGGATCTGGTAGAAGGCGCCTATAAGGCCCAGGCTGAAATCGTCAAGTTTGACCAGGCGAAGATTGATCGAATTTGCGAAGCGATGTCGCGGGCTGCGTTGCGCGAGGCCGCGCGACTGGGCGCGATGGCTGTTGAGGAAACGGGCTTCGGCGTTCCTGACGACAAGCGCGAGAAGAACCGTTTTGCAGCCGAAGATGTTTGGAACTACTTTCGCGGATTGCGCACAGTAGGCGTCGTATCCGAATCCAAAGATGTTGTAGAAATTGCGAGTCCGCGCGGCGTTGTTGCCGGCATCGTCCCGTCAACCAATCCCACCTCAACCGCGATCTTCAAAGTCCTGATCGCTATCAAATCCAGAAACGCAATTGTGCTTTCGCCACATCCGTCGGCCGCACGTTGTATTAACGAAACAGTGCGCGTGATGCGCGAAGCCGCGATCAAGGAAGGACTGCCCGCGGACGCGATTGCCTGCATGACCACGGCGACCATCGAAGGCACCGAGGCCTTGATGAAACACAAACAGACGGCGGTGATCCTGGCCACCGGCGGCATCGGCCTGGTGCGCGCAGCTTATTCCTCGGGTAAGCCCGCGTTCGGAGTTGGACCAGGCAACGTGCCGGTGTTCATCGAGCGAACTGCGGACGTGCCCAAAGCCGTTCAGGACATTTTGACGGGAAAGACTTTTGACAACGGCACCATCTGCGCTTCCGAACAGGCTGTGGTTTGCGATGCGCCGATCGAGAAAGCGGTGCGGGAACAGTTCAAAGCACAAGGCGCGCACTTTCTCTCGGCGGCCGAAGCGGAACAATTAGGAAAAGTGGTAGCGACGCCGCAACGTTCGCTCAATCCTGCGATTGTAGGGAAGTCGGTTGAGGTTATCGCGAAGCTTGCCGGGCTAAACGTGCCGGCGGGCACACGCTGTCTGCTGGCTGATGTGGCCGGCGTGGGCCGTGAGTTCCCGCTCTCGATGGAAAAACTTTCGCCGATACTGGCGTTCTATGTTGTCGACGGTTTGTCGCGCGGCGCCGAGCGAAGTTACGAGATTCTGCGCTACGGCGGGATGGGCCACACGGCCGGTGTGCACACGCGCTCGCGCGAGGCGGCGGTTCGTTTCGGCGCCGAGATGCCGGCGTCGCGCATCACTGTCAACACCCCAACCACCCACGGCGCGATCGGTTTCTCAACCGCCCTACCGCCTTCGATGACGCTCGGCTGCGGTTCATGGGGCGGCAATGTAACTTCCGATAATGTTTCACCGCTGCATCTGTTGGACATCAAGCGCGTGGCGTTTGAAGTCAGACCGGTGAAGAGCAAGCGGCCCGCAACTGGCGCAAGCGTCACGGCTGCGCCGGCGCCTGAGTACGCGCCAGCAATGGCCGCGCCTGCCCGACAGAATCAACCGGTGGTTAGCGCCGGCGGCGGGAAGATCAATCGAGAAGACATCGCGGCCATCGTCGACAAGTTTCTTGCCGGACGACAACCCGAACCACCGGCGAGCGCGCCCCGCGAGACACCGGCTGCACGATCGAGTGAGCCCGAAGTTGAAGCCGGCAGCATGTATACCGGTTCGCGGTCCGAAACCAATCAGCCGTCAAATGGCGGAAGATCGACTCCGGCGCCTGCCGCCCCGGCATCGTCAGCGAATGCAAGTTCAAAGAACAGCGGAGCGACAGTTGATTTTGTCAGCGAAGACGACGTGCGGCGCGCGATGCAGAAGGGCGAGAAGATCTACATTAACGCGAAAACAATTATCACCCCAGCGGCCCGCGACATGGGTGAACCGGCGGAAATCTTTGCTAAAGGCTAGTTAGTTTCAAGTTCCAGGTTTCAAGTTTCAAGTTAATAACTAACTTCGTGAACTTGAAACCTGAAACTTGGAACTTGAAACTCTAGATATGTTTCTCGGAAAAGTTGTCGGCACCGTCTGGTCCACCAAGAAAACTCCCGACCTTGAGGGCGTTCGCTTTCTCGTAGTCCATCCATACGATCTGGAAAAGGATCCGACCAGGAATATCGTCGTGGTCGCCGATCGGCTGGGCGCCGGCAGCGGCGAGATGGTGATTTGCGCCTTTGGCAAGGCGGCGCGAACGGCGATGGGCAATCAGGAGATGGCCATCGAAGCGGCGGTGGTGGGTATCGTCGACCGCGTGGACATTACAGACTCAGTGTCGGAAGAGATGCGCGAAGCGGCGTTGAAGCTGGCGCGCGATAACGGTAGGCGGTAAAAAAGTGCTGAGTGCTGAGTACTGAGTGCTGAGGACTGAGTCAAAGACCCAGGCAGCACTTACTCAGCAGTCAGCACTCAGCACTTTGCACTTTGCACAGTTTTCCTATGAACGAAGACTTGATCTACCGGCTGACGAAGGCCGTCTACGGCCGGCTGGGGCCGGGAGCCGACGAGCAAACCGTCGAACAATTGGTCACCGATGTCTATCGTGAGATAGAGCCCTCGCTCGGATCAGGCGGCAGTTCTTATTCCTCTTCGCAGTCGCTTCCCACTTCCAGTTCCATCGATTCGCGTTCGGCAGAAGGTTCCGCCGACCGCATGATCATTTCTGTTTTTGGCGTGGATCATCCGGGTATCGTCGCCGGAGTATCACAAATACTCGCGGAAGCCGATTGCAGCATCGTCGATATTAACCAGACCGTGGTCCAGGGGAAGTTTGCGATGGTGATCATAGCCAACAGCGCGCGCGCCCGCGAAAGCGCCGCTGAGCTCAAGGAGCGGTTGCGACGCGAGGGAGAAGAACTAGGCGTGCGCATCTACGCGCAGCGTGAAGACCTCTTTAACGCGATGCACCGAATTTAGTAAATCGTGAATCGTAAATCGTGAATAGTTACAATCTTTGTTGAGTTGGATGTCTCCACTTTTCGATTTGCTTCCTTAAACAGAGCCGACTATTTACGATTTACGAGTTTTCCATTCACGATTTACGATTCACGATTTACTATCCCATCATGCCTGAACCCGTTATTGCCAGACGCTGTCCAACCTGCGGCGCATCGATTCGTGAGGTAGCGCTGTTTTGTCCGCAGTGCGGCAACGCGCTTCCGGATCGCAGTTCCAACGATTCTCAGTCAGCCGAAGTAGCGGCGGTGGAAGAACCGGGGCAGAATCCTGACCGTCAGGGAGGGCTTAGTTCCGATCCCGGTGGCGCCCTTCCTGACAGTCGGGCTTCTGCCTCAGATTTTTCTGAGACCGTAGCTATTCCGCGACCGGACGTACAAAACGAAATTCGATCCATGTCCGACACGCTGGCGATCGATAACTCCAGGGAGACAGCGGTTGATGCGGCGCGCCCGCGCGTGCGCGGCGCGGTGGGAGCGGGGCTGCAACGGGCCGGCACGATGGCGCGCGGGGTTGAAGGCGATGTGAAGCAACGCGCTCGGAAGGTGCGCGAAATCTCCAGCGTGGTGTTGGATGAAGCGGCTTACGATCCCAGTCTGCGTTTTGTGCTCGTCGCCGTGATCGTGTTTGCCTTGTTTCTGGTTATTGTATTGCTGAACAAGTTCATAACGTAAAAAAGTTTCAAGTTCCAGGTTTCAAGTTTCAAGTTTTGAGTGGCGACGAGCAGTTTAGAGTTCAAGCTTTAGCTTGCGCTTTTGCGACGCGATCACAACCTAAAGGTTGAACTCTGAACTGCTTGCCTGAACTTGGAACTTGGAACTTGAAACTTGAAACTTTGAACCAAGTTCTTATGGAATACTCGCAGGCAGAAATTCTTCAGACCGTCGCCATGACCGAGATGGAGCATCTCGACGTGCGCACGGTCACGTTAGGGCTCAGTCTGCGCGACTGCGCGGCGGAGTCGATCACGCGAACGGCCGAACGCGTGGTGGAAAAGATTCATCGCTACGCCGACCGGCTGGTGGAAACTGTCGATGCGATTGGCGACGAGTTTGGAATTCGCGTCGCCAACAAGCGCATCGCGATCACCCCGGTTTCGATAATCACTGAAAGCGCGTCGGGAGATCCAATCGAACTCGCGCGAGCAATCGACGAAGCAGCCGCCGCGGTTGGCGTCGACTTTATCGGAGGCTACTCCGCGCTCGTTCACAAGGGAACAACCGACTCCGAGCGCGAATTTCTCAGTTCTATTCCCGAAGCGCTCTCGGTCACCAAAAGATTATGTTCGTCGCTGAATGTGGCGACCACGCGCTCCGGCATAAACATGGATGCGGTGCGGCAGGTGGGCGTAATTCTCAAAGAGGCCGCGGAACGCACCAGCAGCGAAGGCGGCATCGCCTGCGCAAAGTTCGTCTGCTTTGCCAACTCGGTCGAAGATAATCCATTCATGGCCGGAGCTTATCACGGCATCGGGGAGCCGGAGGCCGTCATCAACGTCGGCGTTTCCGGTCCGGGCGTGGTCCATTACGCGGTGAGGAACGCACCGGCCGACATGCCTCTGCAAGGACTCGCGGAGATTATCAAGAAACTTTCATTCAAGCTTTCGCGCGCCGGTGAGCTGGTGGGAAGGGAAGCGGCGCGGCGCCTGGGAATTCCTTTCGGCATCATCGATCTGTCGCTCGCGCCAACACCGGTGCCGGGAGATTCAGTCGCCAACATTATCGAGTCGATGGGTTTTGAACGGGCCGGCACGCACGGCACCACGGCCGCGCTCGCACTGTTGACGGACGCGGTAAAAAAGGGCGGAGCGATGGCCAGCGGATCTGTCGGCGGGATGAGCGGCGCGTTCATTCCGGTTTCCGAAGATGCGGGAATGATCGAAGCGGCTCAGCTCGGCGCCTTGTCTCTAGACAAACTGGAAGCGTGGACCAGCGTCTGCTCGGTCGGGATCGATATGGTCGCCGTGCCGGGTTCGACTTCGGCCGAGACGCTCTCCGCGATCATCGCCGACGAAATGGCTATCGGCGTGATGAACAACAAGACGACCGCGGTGCGCATCATCCCGGTGCCAGGCCGTGAGGTTGGCGAACTGGTTGAGTTTGGCGGACTGCTGGGGTCGGCGCCAATCATGGCCGTCAACGAGTTTTCTTCCGCCGGCTTTATTCGCCGCGGCGGCCGGATCCCGGCACCGATTCATTCGCTACGCAATTGAATCTCTGTGCGATCTTTGTGACCTCTGTGTCTCTGTGGTGGATATTTGCGGCAGGAGAACTCACCACAGACACACAAAGAGCTCAAAGGGAGCACAGAGAAAAAACTGAAATTGCGACGCTAGCAAAACCAAAGCTCCTCATCCGAAACCTCGTGTGCCTGTGATATTCTGTGCCACCCAAGAACAGTGACGTTGGATTGGAAAAAGTTCTCGCTTGAATAGTTATCATCCTATGAAGAAGAGGGTCTTCTGTCTGCTGCTCCTAGTTTTGGCAGTCGCCGCGTCCGCGACGGCCCAGAACCAAAAGCAAAAGGTCCATCCAAACTTCACCGGCGGCTGGCAGGTCGATACGACTAGCAGCGATGCCGGCGAAATTTCGGCGGGCGAGCCCCAGCTTTTGCTGATCGAACACCAGGAACCCGAGTTGAAGATTAAAGGAAGAGAAATCGGGGGCAGTCCGATGCTCTCAAGCGAGATGATCCTCTTTACCGATGGGCGCGGTGAAACAAATCGTGCCTTAATCGGTTATGCAATAGGGGATTTGAAATCCAAAACCGAATGGAAAGGCGAAAAGTTAGTTAGGCGTTACACCACGCGACAAACTGTGCGCGCGACTTTCGTCAACGTTGACGTGACTGAAGAATTGAAGCTTACTGATGGTGATAAGAAATTGATGCGCACGTTTCGTTACACCGTCCCGCGCGCGGCGGAAACAACTGTAAGAACCTCGATTCCGCCGTTGGTAATAGAACGAGTTTACAAGCGCGTTGAATAGAATTGTTCATGCGGAAATTGTCTTTCAGGTTTCTGATGAATTGAGAGGAGCAAAATGGCAGAAGCACTCGGCATGGTTGAATGCATGGGTTTAGTAGCGATGATCGAAGCGGCGGACGCAATGGTCAAGGCTGCGAATGTACGCCTCGTCGGATGGGAAAAGATTGACGCCGGTCTGGTGACGGCAATCGTGAGAGGCGATGTGGCCGCGGTGCGAGCTGCCGTAGACGCTGGAGCTGCCGCGGGCAGAAAAGTTGGGCAGGTCGTTTCCACCCACGTGATTCCGCAACCGCATAACGATGTCGATCTGGGTTTGCCGGTACTTAAAACTGGAGAGACTACTAAAAAGAAGATCAGCGGGTCCGTTCGCGCGAAGTAACATTAATGCCGCGGAGCGGCGGAGAGAAGGTAGCCAGACGTGAAACGTCTGGATTGGATAGAGGACATGCGATGCCGCGGAGCGGCAGCGAGAAGGTAGCCAGACGTGAAACGTCTGGATCGGATAAGACATCCGGAATGCGCGCTGAAGGCGCGCGAGAAGTTCTGAGCGCACCTTCAGTGCGCGAATCAACAACACGCACCATTTCCAGAGGTTTCACCTCTGGCTACCTTCTCTCTGCCGCTGCCGCGGCATTAGACTCTGGCCACCTTAGCGCGCCTTCAGCGCTCTGCTTAAATGAAACAAAGGCGCGTGCTCAGGTTCGTGGTTCCCATAATCGCGGTGCTGATCACACTCGTCGCGCTGGAAGTCGCGTTGCGCGTTTATCACGCGGCCACGCGCCCGGCCACGGTTCCGGTAAGTCAGGTTGCGCCGGTTCCGTTGCACATCGTCACTGACGCTCCTTATCTTTACGGTCTCAACCCCAATCACCCCGACATCAGCTCGCAGGGCACACGTGACGACGAAGTTGCGATTCCCAAACCAAAAGGAACGTTTCGAGTCCTGGTGCTCGGGGATTCGATCGCTTACGGGAGCGGCATTCCGAAGGATAAAACTTTTCCCAACCGGTTGGAATCGTCGTTGCGCGAGCGTCTCGGATCCGCCGAGGTGGTGAATGCCGGCGTCTCCGGTTATTCGCCGTACAATGAACTGCAGTACTACCTGGCGAAGGGAAAGGAATTTGAGCCCGACATTGTAATCGTCGCCTTCTGCATGAACGACGTGGTTAATCCGCGACTGCATTGGGGCGACGCGCCCGGCGTCAGGTTTCCTGACGACGCGATACCGAATCATGATTACGATGTGAATCACATTCTGCCGCTGATCCAAAAACGCGAGCAGGAAAAACAGCGGTCGCCCTCAGTGCTTGAACATTCGGAGCTGTACCGGGCTTTGGCGCCGAGACTCAGCCGCTTATTCGCCCGTAAGGCTGAGACAAAAGTGCCGACCTACATTACGGGCGAAGACGACATCAGTATCGAAGTGCTGGTTGATAAATCGTCGCCGGAATCGCGTTGGCTGAGAACGATGTACGATCGACTTGGCGCGGCGGTCGCAGCTAACGGTGCGAAGCTGGTCATCGTGATTTTTCCCCTCGCGTATCAGCTCGATGATAACTATCCCTTCATGCCGCAGAAACAGCTTCGCGAATACTGCGACGAGAAGTCGATACCATGTCTTGATCTTTTGCCGTCGTTTCGGCAGCAAGGCAAGGAGAAAGTTTTTCTACTGAACAAGTCGCCGTTCTACGACATTTGGCATCTCACTGAGGCGGGCCATGATTTGAGTGTCAGAGAGATCGAACGGTTCTTAGGCGACCAGAAGTTATTACCTAACAAGCGATCTGAATAATGCAGGGCTCCGGAGGAGCCGAATGTTTATAGCCACATGATAGCCGTAGAACTGCGCTCCAGCGGAGCGCTACATATCCTTCGATAATTCACAAGCGATTCAAGTTTCGCTCCTCCGGAGCGAGGAGTTGTCGTTTCGGAGTAGCTCGTTCTATAAAACATTGCGTCCCGATGGGACGCGGAAAAGCCGTCACCTTGCTGAAGTATCAGCCGTTTCACCGCGGCCGCGACAGGTCGCGACCGACTTAAAGCGCTGACAGGTCAGCGCACTCCAAAGGTAAACGATGAGTTTAACTATCCACCTCCTTCGTCATGGACAAACCTCACTGAGTCGCGCAGATGTTTTCTGCGGCTCTGGTCTCGATCCGGAACTAACTCCCGAAGGTTTGCAGATGGCCCAGGCGTTTGCGGTCGCTTGTCGCGCCACGCCCTGGCGCGCGGTTTACACCAGCAGCCTCCAACGCGCGCGTGCATCGGCCGAGCCGCTCGCGAGCGAACTGAAAATTCAAACCGAAGTCCGGCCCGACTTGAACGAGATTGCTTACGGCAAATGGGAAGGACAAACCAAAGAGAGCGTCGCGCGCGACTATCACGATGATTACGTTAGCTGGCTGGCTGATCCGGCGTGGCACGCGCCGACCAGCGGCGAGCAGGCGATAATGGTAGCGACTCGCAGCTTGCGCGTAATCGATGAAATCAAGCAAAAGTTTACGGATGGGCCAGTGCTCATTGTTTCTCACAAAGCGACAATCAGAATTATTCTTTGTAGTCTGCTGGGTATCGACGTGGGCCGCTTTCGCTACCGGCTCGCCTGTCCGGTTGGTTCGCGCAGCGTAGTTGAGTTCTCATCAGAAGGCCCTCTGCTGCTCTCGCTGGCGGATCGTTCTCATTTAACCGAAGCGCTGCGATCGTTGCCGGGTACGTGAGATGGTGATGTAACTTCAACTCCGCTTAAACTCGGCGTGCTCAAAGAGTGCTAAACATCAGAACCGAGAGCGGTAGCGACCGGCCAAAGATTCATCAGGCGTTTGCGAACTCTCCTCGTTTTCAAGTTGAGTCTCTGGCCGGTCACTACCGCTCTCGGTTCTGATTCAAAATGAGGTCAGTACCACCTCGCGCTTGTATTGACCTCGCCCCCAACTGAGCTTATTAGCTTTTTCCTTTGAACAACCCCGGTCCGCTCTTACAATGGGCCGCCAATGACCACGACGCGAAACCTGCCCACTCTCTCCGGTCTGGGATTGGTGCTGTTGCTGTTCATGCTTGGTGCTACCGCAGCGAAGGCGCAGCAACCCTTCAGCACCGACAATGCAGACGTCACCGACAGGAACAAGTTCCACTTTCAGTTAGCCAATCAATTCGACATTTTGCAGCGTTCCGCCTATCCCAGCCTGCGCCAAAACACGACTGTATTTGAACTCGATTACGGCCTGGCGAACGGCGTCGAGATTGGGGTCGATGGTCCTTTGATTGCGATCTCGAACTCTAAGATTACAATTCCGAAGTCTGTGTTTGGCTTTGGCGATCTGGATTTTCATGTCAAGTACAACTTTCTCAAGGAGCGCGAAGGCTCGCACAGGCCGGCACTAGCGGCGACTGTAAATCTGGAGCTGCCGACCGGTAACGCCGGCAAGCAACTGGGCTCGGGCGTAGTGGACGTGTTCCTTAACGGCATCCTGCAAAAATCTTTGACTAAGAAAACTGTCGCGAGGTTGAACGGCGGAATCTTGTTTTCGGGAAATACTACGACGGGAGAAATTGGTATCAAGAGCCGCGGCAAAGTTTTTGTCGGCGGCGCCTCGCTGGTAAAGCAAATTACTCAGAAGCTTGACCTCGGCGTCGAACTGACCGGTGCGCTTACCAACAGTCTCAAATTAAGCAGAGGTCAACTGCAAACCCAGTTCGGCGGCAACTATCTATTCAGGAAAAACGCTTCGTTCGATTTCGGCATCGTCGGTGGGAAATTTGCCGCCAGTCCGCGGGTAGGAGTGCAACTTGGAATTTCGGTGGACTGGTAATGTGAGGAGGCAATCATGGCGCAAAATAAACCAAATAAACTCAGTCAACTATTGGAGCGTTTCTCGCGCAGGGCCACGGAGGGCACTGGGACCTCGACCGCGTTCATACTTGCTCTGCTGGTGATTATTATCTGGCTAATCACCGGACCGTTGTTCAACTATTCAGACACCTGGCAGCTGGTAATAAATACGGGCACCACCATCGTGACGTTTCTGATGGTCTTCCTGATCCAGCGCAGCCAAAATAAGGATGCGCTCGCCATTCACCTGAAGCTGAACGAGATTGTGGCGGCGCTGGAAGGCGCGAGCAACCGTTTGGTCGACGTGGAAGATCTTACTGAAGACGAAATCAAAACGCTTCATAAGCACTACCAGCGCCTGGTGGAGATGGCCAAGAAGGATTTGGAGCTGACGCAAAGCCATTCGGTTGAAGAGGCCGACGCGCGGCATCAGCTAAAGCACAGCAAGCACAAGCACGGGAAAAAGTAAGAGTTTCAAGTTTCAAGTTCCAGGTTTCAAGTCTCGGGTTCCAGGTTTCAGGTAATCCGCAGATTTCGCAGATTACAAAGATAGCCGTTCAAGGATTTCGATTGAAAATTTGTCTCTACGCCGAAGGCGTTCGATAACTTAGCCCGGGGTAACACCCCGGGAAAACGCGAGTCACACGTTCCAACCCTGTAAGGGTTAAGGATGAACTCGCTGCAATTATTGATATTGGACAATTCCACCCTTTCAGGGTGACAGCCCTTCCTCAAGACATTTTCCCCAGGGTGTTACCCTGGGCTAAGGTATAAAACGCCTTCGGCGTAGTAAGGAGTTTCTGATGACGATACGCGATGCAGTTACCAACGAACGTCTGGCGAAGTTGCTGGGTGAGCTGACCTCGCTGACAAACAAAGGCGACTTGCACTGGGAGCGGCAGCTGGGCTCCGCACACCGATATGCCCGTTGGAAGAACAACCTGATCATCCTTGGGCCAGCCGAGCCGCTTGGCGAAACGAAGACGCCGCGCTATCTGTTCCTGACGCCGTTTGACTCGCCTTCGTGCATCGAGATTAACTCCGAAGATCCTATTTTGGGCCAGCCGTTATTGGAATTAGTCGCCCTCGTCGAGAAGGCCAGCAGTCAAGAACCGCCTACAGATCCGTTTGGTCTGAATCCGGACGAGTTGAATCGCTTGCTCACTTAGCCAGTATTTCGCGGCCGTAGGGAACGGCATGCCGTACCCTGCGATTGGAAACTAGACGCATTGAGATCTTTCCGCGTAGGAGATACACCCGATGTCTACTGACGTAAATCCCAGCGATGAAGCTGAAAGTCTTTCTCGCATTCCGCTCTTCAAACGCCTGACGCCGGATGAACTTGAACAACTGGCAAAGGAAGTCGACCAGGTCAAATACGAAGCTGAAGAGACCATCTTCAATGAGCAGGATCGAGGCGACGCTTTGTATGTGGTTGAAGAGGGCTCGGTGCGAATCTGGGTTTTGGATGAAGATGTGAAGCCGGTAACGCTGACTGAACTCAAGCCGGGCGAGTTTTTCGGCGAACTGGCGGTCCTTGATCGTGGGCCACGTTCGACGAACGCCACGGCCGTAGTTGAAACAACCCTGCACCGCCTGAGCAGCGACGACTTTCAGGCGTTTCTAATGCAGCATCCCGATGTGGCTATCGATGTGATTTGCGAAATCGGCGCGCGCATGCGTCAAACAAACGTTTTGGTTTCGCAACGCGCCTCGCGAAATATCAACGTCGAGATGGAGGAACGGGCAACTATTGGCCAGCGCATTGCGGATCGCGTCGCTTCGTTTGGAGGTTCGTGGACCTTCATTATCATCTATGTCAGTTTTCTCGCGTCCTGGATGGCGTTTAATACTTTCATCCTGGTTCACTACGGACACGGTGAAGCGGGCGCGCAGTTTGATCCTTATCCCTACATCCTGCTGAACCTGATGCTCTCGATGACCGCGGCGCTGCAGGCTCCGATCATTATGATGTCGCAGAATCGCGCCGCCGAAAAAGATCGGCTGGCGGCGGAGCAGGATTTCAAAGTCAACCTAAAGAGCGAACTGATGCTGGAAGAGTTGATGCGAAAGAGTCGCGGCCGCGACGATCAGATTGAAAAGATTGCGACCGCGGTGAAAGAAATGGCAGCGCGGAGCAGGGAGTAGGGCCTAGGAGAGCTCAGATGGGTAGCAACGGTTGACGAACGCCGCGGCAGCGGCAGTCCAGAAGGTAGCCAGAGGTGAAACCTCTGGAAATGGTGCATGTAGTTGATTCGCGCACTGAAGGTGCGCCGAACCTCTGGCGCGCCTCCAGCGCGCATTTCGGATGTCTTAACTGATCCAGACGTTTCACGTCTGGCTACCTTCTTCTTTGCCGCTGCCGCGGCATTATACTTTGGCTAACTGCCTTATGGAGTCTTGTTTGATCCCGAGGTCGCTTTGGCTTTTGTGGTGACTCGCGGGGCTGGCGCCTCACCCTTCGGCGCGATGCGCCCGTTGCGCGTCAGCGCGATGCGTTTGTCGCGGCTGGAGGACTCGTCCACCGCAACTCTAATCGAACGAAACGATCCGTCCCGCATTTTGTTGGTCGGGTTATAGGTGATGACGTACTGCGTGCGCAGGTCGCGCACAATTTCATTGGCGATTTGCGGCAGCTCCCGCAGAGACTCGGGAAAAAATGCGCGCCCACCGGTTTCAGTGGCGAGTTTGTTAATGAGGTCGACTGCTTTGTCGCGTGGACTCTTGCGAATGAATCCACCTTCTTTATCGAGCTCTCTGACAAAACCAATCACGTAAATCTGCACGTCCTCTTCGCGTAAACGCGCGAACAGTTTTTCCTGCGAATAAAAACTCGAGCGGTCCTCGCCGTCGGTAATGACGATCAGGGCGCGTCGGCGTCGATCGTTATCGCCGCCTTTCTTGTATTCGGCGACGTGTTCCGCGGTGAGATAGACCGCATCGATGATCGCAGTCTGTCCGCCTTCAACAAAAAGATCGTCGAGCGCGTCGATCAGCAAATCTTTGCTGGCGGTAAAGTCCTGGACGGTTTCAATTTTGTCGCTGCTGATGAAGCGCACCAGGAAGGTTTCATCACCGGCGCGATTGCTGTCGATTATTGTTTTACCGGCGTCGATTACCGCCTGCAGCTGCGAACGCAGCGAACCGGAGGTGTCAATCGCCAGACCATAACTAATCGGCACTTCTTCACGGGTGAAGGTTTCGATAGGCTGCGGCACTCCGTCTTCGAAAATATGAAAATCGTTCTGACGCACGTTGTCGATCGGTCGATTATTACGATCGATTACGCGCACGTTTAGCGTCACCAGCTCGGTGTTGATTCTGAGCGTACTGCCTTCGTCGAAATCTTCGTCGGTCGGTTCCGGAGTCGGCTTCGGTTTCAGGATTGGCGCCGGGGGTGGTTCGCCCAATTGCGGAGCGATGCGGTCGTAGGGAGTCGGACTAGCCTTCGGCGGCGGCGTTGCCGTTGACACCGGTCGCGGCGTCGTGTTGGTAGTGGCCGGCGTATTTGTCGGAGTTGGGGTTTGAGCTGTACGCGGCGTCGCAGAGGGAGTTGGTGTTGCAGTTGGGGCGATGGCATTGCTGCGACGCGGTCGCGCTTCCTGCGGCGCGGCCGCGGAGGCGAGCCCGCCGCCGATCACGGAGAGCGTGATCAAGATTGCCGCGAAGGCCAACGTCAATTCAAGTCGGCGTTTCTTCAAGCCGCTCGTCCAGTTCTTACTAGAAGTCATCGATAGCTCCACTTATGCTTCACTAACAAACCGCCAAGACGCCAAGAAACATTGAACGGCAAGCTGGTTTGATTCGAAGCGCTTTTACAAACCCGCTTTACAGACTTGGCGTCCTGGCGGTTTCTGGATCGTCTATCTGCACAATTAATTTTAACCCTTGCTGGGCTGGTCGGGAAACGCCCGGTATGAAAGATGTTCAGGAGAGAGGATGCGTTGCCGAGGAAGAGTAGTTGTGTTCTTTCGTGGATTTGCTGGTCTTCAGAAGCCGGCTCAAACCCAGACCACTAAAAGGCACGAACACGAAACAAACCCACACGAAGGCACAAGATCTGACCCAATCAGCGGCCGGTAGTTGCGGCGTAATACCCTTCTTTGGAACGGACAAACAAGCGCGGCAAACCACGCGGGGGGGTTACCTTGACTTTGATCTTGTGCCAGCGACCATCGTTCGCAAAGTTTGCCGGTTTATAACCAATCGAATACTGGTGCCGCAGCTCGAGTGCGATCTGTTCGAAAATGTCGTCCATCTCGGCGTTGCTGCGCGGGAAAAACGCTTTGCCTCCGGAGACGCTCGCCAGCTCATCGAGAATGCCCTGGCCCTGCATGCCCAAACCGCTGCCCGCGTCGTTGCCGCTGAGGATGCCGATGCCGTAAAGCGTCACGTCCGATTCCTTCAACAGCCGGCGCAGCTCATTAAAGGTGTAGCGCGAATTGTTATCCTGTCCGTCGCTAATCAAAAGCAGCGCGCGCTTGGGATGAGTGCCGCGCTGCACCTTCTCGACGCCGAGATAGCAGGCATCGTAAAGGGCGGTATTGTTTTTCGTTTGCACGAAGGTGAGCTTGTCGAGGACGGCGTTGCCATCACGAGTGCGGTCGAGCAGCAACTGGGCGCGGGAATTGAAAGCGATCAGAAAGTATTCATCCATGTTGTGACTGGTCTGGATAAACTTCGACAGTGCCTCGCGCGCGCGATTGATTTTGTCGCCGCCCATCGAACCCGACACATCAAAAATCACTCCCACTGAAACCGGCGCATCGTCGTCGCTGAAGAAAGTTATTTCCTGCGGCTTCTTTTCGTCGAGCACGGTGAAGGCAGACTTGCCTAACCCGGAAACGAAGCGGCCATAGGTGTCGGTGACGGTAACGGTGAAAGTGATCAGGTCGGTATTGGTAATCACCGGCCCCTGGCCCAGTCCCTGCCCGAGGTCGTCGGGTTGTTTCTGCGGCGGAGTCGCTGGTTCGGCCGCGGGAGGCGTAGCGCTGGTCGCTGGTTCGGCGGCGGTGCCGCGGTTTTGCTGGCTGCCCTCCTGGGCGCGCGTGATGTGGGACGAGATGATGAAGAGAAGTACGAAACAGGAAATGACGGCGACACTAACGGCGCGTACAGGAGAATGCATGTGACCCTCGCGTTCCTCGCAAGCGTTTAATCAGAACCGATCCGGTGGTGCAGAACTGACAGGACTGCAAACACAGATGCGGAAGATAGAAGCCGTGATGTCCGAAGACCTGAATTTTTGTAGATCTAGCTGGGAATCGCTGACGTGGGGAAACTGCCGCGCGCTACTTCCAATTGCAATCTCGATAACTGGGATTCATTGTAGGTCAGGCGTCGGACGGGGTAAAGCGAAAAGGTCTAAGCACGACCGGAGTCGTCTTCAGGGACACTCGAACCGACTGCTGACGGTGATACTAAAGTGAAAAGGACGGAGCAGCGCCCCGCCCTTTTCAGTTCAATCCCTGGTCTCCAAATAAATGGAAACTCAAGGAGCGCCCACCAGGAAAACGTCCCAAGCCCAACGTCCCAGTTGGGCATCGTTTGTGTCCTTCACTTTCGCGCGATAGCGAAACCGATTGCCATACTGATCGACCCGCCGCGATTCTTTATAGTCACAGTCTAGTGTCTTGAGACCCAACTGCGGCAGGGATTTCAACTCCGGCGGTTCGGAGATGCCGTTGTGATTTGTATCCTGCCACAAGCGCAAGGTGGCAAAGACAGCGTCCCGGCGACTGATCAGCCCATCACCGTTACCGCCCTTCTGCGGTTTATCAAACTCTTCGAGCGCCAGAAAGCCGTTGCGATCAGGTCCAGGCGGCTGAAGTGTGAAATTGCCGAAGAGTTCGCTGCCCCGGTCGATAGTTCCGTTAGCATCGCGGTCCAATGCCAGGAACGCTTCATCAGAACCGGCGGCAGTCCACGACAAGTGTTCGGCCGTGCCATCGCCATTCAGATCGAAGTTCACACCATGATTATAGTCGGTCATGGCAAAGCCATTGCCGGCTACATCGATGACTATCGGACTACCGGGATCACCGCCGTACCAGCAGTGGCCGCATTCTAGCGGGAATCCGCCGCTCAAATAGCAGTTTTCTTCCCAATGTTGATCGCACCCGCTGCCGGAGTTGTAGGCGCAGTAACCCAGGTTATAGTTGCAGTGGTAGCCTGTACCGGGACAACAGTCACCGTCCCAGCCGCAGTATCCGGGTTCGCATTCCGGCGTTGGTGTCGGCGTCGGCGTCGGTGTGGGTGGAGGGCATTCGGGATCTGTTTGCAGTCGGGAATGCGTGGCCGCGGTCGTGCAGGTCGTGCCACCATGCTCCACACCGGGCTCTTGTTCGCAAATGCCTGAGACTGACACGCGCGACTTGTCGCCCGAGCCGTTGGCGAGATCCTCAAACCGGTTACAGTACTGATCTTCGGGACAAGCATGGCCGATGTATCCGCCTTTGCTGACACAGTGGTTCATCTCTTGAGGTGGCGGCGGTACGTAAGGCCGAGTCGCTACCTTTAGAAACTGAAGGTTGTAGCTTGACTGTCCCTCACGAGACTCCGCCGTCTTGGCAGTGCTCGGTCGATAAACCGACTTTATGAATTGAACCGCGCGATTCGCCCGAACTATTTCGGGGACCGCCTGCTTCGCATCA
>Ga0070670_100000377_pt1 | contig 37206 bp, 33 predicted proteins | sample KBSS63metaG_FD_64665 | JGI IMG/M metagenome (GOLD analysis project Ga0070670, IMG submission 64665) | Switchgrass rhizosphere microbial communities from Kellogg Biological Station, Michigan, USA - KBS S6-3 metaG | ecosystem: Host-associated > Plants > Roots > Rhizosphere > Soil ... | reverse complement strand
ATCCTGTCGAATCACGGCGGCCGCCAGCTCGACGGCGCCATCGCTCCGCTGCGCGTGCTGCCGGAGGTGGTCGCCGCGTGCCCCGGCTATCCCGTCATGGTCGACGGCGGCGTGCGGCGCGGCACCGATGTGCTGAAGGCGCTGGCGCTCGGCGCCGCGTTCGTATGGATCGGCCGGCCGTTCAAATACGCGGCGGCGATCGGAGGGCACGCGGGCGTCCGGCACGCGATCGAGCTGATGCGCGCGGAGATCCAGCGCGACATGATGATGCTCGGCATTCGCGGTCTCGACGAGCTCGGACCGCATTCCGTGCGGCGAGTGGAGGCATGGCAGCGCACACGTGAACCGCGGGCATGATGCGGCCGCGTTCAGTCCTTCCGGCGGCGATGTGCGGCGCCGAGCATTGTCGCGAGGATCAATTGCCGCTCCTCGCCAGCATCGCGCCCTCGAGGCAGGTGCTTTCGCGCCGAATCCAGCGATCGTCTGCGGAGATCGCCCACGCCAGCAGCGTCATCCCGGCGTTCTCCATCTCCGTTTTGAGCGAGCGATTCGTCAACTTCGACGAGTACATGCCGAAATGCGAATGCGCATCGGCGATGGGGATGCGCGGGGCGGCGCGCACTCCGCCGGAAGCGGAAAGCTTGAGCGCCAGCGCGCTTGCGCACTGGAGAAATCGCCGTCTGGACACGAACGGCGTGGCCACCGGAGAAGTGCTCAGGGGGTTCGGTGCGCGTTCAATCCTTGAGAAAGCCGCTCATCCGCGTCGTGGCGGAGCTCAGGCGGTCGTTATCCGCATCGTCGAGCGCCAGCACTCTGCGCTGCAACGGCGAGAGCGCTTCGACCGTCCGCGCGCGCAGCAACGCCTTCTGGTACTGCTGCTGCGGCTTGTCGCTGCGCGTGTAGAAGCCGTGCAGCGCGCGGCGGCAACGGTCGGTGCGGTTGCCGGTGCCGGCGTGCCACATGTGCGTGTTCATCACGACGACGGTTCCCGCCTTGCCGGTGACGAGCTGCTCGTCCGGCATCGTGTCGCGGTTCCCGGGCTCTGGCAACCGGCGCCAGGTGTGCGAACGCGGAATCATGCGCGTCGCTCCGTTGTCCGGCGTGAAATCGTCGAGCATCCAGATCGTGTTGCAGACCCAGTAGCCGCGCTCGTCGGCGATCGCTCCCGAATCCGCATGCCACGGCTGCGCTTCGGGATTGTGCGGATTGGTCGACCGGGCGTTGAGGCTCGAGAGCTTGTAGTCCGGACCGATCACGGCCTCGACGCATTCCAGGATCGCCGGCATCACGATCATCCGCGCGAACACGCCGCCTTTGTCGACGAGGTTGGCGAGTCGCCGCGTGCCCGGCTCCGGACGGAATTCGCTGCCCGCATCGTCTCCTTCGGCAGCCCATAGCGCTTCGACGCGCTCGCGCATCTCTTCGAGCATCGCCGGCGGCACGAAGTCCGGAAGCACGAGATAGCCGAGCTCGTCCAGTTGTCGGCGATCGGTGCCGTCGAGCGTAGTCATCGTGCGCCTCGCTGCTGCATGTCCCTGTCCGGGATCGACGGACAGATGCTGCCGAGGCGGCGACCGGGTGTCAACGGTGAACGAGCACCGGTATTTTCGAGTGCGCCAGCACCTTCTGGGTCACGCTCCCGAGAAGCAGCGTCGCCAATGCTCCGCGACCGTGGGACGCCATGAATATGAGGTCGCAGCGTTTCTTGCGCGCAGCCTCGATGATGCCCTGGTACGGCGATGCGGGCGTGGAAATCACCGACTCGCAGGCAACACCGGCCGCCTTGCAGGCGTCCCCGATTTCGGCGAGATACTGCTCACCCTGCTTCGCGAGACTTTCCTGGAACCGCTTGATCGCGACGGGGCGGGCGCTGACGCCTTCCGCGTAGAAACCGCGGTCGAGCGCTTCCAGAGCGTAGTAACCGACGACGCTTGCCCTGAGCTCCCTGGCGAGCTCGATGCCGCCCGTGATCGCCTTGCGCGCCACCTTCGAGCCGTCGGTTGGAATCAGGATACGCTTGTACATCGTCTCTCCCTTGGTGTTCACGCGCGAGCCTCAGGGCCCACTCATGACGAATCTAGCAAGCTGCCGGCGCGTGGCATTGACGCGCGTCAAGGCCTGACGAGCGTGTCTAGCTCGGACCGTAACTTCTGGGAAAGACGACCCTGACGGTGGTGCCTTCGCCGAGCGTCGAATCCAATTCGATGCTGGCGTCGAGCAATTCGCACAGTCGCTTGACGATGGACAGCCCGATTCCCTCGCCGCCTTCCTGATTCACCGGGCGCACATCCGCGACGTCGGTCTGCCGAGTGTCGTCCCCCACCTCGCTCTGCGGAGTGTCGTCCGCTGTTGGGGCGGCGCCCGATTTGGCCGCTTCTTCGACGTGACGTGCTTCCTGGGTGGCCTCTTCCAAGGCGCCCGCTATAGGCGCGCCGGGGCCAGCGTGGAATCCCGGGCCCGTGTCCGTAATGCAGAGCATCCATCGGCTGGCATCGTTCTGGCGGCTATCGCCCCAACTTACCGTCACGCCACCCTGAACGGTGTACTTCAATGCATTGAGCAACAGGTTCTGAGCGATACGCTGTGCCTTGACCGCATCCCCCTCTACGGCGAGCGTATCGGGGCCGTCGATCTTCAGGAACAGGCCGCGCTCGGCTGCGATGGGGTGCATGCGTTCGCACAGCTCCGTGAGAATGGCCGCTGCATCGAAAGCGTTCACCTCCCGACGCTCGTGACCGGCCTGCAATCGCGCGAGGCCCATCACATCCTCGAGCAAGGAGTACAACGAAGCCACATTCCTTTGCAGGATGCGCAGGAACTTCTCGCGCGCAGCGGCTGCGGCGTTCGGCATGGCCAAACCGGCGGTCGCCGTCATGACGGTTCCGACGTTGCCGCGCAGGTCGTGCGCCGCCTGTCGCCAATGCTCCGCACGAGTGAGTTCCAGCTCCCGCAGTTGCGCGAGGGCGCGCGACAGGTCCCGCACTTGCCCCATGGCCTCGATCTGCTGGAGCTGGAAGTATTTCGCCACGCTGTCGCTAGCGCCCTCCGTGCACAGCTCCGCCCAGACGCGGCGTGCGGCGGTCATGACGGTGGGGTCGACTTCGGCATTAGACGACGCATAACGCTCGAGCTCGTCCGCCACGCACAGCTGCAACCGGCCCCACTCGCGCGTGACTTCGCGCACGTCGTAGCCTTGCTGCCAGCGCTGCAGGCCATGGGCGGATGCGTCTCCTTTGACGTCCTCCTTGAGGGGTATGGTTTTCGCGGCACTTCGCAGCCGCAGCGTCTTTTCGAACGTCTCCAGCAAGCCCGGAATATGGTCGTCCAACTGTGCGCGCGGGAGCGACGCGCCGGTGTTCACGGGATCGCGGTCGATCGTCTTGCGCCACGCTCGCAGGATGGCCTCGCGCCGCGCTGCCAGATGCGATGCCAGGTCCGACAGCTGTGCATTGATGTCCCGCGCAGAACCCATGGTTCACCCCATAACCGCCGAGCACGATTGGCTCGCGTTTCGATCGGCCGCGCGTAATTTTACGATGCGTTGCGGTCCACTACCGCGCCGACTTGACTCCGGCAGCGAGTTTCAGAATGCGCGACGGATCCGCCGGCTTCGTGAGATGGACATCGAAGCCCGCGCGCCGCGTCGCGGCGACGTCCTCCTTCTGCCCCATTCCCGTGAGCGCGACGAGCTCGACCGCGCCCGCCCATGCCTCGGCTTTCAGGCGGGCCGCGAGCTCGATACCGGTCATTCCGGGCATGTTGAGATCGATGAACGCGACGTGAGGCTTGAAGTCGCGGGCCACCGCCAGCGCCTGCGCCGGATCGCTGTGCACACGCACGTCGAACCCGTCGAGGGTCAGGATGCTGCCCAGCGTATCGGCGGCATCGACGTTGTCGTCGACCACGAGCACGCGGCGGGCGCCCGCGCCGCGCTTCGGTTCGACCACGGACGACGGTGCGGCCTCGATCGCGGCCGCACGCGGCAGGCGCAGCACGAACTCCGACCCCTTGTCAGGCCCCGCGCTGCGCGCTTCCACCGCGCCGCCGTGCATCTCGATGATTCGACGGACGAGCATGAGTCCGAGGCCAAGTCCGCCGGGGCTCACGGCACGCGCCGCGTCGAGCTGCACGAACATCTCGAACATCTGCAGCTCGTCGCCCTTGCCGAAGCCGATGCCGCTGTCTCTGACCGAGACGACGGCCTCCCGCTCCGTGGCAGTCACGGCGACCTCGATCCGGCCGCCGGGCGGCGTGAACTTCGCGGCGTTGTTCAGCAGGTTCGACACTGCCTGACTGAGGCGCACGTGGTCGCCGTCGACAAAGATGGGCTCCGGCGGGTAGTGAACGACAAGCTCGTGCGACTTTGCGTCGATGACAGGCTGAGCCGTCTCGACGGCGTGCCGCACGAACGCATCGACGGAGATCCGTTTGCGCTCGAGCTCGAGCTTTCCCCGATCGATCCGGCTTACGTCGAGCAGATCGTCGATGAGGCGCCGCAGGTGATCGATCTGCCGGCCCATCATCGCGCGCGTGCGACCCGCGTCGGCGGGGCTCGGGTGCATGTCGAGCAGAGTGAGGCCGTTCAGCAGCGGCGCCATCGGATTGCGCAGCTCGTGCGAGAGCACGGCGAGAAAGCGGCTCTTGTTCGCATCGGCGCGTTGCAGCTCCTGCGCGCGCTGGCGCACTTCCGATTCGAGCCGCTGATGGCGATCTCTCGCGTCGCGCATCGCGTGGCCGAGTCCGATGATCAGCGCGCACGACACCCAGTAACTGAGCGCGCCGAGAGCGTTCCCGGCGCCCTTGCTGCCGATGGCGACCGAGGGATCGATGAACAGGATGGTCGCGCCGACAAAGCCGACGGCCGCGGCCACGACGCCGGGCCTCCAGCCGCCGATCCACACCGCCAGCGCGACGGCGCCGAACACCGTCGCGAACGGATACGAATCGCCGGCCCACGGCAGCATGAACCAGCGCAACAGCAGCGCCGTCGTCATCACGACGACGGCCGCGCCGTAGGCTGCGATCGAGTGGAGCGGGGTGGAGCGCTCGCGGGCGCTCATGCCGCCGAGCCAGAACACGAGGATCAAGCATGCCGACACCACCGTGCTCGCCTTGGCAAAATACCAGCCGAGCGTGTACTGTCCACCCGCCAGGCTCGCGAGGATTTGGTCCGAGATCGACGCGACCAGCACGAGCGACAGCCAAACATACAGCACGTCGTCGAACGCGCGGGCCCGCCAGATCCGGTACAACGCAACGCTGCAGATCGCGAGGTACGCGGCAATGAGCAACAAGTTGTAGGCGGTGAAGCGTCCGCTTGCCAGCGCCGGCAACTCGAGATAGGCGGCGGCCATAACCATCGCCGCGCACGCGGCCAGTGTCGCGAAGCACGCGTAGAGCATGCGACGCGTCAGCGCGCCGGTCGACAGTTGCGAGGGGGCGGCCTGCGCCTCGAACACCGCGGCCAGGAAAAGCGACGCGGTTCCGAGGCGCCACAGCAGGAAGATCCACGCTGCCGTCTGCAACGTGCCGAAGAGCGGCGCGCCGAGCACCCCCGGGAATGCGGCCACCTGGGCGAGCGCCATTGCGGCGCTGTAGAGATACGCGCATCCCAGGACGAGAAATGCATTGCGCCCGGTGCGCCGGAACTCGTAGAAGAGCAGGAGCGCGGTGCAGATATCCGCGACCGCCACGCCGCCGTTGCAGACGGCGATGAACTGCGGCACGCGGGGTCCCGCAACCGACGCCCAGGGGATCGCGCCCAGCGTCACTGTCGCATAGAGGGCGGCCAGCAGCGCGAAGGTTCGCCGCTCGGCAATCGTCGGGGCGCGGGCTTGGGCGGTCATCTGACGTGAACTCTGGGAAGTCGGGTGCGGGCTATATGCATCGAAGCGCGTGCATCACCGCAAGCCCGACGATCAGTATTCCTGGTTCAACAGCATTTCCTCGCCTGCCAGGGCTAGCGGCATGCGCATTCGCTCGCGCATAGCACGAACTGCGCTGCAACAGCAACGGCGGCGGCCATCGAGCGGCGTGCTTTTGGAGGGTCGGCGCGCCTGCGAGCGCGGCCAGCGTCGGAAACATGTCGACGACGTCCACCACGGACCGGGCGCACATTCGAGGAGACAGCGACGATGAGCTTACGCGCGAGACGAGTCCGGATTATCGCCCAAGTCCAGGCCCATTATGATTTATTTGAGTCACCACTCGTTACACAGCGCTGGATTGTCGAGCGCCGGCTGCCTTGCAACGCTGAGCGTTCCCCGCGATGAGAGGCCGGACACGACCGCAGATCGCGCTGATTTTGCGCTGACGGCGACTACCGTGATGGAGCTGACCTAGAGAACGTGCGGTGACACCGCGCAGAAGCGCGTCGCGCATGTCTGGTGCGAAAGTGGCCCGCCCGAGGCAGGCACCCGTGATTCGGTTTTGGATGCCCGAACTTTGACTAACGGGCAGCCTTGTCAGCGCGGCGCACGCCGTCTACATCACAAACATCCGGGCCGGGAGTTCGCCTCGCCGACGAAGGCCGCTCTTTTTGAAAATGTTTTGCACGTGGGTTTTGACCGTAAGGTCGCTGATCTTCAAAGCGTGGGCGATCTCCTTGTTGGTCTTTCCACGTACGACCCATTGGATGATCTCCACTTCGCGGGACGTCATCCCCTGCAAGATTAGGTGTTCGGCTTCAGGAGTTATCGCGATCATGGCGCGTTGATGAAGCATTTCGGCGAGTTGACGTCGGCTGAACCACATCTCGCCATTGGCGACCACGAAAACGGCTCGGAGCAAGTCTTGCTCGAGGCGCGAATAGTGCAGGCAGCCCCACAAGTCGCAAACAGGAAGGCAGGGCGGTTCCGTGGATAAGGAATCCGTCAATACAAGAGTGCGGAGGCCGCTCGCGAACACCTGGAGATGTAACTGGGCGACCGCTGCACGAGACTTCAGCAGGGCATCACTGACAACCAGCATATGAGGCCCGCGCGCTTCGAGGTCCGCCACGAGGTCATCGACGCCCAACGCCTCGCCTATAACGCATATCGTGGCGCTGGCCCTGAGCGCACGACGGATGGTACGACGATGGTTCGCGCACGCGTCCCCGATCAACACCGTAATTCGGGATTCAGGCTCAACCCGAAATCTGGAATCCATTTCCCCCTCCCGCGCCCCCTGGCGCCCCCCGGGCGAGTCCTCGACTTCGTTCCCGTTTGTAACTATACCGACGCACGACTTTGGTTGGAACAGATGTAACGGGCGGTGGCCACGATGCCACCGTCATATGAGAAGCAGCAGCGCATTCGAGGTAACAGCAGGCGCTACTTGTAGCAGATCTATCGTTGCACGCAGCCACGATGTCAATCCGAATAATCACATGAGACGTACTGCACAAACGGTCCTTCGAACGGCCCCGGCGGGTGTCTGCGACTTCGCAAACGCTTGATCAATATCCAGTGCATCGCGGCCCGGCCGCACTATCGAGGCGCGCGATGCTGCAAGTCCGCCAAGTCTGATCAGACGCCGACAGACGCTGCTCGATTTATTCTGCGTACTACAGCGGCACCATTGTGGTCCGAATAAAGTTCAAGTGCGCTCGCGCTCTGACGCACGCCGCGCATCTTCTCCTTCTCCGTGATGGGTACCGAAGGTCGTTCAGGACGGGTGGGCCCCGCTTCTGGCGACTTGCCCCTAGCGGCGCGCAACGGCTCCGCGGCGTCGCGGCGCTACTCCATTTGGCGGATTGATCAGACGAAACTCGCCGCCTATGGTCAGTCGCGTAAGACGATCGATAACCTTTTCCGCCGATGTTTGTTGACCGGGAGAAGTCTCATGAATGCTTCAAGACTCAAGCGGGCATTGGCGACCTTCGCTGCTGCTGCGGCGGCGCTGATCCTTTCCATGCCTCCGGCACACGCGGTGCACCACGACGATTTCCAGCTTGATGGCGATGCGCAGGCAGCGACGTGCGGGGGTGCCTTTGGAACTACTCAGCCAAGTGCGTCGTGCAGGTTTCAGAATCCAAATCCGCCACCGCCTTTCATCGGGCAGCTCGACGACTGGGATAGTCTCTACTCCTGCCCGACGACTCCAGTAGGAGGTACTGCTCCCTGCACCAAGGCGACGCCCGGTACTGGCAATTCGGCCGTCGCAATTGGCGATCTGGTGATCGACGTGCCTGACGTGAACAATTTCACGCAAGGGACCAAAGACGACCAGAACGTCAGCTTTTGGACTTGGACTCCAAACTCCGGGGGGTCAAGCAAGACGGACCTCTACGAGTCATTCGCCGCCAAGTACCCTGATGGCAGCCTCTACATCGGCGCGAATCGGCTTATCAACAACGGCGACGCCAACATCGGCGTCTGGCTGCTGCAAAACAAGACGATCCTGTGCGACAGCGCAATGGTGGCCGCGGGGAAGTGCGCCACCGCCGGAACCTTTGTCGGAACGCCGAACGGCAATGGGTTCAGCAGTCCCGTCCCTCACAAGATCGGCGACCTGCTGATCGTCAGCGCTTTCACCAATGGCGGCACGGTCGCCAACATCCAGGTCTACAAGGTCATCCAGACGGTCGGTAACGGGAGTAATCCCAACGCCGTCCCGGGAGTCTGTCCAGCGAACGCGTTCGACGGCTATGCCAACAAGAGCACGGGCACCAACGGAATCTGCTTGCAGCAGCTGATCACCGTAACACAGCAGGGGACGGCACTCTGCAACAATGGAGTCGCGGGTATTCCTGATGACGCAGCATGCGCGGCGACGAACGCCGCAACCGTCACAGCCCTCGACCTGCGTTTTGCGTCGCCGCAGAGCGGTGTGGCCCCCGGCACCTATCCGCCCCTCACGTTCTTTGAAATCGGATTGAACCTCGACGATCTGGGCGTCGCAGGCGAGTGCTTCCCGACATACCTGGTCGACGGGCGGCAGTCGCAGTCCGTGACCTCGGCGCTCAATGACTTTACGATGGGGACCTTCCAAGCCTGCTCATCGGGGATTGGGACGAATGCAACCCCCAGCGTGACGGTGGGCAGCCCTATTTCGGACACAGCGCACCTTACCGGCTCCGGCAATGTAGTCCCGACGGGTTCCATCACTTTCACGGCATACAGCGACAGTGCCTGCACGACTTCGGTCTACGCGAACACTGTCAACGTGAATGGATTTGCGGACTACAACTCGGGCAACTTCACGCCGACCGCGGTCGGGACGTACTATTGGATCGCCTCCTACACCGGGGATAGTAATTTCCCCGCCGCCCTCGGGGCGTGCGGCGACCCGAACGAGTCGAGCGTGGTCGGCAAGGCTTCGCCGGGGATCACCACGAGTGCAACGGCGGGTCCGGTCACTGTCGGTACTACGATCCATGACACCGCCACGCTGAGCGGCGGCTTTGCTCCGCTGACCGGAACGGTCACGTTCAATCTGTACGGTCCGGACGATGCGACTTGCTCCTCCGCATCGATCTTCACGTCTACCGTGAACGTCGTCAGCGGCGCCGCTACCTCGGGTAACTTTACGACCGCAGCGGCAGGCACGTACCGCTGGACAGCGGTCTATAACGGCGACGCCAACAACAACACAGCAACGTCGGGCTGCAACGCTGCCAACGAGGCGAGCGTCGTCAGCAAGGCGTCACCTGGCATCACCACCAATGCGACGGCAGGACCGGTCACCGTCGGTGCTACGATCCATGACACGGCCACGCTGAGCGGCGGCTTTGCTCCGCTGACCGGAACGGTGACGTTCAATCTGTATGGTCCGGACGATGCGACTTGCTCCTCTGGTTCGATCTTTACGTCTACCGTGAACGTCGTCAGCGGCGGAGCTACCTCGGGTAACTTTACGACGGCAGTGACAGGCACTTACCGCTGGACAGCGTCCTACAGCGGCGACAGCAACAACAATGGAGCAACTTCGGGCTGCAACGCTGCCAACGAGGCGAGCGTCGTTGGCAAGGCGTCGCCGGGGATCACCACCAATGCGACGGCGGGACCGGTCAATATTGGAGATCAGATCCATGACACGGCCACGCTGAGCGGCGGCTTTGCTCCGCTCACCGGAACGGTCACGTTCACGTTGTATGGTCCCAACGATGCGACTTGTTCCTCCGCCTCGATCTTTACGTCTACCGTGAACGTCGTCAGCGGCGGAGCTACCTCGGGTAACTTTACGACCGCAGCGGCAGGCACTTACCGCTGGACAGCGGTCTACAGCGGCGACACCAACAACAATGGAGCAACTTCGGGCTGCAACGCTGCCAACGAAGCGAGCGTCGTTGCCAAGAGCTCGCCGACCGCGCTTACGGCGCCTAGGGTCAAGGTGATCCACAGTGACTCCGCAACGTTCAGCGGTGGATCGTCCCCGACCGGTACGCTGACGTTCAACCTGTACCCGAACACGACGTGCACGGGAGCGACCGCCTGGACGACGCAAGCGACGGTGGTGGCCGGAACGAGCACGTACTCGTCGGGCGATTCACCGCAATTCACCGTTTCGGCAACCACCGAGTTTCGCTGGGTGGTCGTTTACAGCGGCGATTCCAACAACAACGCCTTCACCAGTACCTGCGGGCTCGAGAGAGCCGTGATCACCATCGCCCCGTAGTCGTGCGACGGTCGGACGCTCACCGCAGCCGATCGAAGCACGCTTAGGTAGAAAGAGGCGCACCCCGTGGGTGCGCCTCTTTTTTGCTCAGGGTCGGCTCGGCGTAACGATGGACGCCGACGTGCTCATCAACCGCCGGGTGATCTCGGGTGCTCAGCCTCCCGAGAGCTTCCGGGGGATCGTGGACGAACAATTGGGGCGGCCGAACTGACCGCGCCAATCTGCTTTGGACCGGTCTGATACGGACTACTGACGGCTGATGATCACCTGCGGTGACCAGCCGACCACACCGTCGGCGTTGTACGCCATGGTTTGCAGCGTGTGGGTTCCCATCGTGGCGGACCAGACCAGCAGCTTCCCTGGGCGTGCGGACGTAACCTTTTGACCATCGACGTACAGGTAGATCGACCCCTTCGCCGCACCCCCCGCCACGGACCAGCCGATATTGTTCTTTGCGTGGGTAACGTATCCCGTCCCGGGCGTCGGGTCGCTGCCGTCGGCCCACCCGAAGCACGTCGGTTCCGAGCAGCCGGCAAAAACTGTGGTCGATCCGTCCCAAACCATGAACTCGACCTGGGGTGGCGGCAGCGTTTCCGCGGTCGGCAAGGAGTTGGTTACGAGGAACTCGTCGGCATAGCCTGGCCCCGTTGCAAGAAACAACGCCGCGCCGACAGTCGCACTGATCCTTCCAATGTTTCGTCTTGAAATCATCATGGCTCCCAAAAGTAAGACGGATAGCGAACAACAACTTTCATCGCGATAGCGCAAGCCGATTCGCTTGGCGGTTTCGGCCTACACATGAGGGCAGAGCGGGTGTGTCGAAGCGGCACCATCCGGTGCGAACCTCCGGACGGCTCGGGGTCGCCGGAACGTTCGAGTGACTGCGCTGCGACCGGTGCCGCGGGGTTGCTCCGACGCATCAGACGGCGTGCGTACATCGCGATCCTTCGAGGTGTGAAAGATCCGACCGCCGTTTTGCGGAGCTGGTATTGACTCCTCTTCGGCAGTCCGGCTATCTCGCGGTGGGCGAGACCCGTGACTTTGCGATCCCCCGATCGCTCGGAGGTTGCCATTATCGGAAGAGATCTTTCGGGTGCTGAGCTTGGGCTAGGCCACCCTCCTAAAGTCCAAAACGCCTCTAACGGTTATTACATTGTCATAGCGCTACCGTCAAGTCAAGGTAAACACGAGTTAAAGCTTACGAAAGGATTGAATACTTGCGAAATTGAACAACTGCGGCCGATTTGCGCAGTTTGTCCGCTACAACTTGTCACGCATCGCCCGTCCAAGAAGGCAGAAGAATTCGCCAATCTGATCGCGGCCGAGTCGCATCGCCGCGTGGTGGCGGGTATGCAAATACCTGTGAGTCGTGTGCTGGCCGCGGCGCTGGGCAGCACGCAGACGCTGGGCCTCGCCGAGATTCCGATGGCGCCCTTGCCGAGCAGGTGCTGTTTGCCCTGCCGGGAAAACTTCCGCTTATCAAGAAGACCGTCGAACGGGCCGAACCGGCTGCTAAGGCGTCTGCAAACGACGGATGAGAACGTCGATCGGATCTTCGCCCGGTTGTGACTTCAGGCGACTCTGGTGCAACGCCTCCACCAACTCGGATGTGGCGAACATCGTCGAGTCGGCGCGAATCAGGAGTCTCGCAATCGCCATTTGAACGTCGGCCCTCTCGGTTTGCGAGTACAGGCGAATCATTTCCTCGAGGCTCCGGCGATCGGATAGACGAAGGCGCGCGAGCGCATCGATCGCGCGGATCTGCGCCGGCGAGCCGTTCATCTCGGCGATCGCCTTGCTGACGACGCGCAGCTCGTTCACCTCCGTGATCGGCCGGTGGTACAGATAGACTTGCGCAAGTTCGACGTCGCCGTCATTGCCGCTCGTCAGCGCGCCGAGCACCCGCGCGTGGGCTTCCGCGTTCCCCAGGCATGCGAGGACGGCCGCATGGCCGGTCTTGCCCTCTTGTTCCGGGGGCATCTGCAGCCGAGACAGCTCGGGGTTGAGCTCGTGGGCGTCGGCCAGCAAGCACACCAGGTCCAGATCGGCCGCATCCACCGCATCTCGGGCCAGCATTTCGCGGATCATCTGCGCCAGCTCGTCTTGGAGCTCCGTCGCCGAAAGCCAGCCTAGCTTGCGCGCCAGCTTCATCATCCGGGCGCGAATCGACGGATGGTCGGCGTCACGCGCAAAGTCCAGGTACCGGTCCCTCACCACGCGATCGCGCGCAACGTCGTCGAGGGCGCGCGCAAATGCCGGCGCTTGCCATTCGCTCTCGGGGACCGATGCAAAGTATTCCTCGATGCTGTCGAAGAACATGCGAACCTCGGCCATCTCGCGCGCGAGGAGCCGATGAACGAAATCGAGCTTCTGCGCGGCCGACAATCGATCATCGACAAATTGGCAAATGTCCTTGCGATAAGCCGCCTGCGGGTCCGCATCCTTCAGTCCACCGGCGACGACCATCGCGTGGCCCCCGAACTGGCCGAGCAGCCGGGCACTCGGGCGCCCGCTTCCGACGTCGTTCGTTCCGTCGACTTGAAAGTGGCGGGCCAGGATCGCGGCGGCCGCGGGCCCGAGCGGCGCCACGGACGAGAAGCCGTAAATGGCGGGCACGTCCTTGAAGATCAATCGCATTCGATCGCGGCTGCTCTCGCCGTGCCGCTTGCCGAGCACGCGGGCGAGTCGCTCGGCGTCCGCCGGCGAGTGCCCCGACCGGACGAGGCTGCGTTCGATCTCGGCGGACACGTTCCTGTTCGCACCCGGATTGAGCGTATTGCAACCGAACAGGTAGACCTCTTTCAGTTGCGAAAAGAGTCCGGGACAGGAATCGCTGCACGAGACGCGTTCCATCTCATCGACCGGCAGAAACTCGCTCGCCACCGGCCGGTCGGAAAAAAAGACGTTTGCTCCGTCGTAGTGACCGGAAATGACGAGGACGTCGCAGCGTATCTGCCGGCGGCACGCCGATGCCAGCCAATCGGGACGACCGTGTTCCACCAACTCGACAAACTGGAACTTGTCCGCCCGCAAGCTGCGGCGAAACGTTTCCTGCTCGTCGGGCGAATTGACGGTGATGCTGCACACCGTCTTCGGCTGCGCCGCAACGTCACCCGGCCATGCGAGCCACGCCAGTGCTAGCAGGATCAGGAGCACTGGAAGCGGAGGCAGGCGCGTGCAATGCGACCGCGCACGGAACGCACCTCCTACTTCTTGGCATCCTTTGCCGCGTCCTGGATCTGCTGACCGGCTTTCTCGACCTGCTCCCCGACTTTTTCGACCGCCTTGTCGACTTGCTTGCCGGCGCGTTCCGCCGGGCCCTCTTTCTTCTCGCAGGCCGCCAGTCCGACCGCGAGCACGCTTATCGCCAGGCCTGCACAAACAATGGTGCGAAGCTTCTTCATGCGCTTGTCCTCGTTCCGACATCCCGCAACCCAATCGGTCACCATCCCAATGTAACCGGTTCGGCCGGCGTGTCCCTTGATCTGGATTAATCGTGAGACCCTGGTTCGAACCTATACTTTTCTCGGCAAGCACAGCGGGGTTCCATCCCAAGAGGTGCCGGCTGCTTGCGGTCGAAGGCTACGAGGAGCAAGTCATGAGTATGAACAAAACGCAAGTCAAAGGTCGGGTGAAGGAAGCGAAAGGCTTCATCAAGGAAGTTGCAGGAAAACTCGTCGGCAATGAGAAGCTGGAAGCAAAGGGCAAGGTTCAAAAGATTACAGGCGAGGCCCAGGCAGAGATCGGAGAGCTGAGGCAGCGCGCCCAAGACCTGAAGAAGAAGGTCTGACCCCGAATCATCGCTCTTTGCCAAAGTACGTCGCTGCCGCGGCTTCTGCCGTCCAGTCCAACCTGACTCTCGAGTCGCTGCAACAGCGCGAGCTGACGCTCCAGCAGACCCGGCGGGTTGGGCCAAGCATCATCAAAGGGGTGAGACTCGGCGCAGGCAAGCGCGAGATGAAGATCGAGTAGTCCCTTTCGGATACTGTCGCCGGCAGCGCGACGCAATACGTGGCAATCCTGCGCTACGTGCTTGCTGTGACGCTCGAAACGAACGGACGCCGGTCGAGCTTTATCCGGCGCGTTCGTCGTCGTAGCGCTCGCACGCTGAATTGCACCTCACCCAGCGAGGGGCCCACTCGGGAGCAACCGCCTCATTTCGTCGGCTCGCCGCCCTTCGGCTCGCCTTTCTCCGGCGCCTGTCTTGGTGCCTTCTGTTCGTGCGGCGCGGCCGCCTGCTGTGGCTGCTGTGCCTTCTGCTGATTCGCGTCGGGGTGCTGTCGCTGCTGTTGCTGCTGAGCCTTCTGCTGGGACGCGGCTTCGCGCTGCTGTTGCTGCTGAGCCTTCTGCTGGTAGGTGGCTTGTTGCTGCTGTTGCGGTTGCGTTCTCTGCTGGCTCGCGGCTTGGCGCTGCTGTTGCGGCTGAGCTGGTTGCTGGGCTTCGCCCCGCTGTTGCTGAGCCCTCGGCGCCTGAGGACTTTCCTGTCTCACGTTCGGAGCGTTCGCCGGCGCGCTTTGCACCCGCTGCGCCTGATAATGCTGCTGCACGACCGCGTCGTGCGGTTGGTAGCGATAGTTCTGGCCTTGCAGCACGTACTGCTGCTCCGCGTGCGGATACCTGTTCCCCGAATATTGCCGCTGGTACACAGGCAGCGGAGCGGGCGGGGGTACCGAGTGGCGGTCCCAGTTGTCCCATCCCTGCCGGCTCTGCGCCCAAGTGCTGCCCCAATGCTCGCCCCAGCGCGGCGGCGCATTGGAAGACCATCCTTGAAAATATGCCGGCGGACGACGGTAATAGCGGACGGGGACGCGCAGCACGAAATACGGCACGGCCTCCGGCGATACGAGCCCCCATGGCCCGTTGTACCAGGAGCTCGCGTACCAGTTGTCCTGCTGGTAGACCCAGTACATGCCGTCGTAGAAGAAGTAGTTCGAGTTCGCCTGCGGGGCGTAGTAGACAGGGTAACCGGGCACCTGGACGAGCTGCGGATACACCGGGACATTGATCCCGATGCTGAAGCCGGGAGCTTGGATGCCGAAGCTCACCTGCGCACCGGCCGAAGGAATCGAGCAAAGCAACACCCATAGCACCACGATCAATTTACGCATCTTCGGCCCCGGATTCGTCGTACGCGGTTTTCCAACGTGAGACGGGGCTCGCCGGACGCGGGGTCAGGTCGAAGCACCCCCGCATCCACGGGACCCGTCGACGATCACTTCAAACGCATGTCGTTCTTGACCGACTTGACGCCTTCGACCTTGCGCGCCACGGCAATAGCCGTATTCTCCGCGGCCGCCGAGCTCACGAACCCGCTCAGCTGAACCACACCCTTAAACGTCTCGACGTTGATTTCGGCTGACTTCAGCGACGGCTCATTGAAGATCGCGGCCTTCACCTTGCTGGTGACAACCGTGTCATCCACGTATTCGCCGCTACCTTCCGTTTTCGCGGTCGAAGCGCAACCCAGCGCTGTCGCCATCATCAATACGCCTGCAATCGTTGCCCATCTACGCGTGATATTCGTCATGCCTTGTCCTTCGAAGTAAACACTCCGTGCTCACTGCACGGAGTCACAAGCGTCCCATCACCAACAGGACAATCAGGACCACCAGAATCACGCCGACGATCCCGCTCGGGCCATAGCCCCAACTCGAGGCATGCGGCCAGACCGGCAACACGCCGACGAGCATCAGGATCACGACAATCAGCAAAATAGTGCCAATGCTCATGACTTGCTCCCTCGGGACATCGCCGCCGCTCAGCACACCCATGTCTGTGAGCGAGATGCACAGCAATCGGCGATTTGTTCTGAGCAAGAATAGGAGTGCTTTCGGATGCAGTGCTTGCGCTAGCGCAAGGTCGCTTTTCCGCTATGTGCGGTACCGGACATAAGAGGCGCTGCGCGTCGACACACGCGAGTCGCGCCCATCTCCTCTGAAGCGCGAAGAGCTGGACCGCATCGACAACCCCGGCCGCGCTTCGCGTGCGTCGTGGGCGACGGCGAGGCGGAGACGGGACCGCTCCGCCGCGTGACATTCCTACAAGTTCATCAACCCGTTGCGCGACGGCACCGTGTTGCCGATCCTCAATCTCAACGGCTACAAGATCGCCAATCCGGCGATCCTCGCGCGAGATCAGCCACGCGGAGCTCGCGTCGCTGTTCGGGGCTATGGGTACATTCAGTATTTCGTCGAAGGGGACGACCCGATGGAAATGCACCGATCGCGCCGAGATTACCGACTGGGTCTGGCCGTTCTGATGCCAGCAGCTCGTGGTACCTCATCGGCGCGGCCTACAAGACTTTGACCTACATCAGATAGCGACTGCTCCCCATCGATGCAATGCGTCTTCTGCCTTGACACCGATGTCCGAATGGCGTCAACTGAAGGCGTTTCGGTGATTCGGCTCAGGACGGATTCTCGTACTAAAAGTTGACGCTTCGTTGCTGCACTTGTGGTTCCGCTATTGTGCGCGCCCCTTTATTGCGGGTGTACCTGAGGCGGACCTCCGGCGACTACCTGCACGACGAGTTCTGAGAATTGTCCTGGGCCGAGGAACCGAACGTAGTATCCGCCCTGCGCTCCCTGCGTTGTCGTCCTAACCATCAAGCCCTGCGAACTCATCGCGGGGCTTCGCGTTTTCCACGCATGCGTTCGCAGGCCGCGTCGAGCCGCTGAGCGTTACGGGCGCTCACCTCCTCGAATTGCAATGCCGGCCGTAATCCCGCAAGATCGCGGGCGAATCTTCGCGCCGGCGTCGTCCGTGGCGCGATCGCCTACCTGGAGGGGGAAACCGGTATGAACACACGCATTTCCATCGTCGCCGTCCTGGCCGCCGCCGCATGGCTCGCACCGATGCAACCGGCGGGCGCACAAGGCAACGTCGCGTTTACGCTCAAGTACGGCGTGCTCGCGGGGCTCACGGGTGATCCCGCGCCCAGCGGCCAGGGGTGGAACGAAGCTGCGCGGCTCGGCGTCAACTATGCGACCGAGACGCTCACGAGGATGAACCTGCCGAACATCAAGATCGTCCTCGCTGATTCGCAGGACAGCCAGGGCAACGCGCAGGCAGGCGTCGAGGCGGCGCAGAAGCTCGTCAACATCGACAAGGTCAACGTGATCATCGGTGACTTCTACAGCTCGGTGACGAGCGCTGCGGCAACCGCGGTCGCCATTCCCAACCAGGTCGTGATGTTCACCGGCGGCACGAGCCCCGCCTTGAGCAAGCTCAACACCGGACCCGTCACGCTCGTCTGGCAACCCGTGGCGGCCGACGACCTGCAGGGACGCGTGCTGGCGCAGGTGATCGCCGATGCCCTCGGCAAGAACGCCAGGATCAACGTGGCCGCACGCAACGATGCGTACGGCACCAATCTGTCGAACGCGTTCAAGGAAGCGTGGATCGCGGGTGGCGGCACGATCCCGGAGATGGTCATCTACAACCATCAGCAGCCCACGCTCGACAGCGAGGCGCAGCGCGTCGTGCAGGGCAATCCCGACGGCTGGCTCTTCATCGATTTCTGCCCGACGTTCGAGAAGCTCGCGCTGCCGATGACGCGTACGGGCAAATGGGATCCTGCCAAGAGCTTCGGCTCCGATACATTGAACGACTGTGCGAGCAAGGGCTCGAGGAACTATCCTGGCATGCGCGCGACGCAGGCGAACGCGTCGTCGGGCTCCTCGTTCCCCGCGTTCAAGGCGCTGTTCGAGAAGAATGCCAAGCAGGGCGTCAAGTTCCAGTCGTTCATCGCCGAATCGTTCGATTCCGTATTCATCGCGCTGCTCGCGGCGATCGACGCGCAGTCGTCCGATCCCGTGAAGCTCAGCGCGAAAGTCGTCAACGTGACCAATGATCCGGGCGAGAGCTACACGTACGAGCAGCTCGACAAGGCGATCCAGGCGCTGCTCGCGGGCAAGAAAATCCATTTCCAGGGCGCCACGGGCCCGATCAACTTCGCTGCCAATGGGCGGATCACCGCGACGAACTACGACATCTGGCAGCACAAGCCCGACGGCACCGCCGCGGTCGTGAAGACGATCCAGTTCAAGCCCTGAATACGCGCGGGTTGGTCGACGCGGCCGTTCGCTTGACGCGGGTTCGCCCACGCTCCTCCCTGTCCGGCAGGATCGGGAGGATGCGCACAGGTTCAGGGCGGCGCGCGCGATGATCGAGCAATTGTTGCAGCTCGCGATCAATGGGCTCATCGTCGGCACGATCCTCGCGCTCACCGGCGTAGGCGCATCGCTCGTGTTCGGCATCCAGCGCGTCGCGAATTTCGCGCACGGCGAATACCTGACGTTCGGCGCCTACATCGGGCTCATCGTGAACGTCTACTACAAGGCCGACCTCGTCACCGCGACGATCGCTGCGATGGCCGCGACGGCGCTGCTCGCGCTCGCGATCCATTTCACGGTGCTGAAGCCGCTGCGCAGCCGGGGGCTCGTCGCGATGTCGCTGATCACCGTGGGGCTGGGCCTGATGCTGCGCGACGTCGTGTTCATGGTCGCCGGGCCGCAGATCCGTCAGTACGCGATCGACCAGACGAGCGTGTACGACCTCGGCCTCGTGCGCATCGCGCCGGGTCAGGCGGTGGCCGTCGGTGTCGCCGCCGTCGTCGTGCCGGCCGTGGCATTCCTGCTCGCGCGCACTCCGATCGGCAAGTCGATGCGCGCCGTCGCCGACAACCGCGACCTCGCTGCCATTTCGGGCATCGACGTCGACCGCATCGGAACGTACGTGTGGATTCTTGCCGGCGCGCTCGCGGGCCTGGGCGGCGTGATGTTCGCGATGATCCAGGGCACGTTCGATCCCAACCTCGGCTACCAGATCCTGTTCCTGATCTTCACGTCCGTGGTGCTGGGCGGCATCGGCAACGCCTACGGCGCGCTGGTGGCGGGTGTCGTGCTGGGAATGGTCATGGAGCTGTCGACGTGGAGCGGCCTCGCCGGCGGCCTCGACGCGCGCATGAAGCCGGTGCTCGCGTTTGCGGCGCTCATCGCACTGCTGCTGTGGCGACCGCAGGGATTGTTCGGCAAGGCCCGGGTGCTCTGAGCGTGGATTTTCTCAATCCGGCATTCTGGACGTTCGTCGCGGTGATCGCCGGCATCTACGCGATCATGGCCCTCGGCCTCTACGTGCAATTCTCGCTGGCGGGCCTGCCGAATTTCGGTCACGTCGCGTTCATGGCCACGGCCGCTTACGTCATGGCCATTCTCGTCGTTCGCTATCACGTCCCGCTCGCGATCGCGTCCATCGGCGCCATCGCTGCTGCGGTCGCCGTCGGCCTGCTGCTGGCGGGCCCCGCGCTGCGGCTGCGTGCCGACTACCTCGCGATCGCGACCATCGCCGGCGGCGAGATCGTGCGCTATCTCGCGATGAACCTGCCCGAGCTCACGGGTGGCCCGATCGGCTCGATGGGGCTCGCCGGGCCCGGGAACATCGCGATGTACAACCAGGATTGGCTGGCACTGCTCAATCGCCTAACGGCAGCGTTGAGTCAGGCCTCGGGCCACGCAGTGAGCCGCGACCTCACGATGGCGCTGCTCGTGTGGACGTTCGCCGGCCTGCTCTTGCTCGTGTTCCGGCGGATGGAGAAGTCGCCATGGGGCCGCGTCATGAAGGCGGTCCGCGAGGACGAAACGGCGGCCGCCGCCGCAGGCAAGAACGTGTTCTCGTTCAAGCTGCAGGCGCTGATCCTCGGCGCCATTCTCGGCGCGATCTCGGGTCTGCTGCTCGCCTGGCAGATCGGCATCTTCAGTCCCGAGGACTTCCAGCCGACGCTCACGTTTTATGCCTACCTGATACTCATCCTCGGCGGCCTCAACCGGCTGTGGGCGATACCCGTCGGAGCCGTGCTGTTCAGCGTGCTCTTCTCCGGCACGCGACTGCTCAACTTCTTCCCGCTGTCGCTGATCGATTCCGGCAACCGCGCGTTCCTTCGCCTTTTCCTGGTCGGGTTCCTGCTCGTGCTGTTCATGGCGCTGCGCCCGCAGGGCCTGCTCGGCAATCGCAAAGAGCTGCTCCTGGAAAAGTGAACTAGCCGTGCTGCTCGAGATCGACAATCTAGCCAAATCGTTCGGTGGCGTCGCGGCCGTCGACGGCGCTTCGTTCGGCGTCGCCGAAGGGTCGATCACGGCGCTGATCGGACCGAACGGCGCCGGCAAGACGACGGTGTTCAACCTCGTCTCCGGATTCATTCGCCCGGATCGCGGCGCGGTGCGGTTCGCCGGCCGCGACATCTACGGTGCGCGCGGAGACGTGGTGGCGCGAGCCGGACTGGTGCGCGCGTTCCAGGCGCCGCGAGTGCTGACGCGCATGAGCGTGCTCGAGAACGTGATGCTTGGCGCCAACGACCAGCCGGGCGAGCGCTTCGGGATGACGTTGGTTGCGCCGGGACGGGTCGCTGCGCGCGAGCGCGAGATCGAGGCGCGAGCACGCGAGATGCTCGCCCTCATCCGCCTCGACCATCTCGTCGACGACTACGCGGGCACGTTGTCCGGAGGCCAGCGCAAGCTTCTCGAATTCGGTCGCGCGTTGATGTCGGAGCCGCGGATGATCCTGCTGGACGAGCCCATGGCCGGCATCGCACCGGTGCTCGGTCAGCAGCTGCTGCAGCACGTCCAGGATCTGCGGGCGCGGCGCACGACCGTGTGCGTGATCGAGCACGACATGGACGTCGTGATGTCGATCAGCGACCGGGTCATCGTGATGGACGAAGGACGCGTGATCGCCGAAGGCACGCCGAGCGAAATCCAGCGCGACGAGCGCGTGATCGAGGCCTATCTTGGCCGACGGGCACCGAGCGAAGCGCTGTGATGCGAGCGCCATGACCGAGCCGGTGCTCAAAGTGTCGGGCGTGCGGGCCGGCTACGGCGACGAGGACGTCCTTCGCGGCGTGTCGATCGAGGTTCCGCGTGGAACCATTGTGGCGATCATCGGACCCAACGGGTCGGGCAAGTCCACGCTGCTCAAGGTGATATATGGGCTCGTTCCCGCGCGCGACGGCCGGTTGACGCTGATCGACCGCGAAGGTCGCGAGCGCGATCTCAAGGCGCTGCGGACGAACGAGATCACCGCCCAGGGTGTCAACATGGTGCCACAGCTCGCGAACGTGTTCCCGGAGATGAGCGTCCTCGAAAACCTCGAGATCGGCGCATTGCCGATCAAGCATCGCTTCGCCCAGCAGCTGGAGGCGGTGCTGGCGGCGCTGCCGCTGCTTTCCGGCATGCTGCACAAGCGGGCGGCGACGCTCTCGGGCGGCCAGCGGCAAATGCTCGCAGTCGGGCGTGCGCTGATGTCGGATCCGCATCTCTTGATCCTCGACGAGCCGTCGGCCGGGCTTGCTCCGAAAGTGCAGGACGAGGTGTTCGCCAAGGTGAAGGCGATCAACGCGCTGGGCGTATCGGTGCTGATGGTCGAGCAGCGCGCGCGCCAGTGCCTCGCCATCGCGAATCACGGCTACGTGCTCGAGCAGGGGCGCAATCGGCTGGAAGGGCCCGCTCAGGCGTTGCTCGAGGATCCTGAAGTCGTTTCGCTCTATCTTGGCGTGCGGCGCATGCCGAACGGGCCGCAAACCTAGCCATGGCACGGCTCGTCCGGGAAGGCGACAGAGCCTTCACGATCGACACGGCGCGGCCGATCGCGGTCGAAGTCTGCGCTGCGAACATCGTGCGATTTCGCGTGGCAGGAAAAGCTGAAAGCGCCGCGGCCTCCTACTTCGATCGAAGAACGTGGCCCGCGGTTTCGAATCCGGTCGTGTGCGACGCGTCATCGCTCGGCACAGACGAGCTCGCGTTGCGCCTGCACGGTGAACCGCAGCATCTCGAGCTCTGTAATCCGCAGAATGTCGCGTGGTTGCGTGTAGAGCTGCCCGTCGGAAGTGACGGAGCGAACAATCGAATCCGGCTTCACCTCGAGGGCGAGCAGCATTTCTACGGAATGGGGCAGGGCGGCAGCTTCGATCGGCTCGCCACGGGCCGGCGCCTCTGGAATTGCCACGTCAACCACGCGGACGGTTCCGACATTGCCATTCCGCTGCTGGTGTCGACCGCGGGTTATGCGCTCTTCTTCGACAACAGCAGCCTCGCGCGCCTGGAAGCCGGAGACTCCGACAGCACGACGTGGCTCGACTACGCTTGGGAGGAGGGCGCTGTCGATGTCTACTTTCTCGCAGGTGACGGCATGCGGGGCGCGCTCGAGACCGCGGCCGACTTGCTCGGCCGCGCCCCCATGCCGCCGCGGTGGAGCCTCGGCTATCTGCAATCGACGCGGCATTTCGAAAGCGCGGACGAGCTCTCCCGCCTGCCGGCGACGTTTCGCGACAAGCGCCTGCCGTGCGACGCGATCTTCCTGCTTTCGAGCTACGGGAAAGCGATCGGCTGGAATCAGGGGGTGGGATCGCTCGATTGGGATCCTGGCCTCGTGCCCGACAGCGAAGCGCTTCTCGCCGCCTTGCGCGCGCAGCAGTTTCACGCGATCACGCACGAATATCCGGTGCTGCGACGCGACTCGCCGCTTTATGCCGAGGCCGCAGCCAACGGATTCCTGCTCGACTTCGCGTATCCGGACACGGCGGAGAAAAACCGCACGCCCACGACCTACATGACCGGGCAGCGCTTCATCGACTTCTCGCAACCCGCGGCGCGCACGTGGTGGTGGGCGCAACATCGCGACCTCGTCCGAGCGGGAGTCGATGGCTGGTGGCTCGATGGCGGCGAGGGACCCCCCGCCGAGGCGATGCTCGCCGGCGGAACGGGAGCGACGCTGCACAACCGGTACGACCTGCTGCGGTATGGTGCCTTTGCCGACGGCGAAACGCAGGATCGCGCCGACTCGAGACCCTTCCTGCTTTGCCGTTCAGGCGGCGCGGGAATGCAGCGCTTCGGCGCGGGCACGTGGACCGGCGATATCGACAATACGTTTGCAACGCTCGAAGCGCAGATCGCGCTCGGCCTCAACGTAGGAATGTCCGGCGTGCCGTATTGGGGCACCGACATCGGCGGCTACTACCCGACCACGCCCGCAAGCGGTGAGCTCTTCGTCCGTTGGTTTCAGTTCGGCGCGTTCTGCCCGCTATTTCGCGCGCACGGACGCGTGTGGCGTGAGCGCTTGCCATGGGCTTACGGCGATGAGATCGAGGCGATCTGCCGGCGCTATCTCGAGCTGCGCTATCGACTCGTGCCCTACACGTACACGCTTGCGTGGCAGGCTCATCAGAGGGGTCTGCCGCTGATGCGTGCTCTCGTGCTGAATCATCCGAGCGATCCGCGCACATGGCAGATGCGAAGCGAATACCTGTGGGGCGACGACATTCTCGTGGCGCCGGTGACGCGCGAGGGCGCCACGCATTGGCCGGTCTATCTGCCGGAAGGGCGCTGGTACGATTTCTGGACGCACGAAGTGCACGAAGGCCCCGGCGGCATCACGGTGGAGTCCCCGCTCGAGCGCTTGCCGCTTTTCGTGCGCGCCGGTTCGATCGTGCCGATGGGGCCCGTGGTCCAGCACTTGTCGGGCCCGTCGGCCCACGAGATGACCCTGCTCACGTACCCGGCGGCGGCGGCTTCGTTCACACTCTACGACGACGATGGCGTGACGAACGCCTACCGCCGCGGCGAGCATGCGCTGACGGACTTCGAATGCGTCAGCGCGCCCTCCGCGCTCCAGTGCCGCATTGGCGCGTCACGCGGCGCAGCGAAAGTCGTCCCATCCGAACGCACGTACACTTTCCAGATTCATGCGGCGGTTGCGCCGCGGCGAGCTCGCCTGCGCGGGGATGGCTTGCTGCCCCAGGGTCGCGACGGCGGGCCGCAGTCGTGGTGGCATGATGACGCATTCCTGTTCGTGCGACTCGGCCGCGGTCCCGCCGAGGTCGTCCTCGAATGGTGAGTTTCGCTTCCACCGGTGGGCCGCGCGACGGGCGAGTGCAATGCATGACTTCACATTGGTAGGTTCGATATGACGGACCTGATTTGGAGCTCGCCATATTCGCGCGGCAAGGCTGTCATCGAAACGTTCGACTACGACGGCGTGAGGCTGCTGCCCGGCCGGATGCAGGCGCAGGTGCAGCGAGCGCGCGAGGTCTATTCGTCGATTCCGAACGACAGCATCCTCAAGGGCTTTCGCCGCGCGTCGGGGTTGCCCCATCCTGGCGACGATCTGCGGGGCTGGTCCAAGATCAACACCGCGAAAATCCTCGGCCAGTTGCTGAGCGGCATGGCGCGCATGGGTCGCGCGACCGGCGATCGCTCGCTGTGGGGCAAGGCGGAATCGCTGCTCGCGGGCTGGCATGAAACGTTGCCGCCGGATGGCCAGTTGCGTATGCGGCCGTACGACTGGGAGAAGCTCGTCTGCGGCCTCGTCGATCTGCATCTTTACGCCGGCACCGCGGCTGCACTGCCGATCCTCGAGCAAGCCACCGACTGGGCGGCCCGCACATTCGATCGCACGCGAAGCCGGTCCGACAATTTCGATTTCTGGGGCGCGGGGCCCGGAGCGACGCAGGAGTGGTACACGCTGCCGGAAAACCTCTACCGCGCCTGGCTTGCGACCGGCGACCGCCGCTACAAGGATTTCGGCGACGTCTGGCTGTACGAGGACTACTGGCGCCCGCTCGTCGATGCGAGCGAGTTGTCGCACGTCGTTCCCGTGCACGCGTACAGTCACGCGAACTCTTTCAGCAGCGCTGCGATGGCGTACGCGGTGACGGGCGACGCGCGTTATCTGCAGATTTCGATCAATGCGTACGACTTCTTGCAGCGCACGCAGTGTTACGCAACCGGCGGCTACGGCCCGGACGAGCGATTCATGCCGCCGGACGGGAGCCTCGGAAGGTCGCTCGAGCTCTACGCGGGCCATGCCGAGATTCCGTGCGGCACCTGGGCCGGTTTCAAGCTCTCGCGCTACCTGATGACGTTTACCGGCGAGGCGCGCTTCGGCGACTGGATCGAAACCATGGTCTACAACGCCATCGGAGCTGCGCTCCCGACCGAGCCGGACGGCCGCACGTATTACTACGGCGACTATCGCCTTTCGAGTGGCCTGAAGCAGCACTACTGGCACGAGTGGCCGTGCTGCTCAGGCACCTATTGGCAATTGATGGCGGACTACCACAACGTCATCTACTTCAAGGCGTCGGATGCGCTGTACGTGAATCTGTACGTGCCGTCGACGGTGGCGTGGTCGCACGATGGCCAATCGGTCCGCGCGCGGCAGGACACCGCCTATCCGGAAGCCGAAACGACGACCCTGCATCTCGAGCTCGAACGGCCGGCGCGGTTCGCGGTGCGGCTCCGCATTCCGGGGTGGGCACGCGGCGCGTCGGTGACGGTCGACGGCGCCCTGCAATCCATCGCCATCGAGCCGGGCCAGTGGGCGACGGTCGACCGCGAATGGCATACGGGGGATTCAGTGACGCTGCGATTGCCGATGGAGCTGCGCATGTCGCCCGTCGACGCCCAGCATCCGGACCGTGTTGCCATCCTGTTCGGCCCTACGGTGCTCGCCCAGGACGAAGCCTGCTGCCGCCGTCCTTTCGCGCTGGCTCCGACCGCCGGTTTGTCCTCGGCGCTCGTCCGGGACGATAACGAGGCCGTTCGCTTCCAGATCGTCGATACCGCGCCGGAGCGCCATCGACGCTTCCTGCAGCCGCTCTACACGTTCCCGGCATTCTGGCCCTACTGGGTGTATTTCGACTTGCGCGAGCCGCCGCTGTACTGAGTAGACTGTACGTTTCCGCCGAGGAGCTTCCGATGTCGCTGACCACGCCCGCCGCCCGCCGCGACCTCTCCTTCCACCTTCATCCGTCGACCAACCTGCGATCGGTTCAGGCCGAAGGGCCGCTTGTCATCACCCGGGGCGAAGGCGTCTACGTCTACGACGACGAAGGCAAGCGCTACCTCGAAGGCATGGCGGGACTGTGGTGCGCGTCGCTCGGCTTTTCCGAGCGACGGCTCGCGGAAGCCGCGTACCGGCAGATGTGCGAGTTGCCGTTCTATCACAGCTTCGGCGGCAAGGTGCCGGCCATCAGCACCGAGCTCGCCGAGCGGCTCATCGGCATCGCCCCGGCGGGGATGGGGAAGGCGTTGTTTGCGAATTCCGGATCGGAGGCGAACGACACGGCGATCAAGCTCGCCTGGTACGTCAACAATGCGCTGGGGCGGCCGCAGAAGAAGAAGATCATCTCGCGGCAGCGTGCCTACCACGGCGTCACCATCGCGAGCGGCAGCCTCACGGGACTCGCCTTTGCGCACAATGATTTCGACCTGCCGATCGCGCGCTTCCTGCACACCGACTGCCCCAGTCATTACCGCGGTGCGCAGCCGGGAGAAAGCGAGGAAGCGTACGCCGCGCGCATCGCTGCCAACCTCGAGCAGCTGATCGTGCGCGAGGGGCCCGACACCATCGCTGCGTTCTTCGCCGAGCCCGTCATGGGCGCCGGTGGCGTGGTCGTGCCGCCGGCGACCTACTTCGACCGCGTGCAGCCGATCCTCAGGAAGTACGACATCCTTTTCGTCGTCGACGAGGTGATCTGCGGCTTCGGCCGTACAGGGCAGATGTTCGGATCCCAGACGTTCGATCTTCAGCCCGACATCATCACCGTGGCAAAGGCGCTGTCGGCCGGCTACCTGCCGATCTCGGCCAACCTCGTTTCCGGCAAGCTGTACGAGATCATTCTCACGCAGAGCGACAAGCTCGGGATCTTCGGCCACGGCTATACCTACTCGTCGCACCCGGTGCCGGCAGCGGTCGCACTCGAAACGCTGAAGCTCTACGAAGAGCTCGACATCCTGGCGCAGGTGCGCCGTGTGGGCCCGCGGATGCAGACGGGCATCCGCAGCTTCGCCGATCACCCGCTGATCGGAGAGGCGCGCGGCATCGGTCTCATCGGAGCCGTGGAGATCGTCCGCGACAAGACGACGAAGCAGAGTTTCGATCCGAAGGCGGCGGTTGCCGCCTTCCTGGTGCGCCGGGCGCAGCACCACGGGGTGATCCTGCGCAGCATGCCCGGCGACATCGTCGCCTTCTGTCCGCCGCTCATCATCGGCGAGACGGAGATCGACGAAATGATGGCGGGCTTCGGAAAGGCGCTTGACGACACGGCGGCGATGGTGCGCGAGAAAGGGCTCGCGTGAACCCGATGTCCCGGCGCTGCACCTCGCGTGGCTTCCGGCATGGCTGATCCGATCGTCCGCTTCGTCGGCATCGGCAAGACGTACGACGGCGTCACCCAAGTCATCGATGGGCTCGATCTCGATGTAGAGCGCGGAGAGTTCCTGACGTTGCTCGGGCCTTCGGGTTCGGGCAAGACGACGTCGCTCATGATGCTCGCCGGATTCGAGACGCCGACCGCGGGCGAGATCCTGCTCGAGGGCAAGCCGTTGTCGCGCTTGCCGCCGCACAAGCGCCACATCGGCATGGTGTTCCAGAATTACGCGCTCTTCCCGCACATGACCGTCGCGGAGAACATCGGCTTTCCGCTCTCGGTTCGGGGGATTGCCCGCCACGAGATCGCGGAGCGCGTGGTGCGGGTGCTGGACATGGTGCAGCTCACCGGATTCGGCGGCCGCCGGCCCGCGCAACTTTCCGGCGGGCAGCAGCAGCGCATCGCCGTCGCGCGAGCGCTCGTGTTCGAGCCCAAGCTCGTGCTGATGGACGAGCCGCTCGGCGCGCTGGACAAGCAACTCCGCGAGCAAATGCAGCTCGAGATCCGCCGCCTGCACGAGCGACTCGGCGTGACGATGGTCTACGTCACCCATGACCAGGCGGAGGCACTCACGATGTCCGACCGCATCGCCGTGTTCCATCGCGGCAGGATCCAGCAGCTCGCCACGCCTGCGCAGCTGTACGAGACACCCGTCAACGCGTTCGTCGCCCGGTTCATCGGCGAGAACAATCGCTTCGAAGGCGCCGTGCAGTCCGTCGCCGGCAGTCGATGCTCGATCAGGATCGCAGGGGATGCCTGCATCGAAGGCTCGCTGGCCACGCCATTGCCCGTCGGCGCCCGCGTCACGGTGTCCGTGCGGCCGGAGCGGGTGCAAATCGGCGCATCGGGGCATACAATCCCCGCGGCAGCCGGACGTCGGCTCGCGGGGACGCTGCGCGAAGTCATCTACCTCGGGGATCACGTCCGGGCGCGCGTGGCGCTGCCGGGGAACGACGATTTCACCGTCAAGCGGCCCATCGACGAATCGCACAAGCTCCCGGCGATCGGCGAAGCGGTCGAATTGGCGTGGGCGCCCGAACACTGCCGGGCGTTCGCGCGCGAGGATGAAGTGCTGTAAACCGAGGAGGACCGAATGAAGCGAAACCTAGTTTGCAAGCTGAGTGCGTTGGCGGCGATCGCCGCGCTTTCCTCCGTGGCCGTCGCCCGCGACCTCACGGTCGTGTCGTGGGGCGGCGCGTACCAGGACGCGCAGCGCGAAGTCTATTTCAAGCCGTTCATGGCGACCGGCGCCAAGATGGTCGAAGAAAGCTGGGACGGCGGCGTCGGCACGCTGCGGACGAAGGTCAAGGGCGGCAACAACAACTGGGACGTGGTGCAGGTCGAATCCGACGAGCTTCTGATCGGCTGCGAGGAAGGCCTGTACGAAAAGCTCGACTGGACGAAGCTCGGCGGCAAGGACAAGTACCTGCCCGACGCCGTCAACGACTGCGGCGTAGGCGCGATCGTCTACAGCTTCGTGCTCGCGTACGACGGCGACAAGATCAAGAGCGATCCGCCGAAGAACTGGGCTGATTTCTTCAACTTGCAGAAGTGGCCGGGCAAGCGATCGCTGCGCAAGGGGCCGAAGACCACGCTGGAGATCGCGTTGCTGGCCGACGGCGTCGCACCGAAGGACGTCTACGCGACGCTCGCCACTGACGCAGGCGTCGAGCGCGCCTTCAAGAAGCTCGACCAGATCAAGGGCAGCATGGTGTGGTGGGAAAAGGGATCCCAGCCACCGCAGCTGCTCGCTTCCGGCGAAGTCGTGATGACCGACGCGTACAACGGTCGCATCGCCACCGCGAACGAGAACGACAAGAAGAACTTCAAGATCGTCTGGGCGAACAACCTGTATACGATCGACTCGTGGGTGATCATGAAGGGCTCGCCGAACAAGGCCGAGGCGGAGAAGTACCTCGTCTTCGTCAACGATCCGCAGAATCAGAAGAACCTGCCTACCAAGATTACGTACGGCGTGACCGCCAAGGCGGCGACGGCGATGATCGATCCGAAGGTGCTGCCTAACCTCGCGACGGCGCCGCAGAACATTTCAGCGGCTCTCTACATCAACGACAAGTTCTGGCTCGAAAACCTGGACAAGCTGAACCAGCGGTTCAACGCCTGGGTCGCGAAGTAGGAGCGTCGGCGCTCGGCCGAAGCGGGTGGCCGTCAGTTGGCCCATGTTCAGCGGCCACCCTCCGTGGCCGACGGTCAGTGCCCCACGATGGCGGCAACGACAAGGGGCGTCGATGAAGCTGCGGCCCTGCGACGGGCGCTGAAGCGCAGTCGTCGCCGCGAGCAGCTTCGTGCGGCAGCCCTCGTGCTGCCGCTTTTTCTTTTTCTGCTCGCGACTTTCATCGTGCCGATCGGCGCGATGCTGAGTCGCGCGGTCTTCGACAGCGAAGTCGCGGCGATCATGCCGCACGTGACGGCCGAGCTCGCCCGGTGGGATGGTCGGCAACTGCCGCCGGACGCGGCATACGCGGCGCTGATCGAGGATGTCCGTGCGGCGCGGGAGGCCGGCACGCTGGCGAGCGCAGCCACACGGCTCAACTACGACATCTCGGGATTCCGGTCGCTGCTCTTTTCGACCGGCCGGCGCATCGGCGGCGACGTTACGGGTTCCCCACGCGAGATCCTCGCTGCGATCGATCCCAAGTGGAACGACCGCGAGACGTGGGCGGTGATACGCCGGGCCGGCGGCCCGGTCACCGATTTCTACCTTCTTGCGGCGCTGGATCTGCGGCGCGACGCAAGCGGAGCGATCACCGCGACCCCGCCGGAGCAGGCCGTGTTCCGCAACGTGCTCGGACGCACGCTGCTGATTTCGGGAGTCGTGACGCTCGTCTGCCTGCTGCTCGGCTATCCGGTCGCGTACTTCATCGCGCGCCAGCCTCCGGCGCGAGCCGCCGTGCTGCTCTTTCTCGTGCTGCTTCCGTTCTGGACTTCGCTGCTCGTGCGCACCGTCGCATGGGTTGTCCTCCTGCAGCGGGAGGGCGTCCTCAACAGCCTGTTGCTCTCGCTCGGGCTCATCGACGAGCCCGTGCGCATGATCTTCAACCGCTTCGCCGTCTACGTCGCGATGGTTCACGTGCTCCTGCCGTTCATGGTGCTGCCGCTGTACGCGGTGATGAAGGGAATCCCGCCTTCGTATCTGCGCGCCGCGTCGTCGCTTGGAGCGGCACCGCTCACCGCGTTCCGACGTGTCTACATGCCCCAGACGCTGCCGGGCGTCGGCGCGGGCTGTCTCATGGTGTTCATCCAGGCGCTCGGTTATTACATCACGCCGGCGCTGGTCGGCGGCGCCGACGATCAGATGATCAGCTACTTCATTGCCTTCTACGCGAGCAAGACCGTGAACTGGGGAATGGCGGCGGCACTGTCCATCGTGTTGCTGGCGGCGACGCTCGCGCTGTACGCGGTATACGAACGGATGGTCGGCATCAACAAGATGCGATTGAGCTAGGAACGGATCAGCCGATGCGCGGCAGCACCGAAACATTCGGGCAGCGCCTCGCCGCCGGCGGACTTGCGGCGCTGACGGCGCTCGTGCTCGTGTTCCTGGTCGCACCGATCCTGATCATCGTCCCGCTGTCGTTTTCCTCGGGGTCGTTTCTCTATTACCCCTTGCCGGGCCTCAGCCTCCGCTGGTATCACGACTTCTTCACCTCGACGTTCTGGCTGCCCTCACTGTGGAACAGCCTCATCGTCGGGATCTCGGCGACGGCGCTCGCGACATTGCTGGGCACGCTCGGAGCGCTCGGCATGTGGCGCACGGCGTTTCCAGGTCAGAGGCTGATCCTCGCGCTCGTCATTGCACCGATGGTGGTGCCGGTGGTCATCGTCGCGGTCGGCGTGTATTTCGCGTTCGCGCCGTTGGGCCTTACCGATGGCTACGGCGGATTGATCCTCGCGCACACCACGCTGGCGGCGCCATTCGTCGTGGTCACGGTTCTCGCCACCCTCTCCGGCTTCGACCGTACGCTGTTGCGCGCAGCCGCGAGCCTCGGCGCGCGTCCGCTGACGGCGTTCCGCCGCGTGACGCTGCCGATCATCCTTCCCGGCGTCGCCTCGGGCGCCGTGTTCGCATTCGCGACGTCATTCGACGAGGTCGTGGTAGCACTGCTGATCGCAGGCCCCGGTCAGCGCACGTTGCCCCGGCAGATGTTCGCCGGCATCAACGACAACATCAGTCTGACGATCACGGCGGCGGCGACGATGCTGATCACCCTCTCGCTGCTGCTGATGATCGCCGTCGGGGCGCTGCGACGACGAGGCGAGCGTTTGCGGCGAAGTTCGGCGGTGGCGCGCTAGTCGCCATGGCAACTCGATATCTCGTCGAGATCTTTCTTCCGTTGTTCGACCGGAGGGGAAAACGCTTTCCGAAGCGGGTCCACACGTCGGTGAGAGAGGAGTTGGTGGCGAAATTCGGCGGCATGACCGCACACACTCGCGCACCGGCGGTGGGACTATGGAAAGCCAGCGATCGGTCCAGGACCGAGCGCGACCTCGTGATCATCTACGAGGTGATGACGTCTCGATTGGACCGACCGTGGTGGTCGAGGTACAGGAAACAGCTCGAGCGGGATTTTCGCCAGCAGGAACTCGTGATCCGCGCCCACCGGATACGAGTTCTCTAGCCGCACGGCCACCCCGCGCCCCCAACGCCCAACTGCGGGCAGCAGCTGTTCTTCAACGAGCTTTCGTTCGCCTGCGTTTCCGCCTCATCGGAGCGGGAGGCGCGGTGCCGGTCCACAAACGCATCATCTGATTGAAGCCCTCCGCGGCCGAGAGCGATGCCTGCCGCCGCGCTTCCGCGGTCGCACGCGCACGCGCGGACCCGAGGACGGCATTCGCACCGCTAAGCCACATGCTGAGGAACGGATTCTTGCTGATCCACGGATTGCGCAATGAGACCTCCGTCGCGGTGTTCAGGGCGCCGCGCACGCTAGCGCGACACCCGCTTTCCTACGAACAGACCGATCACCAGCAGCACGACGAAGATGGCCAGCGCAATGAAGAACAGGATCTTCGCGACGGCGGCACTGTCGGCCGCGATGCCGGTAAAGCCGAACACTCCCGCGATGACCGAGATTATTGCAAAGACGATTGCCCATTTGATCATTACAAGCTCCTGTCAGTCCGCCCGGATTTTGGAACGCCGCTTCGGCGCGGGCGCCGCACCGTGCAGGGCTCTCACCGAGCCCCTGCTGCAAGCGTCGCTCATCGTATACATCGGATGAACGGGCGGTATAGGACGCCACGCTGATCTGTCGTAGGCCGATACCTACGCGCCAGCCTTGTAACGCTTGCTCGCACATTCGTCTTGCGGAAAGTATTACGTGTAATCGCGACGCGTTCCGCGTCGTAGCGGATCGATGAATACAGTCCGGTCCGCACAGTCTTCGCTCCCCGTACGCCGCGATTCGTATGACATGCCGGCTCGCAGAGCCGTGAGAGCTACGGCGGTATGCAACTTGCTTGTCATGGTCCATCGGTGCGGACGCATTTTGTGTGCGAACAGAAAGGAGTCGACATGGCGGAGCAACAAACACCCGGGATGAGCAGCGGATCTGTTACGAGCGGCGCGCCTCTTGTGGGCAGCAGCGGGTCTCTTACGGGGGGCGAGGCTGGCGGTCGCTCGTCAGCGCAGGGACAAGCTTGGGACGGCGGATCCTCGTCCTCGTTCGGGCGGGAAGGTCGCGGCTCGAATTTGGGCGCAGGAGCGACTGCAGGATCGTCTGCGGTATCGAACGAAACGAAGCAAACGTTGGCGGACGCCGCGGGTCGCGCGACCGACAAAGTTGCATCGGGGCTCGACACGGGGAAGGCGCGCGCCGCCGACGAGTTGGGTCGAGTGGCGGATGCGCTCCGGCAAACTGGCGACAAGCTTCGTGGCGACAATGCCGGTAGCGCCGTCGAGGGCTACATCGCCTCCGCCGCGAGCCAGGTCGATCGCTTCTCGTCCTATGTCCGGTCCACGAGCGTGCGCGACATGGTCGGCAACGTCGAGCGCTTTGCTCGCCAGCAACCGACGCTCTTCGTTGGCGGCGCCTTCATGCTCGGGCTTCTCGGCGCGCGATTCCTCAAGAGCTCGTCGGATTCGGGCGCTTCCCGCTCCGCTTCGATGGCGGGCAACGACAATGACTTCGAGGCACGCCGCGACGCGCAACGCTCGGAGTTCGGGCGTTCGGGTTCGAACGCCGGCGCCGGCGTCAATGTGATTTGAGGTCGCGATGGAGTCGTCCGAGCGCACGATGGAGATGAAAGAGACGCAGTCGATCGGAGACCTCGTCGCCCGCCTGGCCGGCGACACGTCGACGCTTCTGCGGCAGGAAGTGCAGCTCGCCAAGGTTGAGCTGTCGCGGAAAGCGGCCGAAACCGGCAAGCACATCGGGTTGATCGCGGTCGGCGGCGGCGTCGCGTATGCGGGATTGCTCGCGATCGTGGCGGCGCTGGTACTTTTTCTCGGCGAGTACATGCCCTTCTGGCTGTCCGCGCTCATCACCGGTGTCGTCGTTGGAGGCATCGGTTACTACTTCGCGCGACGCCAGTTGGACGCCCTTCAGCACCTCGATCCCGTCCCCAGGGCGACGGTAGAGACGATGAAGGAAAACAAGGAATGGGCAAAGGAACAGCTGCGATGAGCACGGTATCCAATTATTCGGACAGCAAGGCCGCCGGCGGCGATTCGAGCAAGGCCGCCGGCGAGTTGAACCCGGTGACTGGCGAGCCCAGCACGACGGCCGGCGAGGCCACCCCGGACGGCGTCGTCGCAGCCGATCAGGAAGAGCAGCAACTCCGCGCAAGCATCGAGCATACGCGCGCCGACATGAGCGAGACGATCGATGAGCTGCAAGAGCGATTGAACCCCGCGAACGTCAAGGAAATGATGAAGGAGCGGCTGGTCGAGAAGGTCCAGCTCGCCAAAGAGACAATCATGGATGCCACTTTAGGAAAGGTCGAAGACATGGCCGAGCGAATGAGCGACACGGTTTACGAGACACGCCGGGGAATCGTGGAAGTGGTCAAGGCGAATCCCGTCCCCTCGGCACTGGTCGGCGTGGGTCTCGCCTGGCTCTGGATGAACCGGCGCGACGCAGGTTCGAACGGCGACGGATGGAGCCGGCGGCGCGGCTCACGGACGAACTATTCCATGTCGGGCAGCGAGGGACGCTGGAATTCGTCGCGCAGCGGATCGGCGTTCGACGACGAACGCGACGATTTGTACACGCGGGGCCAAAGTTTCGCGGGCCGGGGCGAAGGTGCCATCGCCGGCGCGGCCGGCCAGGCGCGCGACACCGCCAGCAAAATTGCGAGCAAGGCGCGGGAAACCGTGCACGACGTCACCGACAAGGCGCAGCAAACCGCGGGATACGTCGCCGAGCGCGCCCAGAATGTTGCGCGGGGTGCGCAGGACCAGGCCCGTCGAGTGGAGGAGACCTTCGTTCGCAAGCTGAACGATGCGCCGCTTGCCGTGGGTGCCGTGGCGCTCGCGCTGGGAACCGCGGTGGGTCTCGCCGTGCCTCGCACGCGCATGGAAGACGAGTGGATGGGCGACGCACGCGACACGCTGATGGACAAGGCGCAGTCGGTCGCGAGCCAGACGCTCGACAAGGTCGGCGAGGTGGCGGAGCGCGTCACCGGCGAGATGGCGAGCACCGGAGCGCAGACTCCGGAACAGCCGAACAGCGCGTTCTAGGCGGACCATCGTGGGCATTATCTGGACCATCGTCATCGGATTCGTCGCCGGCGTGATCGCCAAGTTCATCATGCCCGGTCGTAACGAGCCCTCGGGGTTCGTGCTGACCACGATTCTCGGCATTGTCGGCGCGTTCGTTGCAAGCTACCTCGGCCGAGCGATGGGTTGGTACGCCCCGGGTGAGGGCGCCGGGCTTATCGGTGCGGTCGTGGGCGCGATCGTGGTGCTTGCCATTTGGGCGGCTCTCGCCAAGCGGCGCGTGTAACGAACCGACGTCAGGAGAATGCGATGAATCGCGGAATGCCATCCATGACTGCGCTGCTGGCGCTGCTCGCCGTTGCGGGTTACCAGAACCGGGACAAGATCGCGGAGGTGCTTGGCGCCCGCCGACAGGCGCCGGCCGGTGGACCCGCTGCGGGTGCGGGTGAGGCCGCTGGCAGCGATCGCCAGGGTAGTGCGCTGGACAGGCTGGGCGGTCTCCTCGGCGGGGCGAGTACGGGAAGTGTCCTGAGCGGCGGTCTTCGCGATCTGATCGAGCGGTTCAAGCAAAGCGGTCACGGCGGCACCGCCGACTCCTGGGTGGGTACGGGGCCGAATCAGCAACTTCGCACCGACCAGCTGGAGCAAGCGATCGGCCCCGAGACGCTCGACACCCTTTCGCAGCACACCGGCCTCTCGAGGGAAGAGCTGCTGTCGAGACTTACGAGAGACTTGCCCGCGGCCGTCGACAAATTGACGCCGGCCGGGCGTCTGCCGACCGAAGACGAGGCAGCGCGCCTCATCTAGCAGGCAGTATTCAGCCCGGGACGCGGTTCCGGATTTTCCGCCCGCCCTCGATTAGGATGGGGGGTGGCCGACGCCGTTTCGTCTCGCACCTCCGTACTCGTGACCTGCGAGCACGGCGGCAATCGAATCCCTGCGGATCTCGCGCCGTTGTTCTGCCCTATGCGCCGCACGTTGACGACGCACCGCGCGTACGACGCGGGCGCGCTCGTCATGGCGCGCGCGCTGACGCACGCGCTCAATGCCCCGCTGGTCGCGTCGACCACGAGCCGCCTCGTGATCGATCTCAACCGCTCGCTTTACAACGCACGCGTGTGGTCGGACGTGACCCGGTCGCTGCCTCGCGAAAGGCGCGAGCGAATCGTCCGCCGGTTCTATATGCCTTATCGCACCAAGGTCGACGACCTTGTCGCTGCGGCACGCGAAGCGCGCCGACCGCTCATCCATTTTTCCTCGCACAGCTTCACGCCGGTGCTCGACGGTGAGCGCCGCCGGGCCGACGTCGGCCTGCTCTACGATCCCGCACGGTTGGGCGAAGCGAAGCTGTGCGCCGCGATCAAGGCGGCGCTCAATGCGCAAGCGCCGTCGCTGCGGGTGCGTCGCAACTATCCGTACACCGGAAAGTCGGATGGACTCGTAACGTGGCTTCGGTCGCGCTACGCGCCTCGCCAATACGTCGGCGTCGAGGTCGAGCTCAACCAAGCGATCGTCGCGCGAAACCCGCGAGAGTGGCGCTGGCTGCGCGAAGCGCTGGTCGCAGCGATCATGCAGGCATTGGCCGATCGAGGTGCCGGGCTTTCGCGGTGACGCGGGCGCCTGCCTCCTCCCATTCGGTCATCCATTTGCGCAGTGCCCGCCCGGCGTCCTTTGGCGGGCTGCTCACGTCGTGCCATGCGACGTACGCTTCGTCGTTGTCGGCAAT
>Ga0070670_100000374_pt1 | contig 37238 bp, 31 predicted proteins | sample KBSS63metaG_FD_64665 | JGI IMG/M metagenome (GOLD analysis project Ga0070670, IMG submission 64665) | Switchgrass rhizosphere microbial communities from Kellogg Biological Station, Michigan, USA - KBS S6-3 metaG | ecosystem: Host-associated > Plants > Roots > Rhizosphere > Soil ... | reverse complement strand
GGTTTCTCTGGAAATAGCTGACACTGTCAGGCCCTGCTGATGCAGATCCAAGATCATGATCGTCTCCCTCAGCTTGATCACCAATATCCCCCTTCCGACCATCGGAAGGAGTAGCGGCGCAGCACCTGGGGAAAATTCAAACGGCACTATTGGGGAGTATTGCTCCGGTACCGACAGCATTGACGGCGATCATCGGAGCCCTGGGCCATGTTCAGACGTGAGCGTCCGGTGAGCTGTTTTTGCTGATCGGGGCAAATCAGGCGATGTTCTGGCATTCGAACCAGCATTAGTGCTGACATTAATACCAGAACAAAGAAGGTTTCATGGCTCGCATGGAAGTCATGTCCGGCACTGAGCGCAGACGACGTTGGTCGGACGAGGCCAAGCTGAGGATACTTGCGGAGGCTGATGAGCCCGGTGCTCGCATTGGCGTTGTGGCGCGCCGGCACGACATTCATCCGGGCCAGATCCGCTTATGGAGGCAATCATTCAGCTATGCCGATCGGCCGACGGTGTTCCTCCCGTTGGAGATCACCCAGGAGGTTGGCGTAGGAACGCATCGCCAACATCCTGACACTCCCGACCATCATTGAGAAGGTCAAACTGCACGGCCACAATCCGGAGATATACCTGGCAGACGTCCTCACCCGGATCCAGGATCACCCCAAGGATCGACTTGAACACCTGCTGCCCTGGAACTGGACGCCGGCAAAAGCTCGATGCGAGGCCGCCTGATGGCTCGCTCAAGGTTCATCTACACGCTCAGCCAAGTCGCCGGCATGATCGGCGAGAACCTCGAACTGATCGAAGAAGTGACAGCGAACTCGGACAACATCTCCGAGGGCGAACTGGTTTACGTCAGCGATGGCAGTGAAGACGGCACGAAGGGGCTGACCGAGAATGGCATCGACGAACTTCAAAGCCTACTCGCCGACATCAGGACATGGGACGTCGGTATCCGCGAGTTCCTCATCGACACACAGTGCGATCCCGAAATGATTGACCGCGTCATGGCCGATGAGATGAAACGCGGCCTATAACTTCCATCTCTCGACACCCGGAAATGCGTTCGCCGGACGCTCACGTTCAGACTGGGCGCTGATCTCAATGTCTACCTGCACCGCGAGCCCATCGACTTTCGCGCCGGCATCAACAGCCTTGCGGTCCTGGTGCAGGAGACGATGGAACTCGACCCGTTTGCTCCTGCTGTCTTTGCCTTTTCCAATCGCTGATCTGCCACTGAAGTTTCATCCGGCTGCAATTAGAGCACATGTCCAACAATCTCGTCGTGCCTCAAAACATCACCACCCCACCACTTCCGCCGAAATCACCCGAGCTGAACTCGATGGAAAACTCTGGCTTTTCATGGGCGAAAACTGGCTGTCGAACCGCATCTTTAAATTCTACGGCGACCTCGTCGCTCAGTGGTGCGATGCCTGGCGCGAGCTCAAAAGCTCGCCTTGGCGCATCATGTCCCATTGGCCGCAGAGAGTGGACAAATGGGTTTTGATCAGTGAGACCTATATTAGCTGCAGTTTAGTGAAAAATTTTGCAGCATCACGCGATTAATGTAATTGCAGTTTTGATCCGTTTTGCGAAGGATATGAGTCGGGTGAATGTACGTCCACGACCTCGGAGTGTTTCCCAACCAAAGTGTCTGCATCCTATTAGAAAACGCATACGGCTCGCGGTTTGCATATTGCCACGAGCCCGACACGTAAGCGAGACCACCCACGTTAAGCGAACTCTCCATATATTCTGTGAAGAAGTCCACGTGTGATTTGTTCATTTCTTGGAATGCTTCGATCACGACTGTCGCATCCCATCTATGTTCAATTTTAGGTAACTCCCATGCTGGCATAATGAATATATCAAAGTCTTCAGAAAATGTATCTCCAGAGTAGTAAGATCCGACCTTCGCATCGGGAAGCTGCCGACGTAGATAGCAATATGAGAACATAAGGGAGGCGGGAACAGAATCTGCTATTGTATATCGGCACCGGCCCGCAAGGACATTATGCAATACTTCCGCTAATCTTCCGTAACCCGCGCCAATCTCCAATATTCGCACCACTGACTTGTCGCTTGGATTTATGTAACCAAGTATTGCGTTGGCATCCAAAACACTTCCAAGATCGGTGACGAGCGCTCTATTCAAGCGGCAAAACTGGCCAAGATCAAATTTTGTTAATCCCAGATGGTCTATCGCATAAAGAAACCGTGCGTAGTCGCTGATGTCGGCGGCCGTTGCTGACGTCATGCCATGACCGCCGATGTAAGAATCGAGCATTTTCTTCAGCGAACCGTAGCGTTCATCAAACTCCAACTTATCCAGCCCGTATACGATGGCGGCCTCAAGATTTTCACGACCACTTTTCAATCTTCCAGCGTTGTCATTGTGCCAATGTGCTGTTGGCTCGAAGAAACCTGCATTAACCCGCATATCTTCAACTATACTACAAAACATTTCGTATTCACCTGAAATGTCAAACCTGTCGAGATGTGACGAAAATACAGATGTTGTAGCGAACGTAAGATCGAAAATCGGTTTAATTACCGGCGCTGACATCCGGTAGCGAAACATCCCGTCTTCAAAAGCGGGCGAAAAATGCATCCCCGAATAGACCACATCCCCGCTCATGATGAAACTAGTCCGAGCGCTTGACGGATTTCATCTGCATTGACAATATCGTCCCATACATCTTCGGATGTAACGCGCGCGTAAAGCGGCGCGTCAAGGCGCTGCATTTCGCTTACGCCAAGATAGTTATATATTCTATTGAGCAAATGAATGCGATTAATTACGTATTCTTCATACGTCACTTCTATGTGAGGAGCATCGATATCAGATAACTTTTTTCTCCATGAATCTTGCCAGTAAGCATAGTATTTTATTTCGTTGACAATATAAGTTGAGCTCAAGGTTACCTTTTTTTTAAAGCGCTCAATATATTCGCGATTGGTCTCCTTTGCGTGTCGGTTGAAGGCTTTGCGCTCTTTTGCAATGCCAGCCGATATTGCAGCTCTCAGAGGATCGCGCGTAAGAAAAATTATAGGCATACGGCTTTGGAAAACAAACTGCTCGAGACCCAAATCCTTTCTTTCATCAAAATGTTGCATAAGAATCTTAAACCCCGTCAACCGTGCTGGGGCCACAGAAATCGTCTCATCGAGATAGGATTGCAGGGAGTGAACATGCCCCTCCCGCTTTAGACTTTCATAAGATGGCGCCAAGTCATCCGGCAGACTTTCGGGCCACGAACTAAACAATTCCTGGTGGCATACGATTTCAGGATGCTGATTGATGTCTGATACGAGCGGACTTGATCCAGTACGGCCCCTCGTGAGTACAATGAACAAGCTCATAAAATTGCCCCAGTGCCTATTAAATTCGCGAGTGCTAGCCGGTTGCTGAATGTAACCCGCCAATGCATGCGCATATAAAGAGGTTCGCTATATATGATTCTACAGTTTACAATTAGATGCAATCTTATCTTTATGAGAAGTTCGCACCAGATTTTTTAAGGATGCTGCTCCCCCGTCTGCTGCGAATGACGTCGTCCGTTACTTCCTATTTTTTCGTTCCCCAATGATAGAGGTCAAACCGCCTGCGATTTCGCGATCGCACTGGCGGTCGTTCGCTGGTTGGCAACTAGGTAGCTGTTGGTCGCGGCCTTACGACTGATCGCAACGAGCACGTCGCAAGTGTCACTGAACTATGCCGAATGGCACGACGCACCCGCCGAGCATAGTGCAGAGACCGATTTCGTCGGCACCAGGAACTGTCTCATCGATGGGCTTCCATCCTTGGCAATTGTGATGCAGTTAGTGTTGCCGTAAGCCCAGGGTGAAGGCCGCCGAGCTTTCCGATGATGTTGCCGCCCTGAAGGCGATGCTGATTGCGGCGCAAGCACGTGAGGCAGCGAAGGACGTCGCGATAGCCAGTAAGGACGAACATATCGCCCTCAAGGAAGAGCGGTTCGAACGGCTTGAGAAGCTGGTTGCGGCATTCAAGCAGGCATCCTTCTGGCGCAAGCCCGAGAAGACTGATGCCGACCAGTTTGATCTGGCACCGGAAGACCTGGAAACGGCCATGGCAGTAATCCATGCCGAGGATGAGGCGGACGCGCCTGTCGGGAACAAGGTCACCAAGCCACGCGCGATCAATCGCGGCTCCCTTCCAAAGCACCTTCCCCGTGTCGAAGAGGTGATCGAGCCGCAAAGCCTGATCTGCGCCTGCGGTGGATGCCTGCATTGCATTGGCGAAGATGTCTCTGAGCGTTTGGACGTGGTCCCGGCGCAATTCCGCGTAATCGTCACGCGTCGTCCCAAATATGCGTGCCGTGCCTGCACAGACGGCGTCGCCCAGGCCCCAGCGCCCGCTCGGTTGAGCCAGGCAGGACAGCCGACGGAAGCGACCGTCGCCCATGTGCTGGTCTCCAAATATGCCGATCGTCTTCTGCTCTATCGGCAGGCCCAAATCATCGGCCGCCAAGGCATCTATCTCGACCGCTCCACGCTTGCCGACTGGGTCGGTCGCGCAGCCTCTGAACTGCGGCCTGTGTTCGATGCGCTGATTACCGATCTCAAGTTGAACTAAGCTGTTCATGGACGAGACGCGTGCGCCGGTGCTTGACGCTGGTTCGCGCAAGACCAAGACAGGATACTTTTGGGCGCTGGCGCGGGATGATCGACCGTGGGGCGGCGGCTCTCCACCGGCGTAGCCTTCACCTATCTCCTGGTCGCGGGGCATTCATGCAGGACGAATATTGCAGAGCTTCTCCGGCATCCTGCAGGTCGCTGGCTATGCCGGATACAACAGGTTGATCGGACCAGACAGGATTGGCCCGGATATTCAGCTTGCCTTTGTTGGGCGCATGCGCGTCGCAAGCTGGTGGAAATCATACGTAACGGCTCAGCACCCATTGCCGAGGACGGCCTCAAACGGATCGGTGAACTGTATCGGACCGAGGCCGAACTGCGTGGCCTCGATCAAACCGCTCGCCTTGCGGGCGACAAGAACTGTCAACGCCACTGATATGCGATATGCAAACCTGGGTCGTCCATGACCGCACCCGTGTTGTAGCCAAGTCCCCACTCGGCGAAGCTCTGGCCTAGATCGCCAAATATTGGGATGGCCTGAAGCTCTTCCTGACCGATGGCCGCATCGAGATCGACAACAAAGCGTCGAGCGAACCATCCGGCCGATAGCCCTCAATCGTAAGAATGCACTATTCGCGGGCACGATGCCGGAGCCGAGAACTGGGCGACCATCGCCTCGCTGATCGTGACGTGTGAGCTCAATTCGGTTGATCCGCAGGCCTATATGAGCACCACGCTTACTGCCATCGTCAACGGTCACAGGCAGAGTAGCGTCGATGAATTTTTGCCGTGGAATTATCCGGGCATGGTAGGCAACTGCCGCACGTAGTAGCCACCTTTGCGTCCGATCGCCTCTTTCGGAATGATGGTTCGTGAAGTAAACACTTCAATTAAAAACGAACTCGTCCACGAAATCTGGCTCGATCCCGAGCCAGACGGTCAACTGCTCCCCCGCCCTTGTCTTGCTGGCCCAATGGGAGGCGGTTCAGAGCGCTCCTTAATAAAGGAGTTGTTAAGGCTGGCGAGATAAATGGGCATAGCCATTCGATGTCATGACGAAATACTGCAAGATGTAAGGCTGGGGTGAGTACCAGACGGAGCACCGCCAGGATCACGAGCCATATCCTGACGAATGGGTTCTCGTCCAGGGCCCCTTTATCGACAGCATGTGAATTTTAGTGTGGCTGCGATTAATGCACACTGGCTTTGGGTCTGAAGATCGATCTTCAAAACGAACCCCCGTTTTGGTGGTCAGTGTGATGAGCACACCGCTTACGACCAGCGGACATCGGCCTTTGCTTCAGAGAGGATCGGCGCACGCGTACCAACCAACTAGACGTATGTGCTGAAACTGCAGCCGTGGGTGAGGTTAGATCGACCGCCTGCCGCAAATTTTCAGTGGCAATTAACAGCTCCACGGCCGTATTGGTGGGTTGTGGGTCGGAGTCTGCTATTTAAGGCTGCTGTATTGACGCAAACAGTGAAAGTAGCGATATACAAGGTTTAAGAGCGAGATCGCCTATGAAAACGTTATCTGATATTCGCGTCTTGTCTGCGCTCGGACTAGCAATTTTGCTCGTCTGCTCGTGCGGACTTATGATTTTCAAAAACAATGAAAACCTTGCGATTGTGACTGCACAATTTATCGACAGCGGTTCATTATTGCAGAATTATCGAGATATGGTCTTAAGTCAAGACTTTGATCAGAGTAAATATTATCATACCGCAATATACGGGTGGCCGGGCAACCACATCATAGTCTGGTTAATGTGGTTTTTTCAGGTCGCTGACATTACCACACAAGCAATGTTGGCGCGGGCAGCTTCATTTGCATGTTCGGTTGGTGCCCTCGTTGCGCTTGGGTACCTGTTTGCGATCAATAAAACCAGCAAATTAATATCGGTAGCGTCCCTATTCTTCATTGTTACATGGGCGCCTTTCACGACCTTTTCCTATCAGATCCATCCCGAAGCATTTGGACTACTATTCGGCTCTGTATCGTTAGTCTTCTGCTCGCTGTTCCATCAGACCCACCGCGACCGGTGGCTCCATGCTTCATGGGCGTTAGCGGTTCTGGCGTTCTTGGCAAAACAGCCGTTTCTGATTTACCTGATACCTCCCCTGTTTGTCGGCATCCGAGTCGCATCAAGGCATCTCAATCCCGCAATATACTTTTGGCGAACAGCAGCAATTTTTATCTTTGTGGGCTTGGCAGTCACATTCATTTCAAATCCCTACATTTTTCTGGATTTTCCAAGGTTCCTCGAAAAGCAGGTCGACATTCACACACATCATTTGTCTATTAGTAACTCGATAGCTACGGCCGCAACGCGGTGGACTTCGATCATTGTTTTCAAAGATTCTTGGTTCCTTGTCTCTCTGGTGCTTTCGCCTGTTGCAATCCGTCGTTCAAGCAACGAGGTGGTGGTTGCGGCCGCATGGGCAAATCTTGCGTTTCTCGCAGTTCTTGTAACGATGCTAAAGTTCTTTTTTATCCACTCTTATATCTATCCCGCGATTCCGACCTCTGCATTAGTGATTGCTTCCGCACCAAGCTATCTACGTTTTTTTACGAAGAGAGGTGTTATAACCTTGGTTGTTGCGCTGTCGGCGATAGCCTCGGTTTATAATGGGCTGCGCTCTTTAGCGGTTATACTGACCGATGCCAATTTCACTAACACTGAACCTGTCAGGTTGATGAGCGGCCTGTACAATTCGGATCTCAAATTTGTAAATGTTGTTTATAGCACTAACCTCCCACTTGATCAGGATAAGTTTGAGAAAGCATATAACAATTTTCAATTTCCTGCTGATGACATTCACGCAGCAATGCTCAGCATTAAGCCTGACCTAATTATTGTCGATCAAAACTGGCCTTTTAGCGAAAAGGAGGCATTTGAACAGGCGGCAAAGGCATTAAATATGGAAAAAATTATAGTAAATTGGCCGAACACCGATCCGATACTCTGCGACTATCAGTACGAAGTCACATTCGAAAATTGCATGGCAAGATTCGTATCTCAGCATTCCACTGAAACAGCGCACACTTATTACTTTTACCTGTCAAGGTCGCAGCCGCATCTGCTGGCTACTGCCAATCAACTAGCTGGTCTTGCAAAGACACCATTCAAGTGATTGCAGTGTAGCAACTCTCTCACCTGCGATCCCTTGGCCTGCGTAGCGGTTACCGTCTGCTGATCGCCGAACAGGCAGCGATCCGCGCGCTCAAATAACTTGTGAAGAGATCGATAATAGTCGATCTAGACTTGCAAGGGACATTGGGCGGCTCTTGCATTCCGCGCCTGGTCTATTTGCCGATTGCCTACGATAGACGCCAGTGGGGGCGTCTGGATCGCTGACGCCTGCAAGCCTTGTCGATACAAATCTGAGCTCATGACTGTCTCCTCAACTTTATCTTGGCAATGCTCCTCGAACCATCGATACAGTATCATGTATCATGTATCATGTATCATGTATCATGTATCATGTATCATGTATCATGTATCATGTGACGCGCGCCCTTTGCTCAGCCTGATGATGGCTCATCAGATGCGCGACAGTCTGCCACCCTGCTTCGGGCGTCACTACTTATGTGCAGCGTCGTTGCTTCCGGCTCGTTGGCGTTCACAAAGCGCATTACACCGAAACCATTGTCCCAAGATATGCCATCCGGTGGGGAGATGACATGGCAGTGCGTTTTACCGGCTACAAGGAAACGGTCTGCAAGGGCGAGGTCGAGCGTTTTGACCCCATTGCGCCGGGCGATCTGACCAAGGTGTTTGATGCGCCGGGCGCTCCGTTCACGATGCGAGGCTGGGCTTGGATGACGGAGAGCCACGCGCCTGCCTCTTACGTCGTCACTGTCGACGATGCGAATCGCATTGTTGGGTTCGCGCTCTCTACGCGTGTGAGCGAGAGAGCCGAAGAGTGGCTTTCCCAGAAATTCAGCGGCAATCTGGGTTGGTACGGCCTTGCGCGCCTGACGGATACCGGTCCCGCGCATTTCTACGCCCTATCGGAAGCCAGCAAGGAATACTGCACGATCAACCGATAGTCTGCGGCGTAGTCGGTCAACTATAGCCGCTTATCGTCCAGATACCGATCGATGTGGCCGATGAATGCATCGATATCCTCGCGCCTGGTGCGGTGATTGACGATGGCGCAGCGGATGACGAGGTCGCCTTTGATGGCGGTCCAGGATGGGGCGGCGATGCCGGCTTCCTGGATGTCGAGCACGAGGGTGCGGATGAAGGCGGAGTCTTCGCCGCGAATGTTGAAGCAGACGATGTTGAGTGCGACCGGCGCCTTCAGCTCCAGCCGTGGATGGCGCTCGACGCATTCTGCGAGATAGGCGGCGACGTGGCAGGTCTCTGCGATGGCCTGCCCGATGCGCTCGCTACCAAGCGTCTCGATCGTCATCCAGGTTTTCAACGCCCGAAATCCGCGCGACAGGTCCGGACCAAGGTCGCAAGGCCATGTCTCTCCTGCCGCAAGGCCGCGGTCGGCGCGCTGCAGGTAGGCGGCCGGTTGGGCGAAGGTGCGCCTGTGCGCCGCGCTGTCTCGCACCAGCAGGAAGCCGGCATCGTAGGGCACATGTCCCCATTTGTGAAAGTCGAGCGCGACCGAGGCCGATCTTTCGATACCGGCGAAAAGTCCGCGCAGTTCGCAGGACAACACGGCCAGGGCCCCGATGGCGCCGTCGACGTGGAACCAGAGGTTTTCTCGGGCTGCGATCGCGGCGAGGCTTTCCAGCGGATCGATGGCCCCGGTGTTGACGGTGCCCGCCGTGCCGACGATCAGAAAAGGAAGATGCCCGGCGGCGCGATCGGCCTCGATCATCGCGGACAGGACCTCGGGCCGCATTCGACCGCTGGCGTCGACTGCGACCAGTCTGAGATTGGCCGAGCCGATGCCGGAGAGCTGCATGGCTTGGGCGATGCAGCCATGGGCCTCGCTCGAGGTATAGGCGGTGAGTTGCTGCTGTTGCGCAAGGCCTGCCTGCCGCACCTGCGGACCGAGGGCTTCCGTCTTGGCGATGGTCACGGCCAGGAAATTGGCCATCGACGAGCCGGTGAGGAAAAGACCGCTCGCCCCGGCCGGGTAGCCGAGGGCTTCGCTCATCCAGCGGACGATCTGCTGCTCGACCTCGATGCCGACATGGTCGCGGCCGCCGCAGTTGAGATTGAGACCGGCAGCGATCATCTCGGCCACCATGCCGACCGGTGTGCCCGCACCGTGCACCCAGCCCATGAACAGGGGATGCAGGTTGCCGGTCGCAAAGGGCAGGATGTGGCTGCGCACATCGTCCAACACGTCGCCGAGGTTGCGTTGCTCATGGGGCAGGGCGCGCGCGAATCGCTGGCGCGTCTCGGCGGCCGGCGGCCGCCATACCGGCCCCTCTCTGATCGTCTCGATGTGGCCGATCAACTCGTCGAGCATCTGATGGGCGAGGGCGCGAAATTCACCCCAGTCCGACGGGTCGAGGTTGGCCGAGGGTGCGAGGGGGCGCTTCGGTTCTTGCGTCTCTCCGGACATCAGAGCGTCCGGACGTGACGAAGCACGGCCTCGAGCTTGGAAAAGGCAGCGTCCAAGCTGGCTTCGACCGGCCGGAAGGCCTGGTGCATGGGGTGTCCATCAGCCATGCGACTTGCGACGTCGGAGATATCCCGCGCGGAGGCCGCGATCCGCAGTACGCTGCGTGTTCCAAGGCGCACCGCCTGGCCGAGGTGGCAGATCGGCCCGCCGCTCCATTCCCGCATCGACAGATGGATTGCCTGGCTCTCCTCGAACGATGCAAAGGCGCCCGTTGGCATGGTGATCGTGAAGGGCACAACGGTCCGCAGATTGAGATGCTCGCCCTCGTCATTGCCATGGAGAGAGATACCGTCGGTGCGTTCGATGCGGGCGCGAACGTGCTCGACGAAACGCGCTTTGATCATCGCCTGCTGGCCTTCTGGAATTGCAGTGTACCGATCAAGGCCGTTGGAAGCGGCGACCCAGCGCAGACCCAGGCCGAGATTGAAGTCGGCGCCATAGGCAAGGCCCATCTTGCCGCGCAGCGATGCGGGCCAGTCATGGGCGGCCGTGTAGGCGCCCAGACCGGCCGGCAGGGAACCATGGGTGGCAAAGGCCTGCGCGAGGGGCTGCGGGACAAGCAGAGCCCCAGAGAAGGGCGGGCCGGCAACGAATTTCGAGCCTGTCACCACCACAACGAAGCCATCGGCGATATCCTGCCCGATGTCTGAAACCGAGCACCGGAACTGGCAGGCATCGACGATGACATGGACGCGATCAGGCGCCAGCGATACGGCATGGCGGGCGGCCTGCCGCGTGACGCCGGACAGGCCCGTCTTCGATGTGTCGAGCACGTGGACGAGGACGTCGCGGTCCCGCTTCAGTTCGCCCTCGACGGCCGCAATCAGCTCGGCGTCGATGTCGGCCTGTTGGCGGGGCTCGCCCTCGGGCATCCTGATGGCGATGGAGCGCACCTCGATAAGGTCGGTGTTCAATCCTTCCAGCGCAGCGCCAGGTTCGACGGTGTTGCCGAGTGCTGCAAGGTCCGAGTAATGGCGGCCCGCCGCCGCTCTCGGGACACCGCTACCAGTCTCGTCAGGCGCAATGAGGATGTTCGTGAGGGGACGCGTGGAAAGCCCGGAGAACAGGCAGAGCACCATGAGCTCCGCGTCCGTTCCCGAAGCGGCAAGGACGACTTCGGCGCCAGGGCAGCCGAGGCTGCGGGCAATACCGCCACGAATGTCGGCAAACCAGCGGTCGATCGCCACGGGTGATGCCGAGCCGAGGTTGACGAGACGCTCCAGGGCAACGCCCGCCGCCCGGAATCCTTCGGTCGAGACATTGCTGGCGGTGGTCGACGAAAAGGAAATCTCGTCGTCTGCCGGCGTCGTCAAGGTGCCGTAACGGTTCCGCCGGTGGATAGGATGGGCAAGAATACGCCGGTCGCCGCCCGCTCCGAGCAGGAGCGAGACGGAGGCAAGCGATTGGGAAAGAAGCTGCTGCTGGTACGATGTCGGCGCGTGATCTGCCGACATCGGGGTGATGAGGTGCTGACGTGCAGCCATGGTGGTCTCCGAATTAGGCTGCAAGCATCGGCTTCAGGCGTTTGGCTCTTCCGACGTCACTGCGCCGGCAACATAGGAGATTGAGATCTCGTGGTTAATCAGCGGAGCCAGATCGCTTGCCCGCTGCGTGAATTCAAGGCCGCAGCGGTCGATATAGGCCCGGTCCACCCGGGCGCTGAGGCCGGGATCGATGATCTTTTCGCCGTCCCAGAAGACTGCATGGCCCGTGTTGGGGACCGTCGGCGACACTACGCCGATGATCGCCGGCTTGTTCCACAGCATGTAGATGCTGCTAAGCAGAACCAAGCCGCACTGGTTGGCGACGCCACGCATGATCGAATGGCTCATCGGGCCGCCCAGAGGGAACATCGGATCGCAACTACGGGCGACCTGCTGGATTTCCTCATAGGTCCTGCCGGTGAACATCGCCAAAGCGCAGATCAGGCAGTCGTCATCCGTCCGCTGGTAAACTGCGGGACGTCCGGTGTTGGCGCAGGTAACGGGCGAGGTCGAGGTTGCGCGCCACATGCGGTCTCGCAAGGCTTCCTCGAAGGCGGAAAACAGCTTGCCCATCGCCTTTTTCTTGTAGGGGAACACCGTTTCCGGATCCATCGAATGGACGATCATGGCGACATCCGCTTCGAACATCAGCAGGCGGCCATCCGAAAGCTCGGCGCAGTCGATGGAGAAATAGTCGAGACCGAAGCGGCGGTGCAGAGCGTCGAAGGCGGCGGCATGGCGGACGGCGAAATCGCTGTCGAAGCTGGCCATCCACTCAGCCTCTTCCTCACGCCGATCGGCATGCTGCGCCATGCCGGCGCTGAGGTAATGGACCATCCAGTGGTCCGAGATCGCCAGATGGCTGGCATAGGCTTTGCCGTTGATGAAGGCGATCCGCTGCTTGCGGAACTTGCCGTCCGCGTCGCTGTAGTCGATGAACGGCGTCAGATAGAAATCGCTGTCCGTCTGGGCATTGAGGTAGCCGGTCAGCTCCCAGCGGGCCGAGATCTTCTCCATGCCCTTGCCGGCATGGGTGCCCAGCGGCCGCACGATGATCGGGAAACTAGCGCCTTCGAGAAGCGCGCCCACTTCGACCTCACCGTGGGACAGTTTTTGCAGGGCGTCACGGGTCACGCGAACGGTGGCAGGGGCAAGCACCGCACGCTCATCCTTGAAGGCGTTGGCAACGCCGTCCCGCGAGAGGTCCATGATGGCGCGCGGGGCGTTGTTGACGATCGGGCCCGACCAGTTGCGCAACAGCCGCTCGACGTTTTCCAGCACAGGAAGATTGGCGGTCGATTCGCCGACGGCGACAAAGGCGACATCGTGGTCCGGGATGTCGGTCAGTTCTTTGGTGTCGGCGTCGATGTAATAGAGCAGCAGGTTGGCATCGGAATGTTCCAGCAGGAACTCGATCGGCGTGTTCGCCATGAAATCGCCGGCCGTCATGAAGACGAGAATGTTGAGGCCGGTGCCGCGACCATTTTGGATCCGGTATTGGCGGCTGAGTTCCAGCGCTGCCTTCTGGCTGATGACAGCCTTTTCCGGCTCGCCCACCGTGTGCAGGACGATCGAGGCATCCATGAAGGCGGCGGCGTCGGAGAGGTCCGTGGACGCTCGGGCCAGAAGCTGGTTCCAGAGAGGTGCAATATCTCTCTTCTCGTAGATTGCCCGAACGATCGGCGCCTTCCCCGTGATCAGGTAGGGGTCCGACAATGTCTGCACCTGAGCCGCTGCACTTTTCAAACTATCAAGCCTTCCACTATGCGGCGATGCGAACCTTGCAAGGCACGACCCCGCTTTCAGATACATGTTCCTCCCGACTGTCGCCTGCAGCGCTTGCGCGAGCCTTGTCCATGAGCATTGAATGATTTTCGAGGTCGGAACTTTTGTGGAGAATGGGCGCGATAAAACAGGAAGGCCGACGGGCCCTCCGCACTTCACGGGAGCAGAAGAAGCGCGCAGCGAAGGATAAATCCGCAGCTCGATTGCAATATGGTGAGCTGCAATATCTATTGCCGTGCCCGCTCTCAGCCCATCGGATTGGGGAGATAGCCGGTGAAGCCGGAAATCTTCCAGCGGCCCGCGTGCAAGCGGCAATAATAGAGTGTCTGCCACAGCATGACATCGCGGCTGCCATCCGTCTTCGTCAGCACGCCGTCAAACTTCTTGCGCACCAACGCCGATTCTCCGGCAATTTCTATGTCTTCCAGCGTGGTCGCCGTGAAGATGGCGTTGCGTGGGTCATCGGCGAAGGATTGCGATGCGAATTCGCGCGCCTGGCGCAGCCATTCGTCCCGGTAAGCGGAGAGCGTCGGAAACGTCAGGCGCCACTGGTCCGGACTGGTCTCGTGCCTGCCGTCTATTCCGATGAAGCCATCCTCGACGAAGTCGCCGGCAACCATCGACCAGTCGGCGGCCAGGAATGCGTCGATATCGCGGGGCACCAGCATTTCCCAGATTGCGTGCCGGACGCTGTCGGATGCCGGAAATGGGTTTTGAAACGGATCGCGCATGGAGGCCTCGAAGGAGTCATTTCATAGGGGTAGTCGCCGCTGCCAACATGGCTTTCAGACGCGCCTTGTCAACGTCACCTGCGGCGATCGCACGCAGTCATTATCGACAAAGAGGTCGAAGACAGAGCGTCGCGCGTTGCTGCGTATCCACTCGACCGATTTCGATTCGATGATTTGGCCGCCATCGCGTGCTCCTTCGATCGCCAATGCGCCCGAAGCGCGGCATTCCGGCGACTATTATAGAACGTCGCTCGGCTATCCGTTTTGTAAATGTGGTGTGACAGTCGCGTGGCGCGAAAACACCGATGCCGGCGGCCCCGTTTCGGGCGATGGAAGCTGTACCGGTCTGCGGTTTGGCCATAGCGTTTGTCCTACGAGCGAAAGCTCCGGAATAACTTGCTCCACCACCGCAGGCCTCCGACGGTATCGGCTCCTTCGATGCTTCGCCCTGCACCGAAAAAATGGATTTAAAGATGATTATCAAGGGTCTTCTCCTTGCATCGGCTGCTGCCCTGTCGGCATTTTCGGCTGCCAACGCTGCAGACGCTATTGTTGCGGCTGAGCCGGAACCGCTGCAGTATGTCCGCATCTGCGACGCTTACGGCGCCGGCTATTTCTACATTCCTGGTTCGGAAACCTGCCTGAAGATCGGCGGCATGGTTCGCACCGAAGGCGAGTGGAAGGATGCCTACCAGCCCGACCACAAGATCGGCACGCTTTGGCATACCCGTGCTGAACTGAACCTCGACACCGCGACCGACACCGAATACGGCGCGCTGAAGACAAACATGGTCTTCCGTTGGGATTCGCAGGAAGGCACCAACTCCACCAAGGTGCTGTTTGCAAACATCACCCTCGGCGGCTTCCTGGTCGGCAAGGCCGACTCGCAGTTCTCGTCCTATCCGGGCTATGCCGGCGACATCATCCAGGACGACGTGATCTCCTACGGCCCTGGACCGACGAACACCGAACTCAACCAGCTGACCTACACCTATGACGCTGGAAACGGCTTCACTGCTGTTGCCTCGATCGAAGACAGCGGCTCCAACGGCGATACCTACTACGACTCTGGCTTCACGCAGAGCAACGGCCGCAGCTGGCAGGTCTCCAAGAACGATCAGTATGCTCCTGATGCAGTTGCAGGCTTCGGCTACAAGGCCGGCATGTGGGGCATCAAGGTTGTCGGCGGTTATGACTCGATCGTCGAAGAAGGCGCTATCAAGGCACGCGTCGATGCCGATTTCGGCACCTTCTCTGCCTTCCTGATGGGCGGTTGGAACACCGATGGCGACAAGCTCAACAAGTACGCTTCCGGCTACGTCACCGATGGCGCTTGCCCGGTCAACAAGGAAGAGCTTTGCGGCTGGGGCGACTGGGCCGTTTGGGGCGGCGGCGCTGCCAACATCAACGACAAGCTGAAGGCCAACGTCCAGGTTGCCTACACGGACTCGAAGATCTTCGCAGCCGCAGCCAACCTCAAGTACTTTCCGGTCAAGAACTTCCTGATCGAGCCAGAAGTCGAATACACCAACTGGGACTCGACCAACAACCACGCTTGGGCCGGCATCCTGCGCTTCCAGCGTACGTTCTGATACCCGCTTGACTGCATAGGCTGAAGCATGGCCCGGCACCCGCCGGGCCATGTTTTTTTGTGGTTGATGCGGTTCTCTCTGCTGTGTCGTGCGCGATCCCAGTTGGTCTTTGCTGAACGCCTGGATGCGAGCCGTTTCGTTAATGTGCGCAACCAGCCACGGCCCCGTGCAGATATGGTCACTTTGCCTATCGAGGCGCTGGAATTTGTTGTCTGGATTTTTTAGCGTGGCTATCAGTATGGTGCTACGCGCGACATTCCCTGCCGCTCCCCGTGGCACACCAATTGGATTGACCTCCATTGGCGGAGGCCTGGTCTCCCTGGCCAGGCCTCCTTCTCCCCCATCGGAACATCATGAAGTAAGCGCGGCCGCGACCCCTATGTCCGGTCAGCGGGTAGGCTTCCAGCTCCGGCTTTGATCGCGAAGGGAATGCAGGCGAGCGCTGCGACGGTCAGGATGGCGACCATGGCCCAGGCTTCGTTGATCGACTGCGTCAGCGCCGCCTTTTCGATCAGCGGCTGCAGCATCGACCGGGTCGTGTCGTCCAGCGGGCCGGCCGGGCGCGCCGTGAACATGTCGAGCGGGATGCCGATATAGGTGGCGGTGGCGATGTCTCCCGCTTCGAGCTTCTGCATCAGTGCCGTCCCATGCCCCGGCGCTCGGCCATAAATGACCGTGTCTATCAAAGCGAGGCCGATGGCGCCGCCGAGGTTGCGCATCAGATTGAACAGGCCGCTGGCGTCGGGAACGCGGCTTTCCGGCAGATTGCCAAGGGCCAGCCGCGTCGGCGGCAAAAGACAGAACATGATGGCGACGCCGCGGATCACCTGTGGCCAGAGCATTTGCCCATAGTCGCTCTCCGGCGTCTGGAGCGCGCTCATGCCGAGGCCAACGGCAAACAAGGCGAAACCCGCCGCTGATAGCAGGCGTGCGCCCAGCCGCTGCTCGAGGAAGACGGCAACGGGCGCCGTCAACAGTTGGGCTACGCCCGTCACCAGCATGATGGTGCCGATCTCCAGCGCATTGTGGCCGCGCACGAAGGCCAGGAATACCGGCATCAGATAGACCGAGCCAAACAGGCCGATGCCGAGCACGAAGCTCAAAATACAGCCGACCAGGAAGGATCGGTCGCCGAAGTTCCTGATGTCAACGACCGGGGTGCGGGCGGCGAGTGTGCGGCGCACGAACGTGGCGAGACTTGCAAGGCTGAGGAACAGCAGGCCGAGCACCAGCCCGGACAGCCATCCGCGCTGCGGCGCCTCCTTCAGAGCAATTTCCAGCGCCGCAAGCGCGATGGCCATGGCCGCAAGGGATGTCAGGTCGAGCGTCTTCAGCGACCGGGGATGCGGGCGCTGGCGCGGCAACAGGAAGCTGGCAATGCCTGCAGAAAGAATGCCGGGGAGGATATTGATCAGGAAAAGCCAGTGCCAGGAATAGGTCTGCGTGATCCAGCCGCCGACGACCGGGCCAACAGTGGGTGCAAGAACGGCAAGCACACCGGCAATGGTGGTGGCCACGCCCTGCCGCGCAACCGGGAACAGGATGAAGACTGCGGAGAATACGGCCGGGATCAATGTCCCGCCGGAAAAGCCCTGAACGACGCGCCAGGCGATCAGCTCCGCAAAGCTCGAACTTGCGGCACAGCCGGCCGATGAGAGGGTAAAGACCGTCACGGCGCTTACGAAGAGCCAGCGCATCGTCAGGACGCGCGTCAGGAAGCCGGTCAGCGGAATGGCGATCACTTCGGCAATGAGGTAGGCGGTCTGCACCCAGCTCATCTGTTCCTGGGGAATGTCGAGCGCGCTCTGGATGGTCGGCAGCGAGGTTGCAACGACCTGCACATCGAGGATCGCCATGAACATGCCGACGCACATGACGATGAAGCCCAGCCAGATGGCGGCGCCCATGTTCCTGATGTCTGACTGGACCATTGTGGACTCCGAGCAGCGGGTTGCGCGATAGATATGGACAGATCGAGAGGAGAAGCAATGGAGAATGTCCTCTGTAATCTGCCACCCGCCATGCCCGACGCTGTCTCCGGGGTCCGCTGGCGGACTGAACCGCCGGCAACCTTGCTATCGTCGGATCTCCGCCCATATCGCTTCTATCTCGAACGTCATTGCGTCGTTCGTTCTTGAAGGCTGCCATGACCCGCATCGCGATTATCGGCTCAGGACCGACCGGCATCTACACGCTGAAGGGACTGCTTGCTTCGTCCGCACCATTGTCGATCACGATCTTCGAGATCGAGTCCGATCCGGGAAAGGGAACACCCTACCATCCCGCATTGAACGACCAGGCCATGCTGTCGAACATCGCCAGCATCGAGCTGCCGCCGATCTGCGAGACGCTGACCGCTTGGCTCGGTCGCCAGAGCGATGCCGAACTGCAGCGTCTCAACGTCGCGCGCGAAGCGCTTGACGACCGGGAATTCTATCCACGGGTCGTGTTGGGCGAGTTTCTGCAGGATCAGTTCTGGCAGCTTGTTCGCAAGGGTACGGCGAATGGCCACACGATCGACGTGAAGGCGCGCCATCGCGTGACGGATATCGTGTTGCGCGAGGACGACATCAGCCTCAGCGCCGAGCGCCTGGGCGATACCCAACTGGACTACATCTTCAATCATGTGGTCATGGCGACCGGGCATGACTGGCCGGACAATATCGAGATCAAGCCCGGCTATTTCATGTCGCCCTGGCCGGCGGCCAACCTCAAGTCGATCGGCAATTGCCCAGTCGGTATCCTCGGCACGTCGCTGAGCGCTATCGATGCGATGGTCACCGTCGCCACCGCCCACGGCGCTTTCTACGTCGATGCTGCGGGCGTGCTCGAATACCAGCCGGCCCCTGGGACGGGCGATTTCAGCATCACCATGATGTCGCGAAAGGGACTGTTGCCGGAAGCCGACTTCTATCATCCCATTCCCTATCTGCCTCTGCAGATCTGCACGGAAGAAGCCATTGAAGCATTGATGGCGACAGGCCGCGGCAACATCCTCGATGAGATCTTCGATCTGTTCAAGGCGGAGCTGCTGGCGAGCGATCCGGACTATGCGGCTAAGATCGGCCTAGCCTTGCGCACGGTCGAGACGATCGCTCCCGCCTATTTCGCTGAGCGCGAATCCCGCGATCCGTTCGCCTGGGCCGCACTCAACCTCGCCGAAGCGGGCCGGAACAAGGAGCAGCGTCACACCGTCCCATGGCGTTATGCGATTTTGCGTATGCATGAGGTCATTGCCCGCGCCGTTCCTCAGCTCGACAGCCACGACCTCGAGCGTTTTCATAAGCACTTCAAGAGCATCTTCATCGACGACTACGCTACCGTTCCGCATGAATCGATCAAGAGGATCCTGGCGCTGCGCCGTGCGGAGAAGCTGGAGATCATCGCGCTTGGCGACGATTATTCGATCGACAACGACACCCCCGAAAGCGGCGCGCTGGTCCTGCACGATGGCGAGACGCACGCCTATCCCGCTTTCATCGATGCCACGGGTCAGCATCCGCTATCGGTGCGGGACATACCCTTTCCGAGCCTCTTGAAGCAGGGCGTTCTGCGCAAGGCGGCAACGAATGAAACATTGGCGATCATCGACTCGGGCGAAAACCACACCGTTGTGCGAACCGGCGGCATTGATCTCGACGACGCGTTCCGTCCGCGTTTCGAGATGCCGGTAACCAACAAGCTCTATTGCGCGGCGATCTCGTTTCTGCTGCACAAACTCCCCTTCGTCCAGGGTATCACCAGCGCTCATGAAATCGGCGCCCTCGTTTCAGCTGCCATCCTCAGCGATGGCGAGGTGCGTGACGAGATCATCGGCCATCAGGACATCATCGCAGCCTGAGCCGTCATCGGTAACAGGCAAAGCTTGCTGTTGCTGAGGCCGCAGGTCGCCTGGGAGGCACGGCTACCGACAGTCGCCTCGCCTAGGAATCCAGCTTGAGCTTCAGCTGCTGACCGGGCTTTTCCAGATAATGTTCCAGTGATCGACCGAACTGCAGCCGGGAGTAGGTTTCCTTGCGCTGCCGTTCGGCGTGCTCGCGGGCTGCCCGCGATTTAGCGACAATTTCGAAGGTCTTCTGAATGACGAGGCTCGCATTGTCCATCTGCACGTCTCCGATTGTTCATGGTATGTTCTCATTTTACATCGAAGATGTCAAGAGGCTGCGCGGACAGCCGTCTTGTGTTGGAACGGTCTGCCTCAGGCGGATTGGCGCACGAGAAACGACTTGGCCGTCTCGATTGCAGGACCGCAGCTCGGCACAGCCGATATCAGCACGCGGTCAGGAGCCGTGCCGCGGACCCAGATGTCGAAAGCCATGGATGCGAGCTGCAATGGATTGTTGGTGGCGTGATCGGTGATGACCTGGCCGGCGGTCGCGGCACAAGTCCTGACATCGGCTGTAACCTCATATGGCACGTTGGCTTTGGAAAGGCGGCTGGTGATCTCGGTTTGAAAGGGGTCGAGGATCAGCAGTTGCACGAAATAGAAAACGATGGCGCTAAGCATGTCAGGCTCTCCGACTGGCTAAGTGATGCAATCCGACATCGCACAAGCAGCCAAAGCTCGCACCAGAGGGGCCCGGATCAGGTGTCGCTTATGTAGGCACGCCGTAGGCTTTCGCAATGTCGCAACGCGTGAATATTCCGGTGGCAGAGGCTCTGGATTCTTTAGGCGGCTTTCTTTATTTCCATCTCAGACGACGTTGTCAGCCCCATATTCAGGTTCGCGTCAGGAAAGGCGCGCAGGGTCGCCAGATGCATTGTCCGGGCCCACCGGCGCTGGTGCCGCCTTGCGATGGCGCGCCATTTGGGGAGACCTTTTTTGAACGATCGCTCTAATGATCAGGCTCGGCGGTTTGGCCGCCCCGAGCTGGGAAGCGTCACACTCTGTTTCCTGACGACGCTTTATCTGCTGCTGGTCACCAACTGGACCTTCTGGGGGAAGGCGCATGGCTACTTGTCCGGCGGGGCCCCCTTCAGCGCCTTCGTCATTGGCATATCGGCGCTGTTCATGGCTGTCGTCACGCTGTTTTCGGCGAAATACATTACCAAGCCGGTCCTGATCTTCTTCATTGTCGTTGCCTCGGCCGCTTCCTGGTTCAACGACCAGTTCGGTGTTGTCATCGACAAGGAAATGATCCGCAACGCGGCGGTGTCCACCGGTGCCGAGGCCGGCCACCTCTTGACGGCCCGCTTTGCGATCCATCTGCTGCTGACGGCCATTCTCCCGTCTTTGCTGATCGTCTGGGTGCGCATCCGCCACCGTAAAATCTTGCCGAAACTGGCCCAGAACACCGCCATCATCCTCGGCTGCGTGGCGATCTTTGCCGGCGCCGGCATCAGCTATTACAAGACCTTTGCCGGGGTTGGTCGCGCCCATCGCGATATCCTCGCCACGCTCAATCCGTTCATGCCGATCAACAACGCGATCAGCTACGAGGTGTCGACGCGCAAGGATTCCAACATCGTTGCCGAACCGTTGGGCACCGATGCCCATCGTGTGAACATCGACGCGAAGGGAAAGCCGCGCGTGACCATCATTGTTGCCGGCGAGACAGCGCGCGCCTCTAATTTCTCGCTTGGCGGCTACAGCCGGGACACCAATCCGGAGATGAGAAAGCAGAACGTCGTCTACTTCCCCAATACGACGAGCTGCGGAACCGCGACGGCGACGTCGATTCCCTGCATGTATTCCGTCTATCCCCGCGTCGACTACACCCATCGCAAGGGCCTGCAGACGCAGAACCTGCTGGACGTCCTCAGCCACGCCAAGGTCGGTGTCACCTGGCTCGACAACGACACCGGAAGCTACAATGTGACCGACCGCGTTGCTTACGAGTTTCTCCCCAACAGCAAGGATCCGCGCTTCTGCAAGGATGGCGAATGCCTCGACGCGATCCTGCTGGACAAGGTCGATGGCTGGCTCGACAGCGTCAAGGGCGACAGCGTCCTGGTGCTGCATCAGCTTGGCAGCCATGGGCCAGCCTATTTCCAGCGCTACCCCGATGAGTTCAGGCGGTTCACCCCGGATTGCCGCGCCAATGATTTCGGCACCTGCACGCCCGAGGAAATCACCAATGCTTATGACAACACGATCCTCTACACGGATCATGTCGTGTCTGTCGTGATCGACAAGATCAAGCAGCGCGCGGAGAAATTGAACGGCGCCGTCGTCTACGTGTCGGACCATGGGGAATCGCTCGGCGAAAACGGCATCTACCTGCACGGCACGCCCTATTTCATCGCGCCGGCACAGCAGACGCATGTGCCGTTTCTCGCGTGGCTTTCGGACGATCTCTCGACATCGGCCGGTTTCGACAGGAAATGCCTTGGCGAACGGGCGTCAGCAGCCTATTCGCACGACAATTTCTTCCACTCCATCCTCGGTTTGATGGACGTGTCGACTAAGGTCTACGATCCGAAGCTCGATATTTTTTCCGAATGCCGCCGGCCGGCTGCAGCTGTCGCAAGTGCCGGGTAGTGTTTCGGCCCTACCGAGCCCGGTCGTGCGAAAACGCCCACCGGGAGGTGGGCGTTCGGATTCCAGGGCCGTTTAGCTCTTGAAGAAGGCTAGCAGGTCGGGGTTCAGGACATCGGCATGGGTTGTCAGCATGCCGTGCGGGAAGCCCTTGTAGACCTTCAGCGTTCCCTTCTTAAGAAGCTTGATCGACAGTTCGGCCGAATCGGCGATCGGCACGATCTGGTCGTCATCGCCGTGCATCACCAGAACCGGCACGTCGATCGCCTTCAGATCGTCGGTGAAGTCGGTTTCCGAGAAGGCCTTGATGCAATCGTAGTGGGGCTTGGCACCCCCCATCATACCCTGGCGCCACCAATTGTCGATCACGCCGGGATAGGTCTTGGCGCCATCGCGGTTGAAGCCGTAGAAGGGGCCGGTTGGGATGTCGCGGTAGAATTGTGCGCGGTTTGCAGCCAGTGCCGTCCGGAAGCCGTCGAACACCTCCAGCGGCAGTCCGCCCGGGTTCTTGTCCGACTTGACCATGATGGGCGGGACGGCGCCGACCAGCACTGCCTTGGCGACCCGGCCGTTTCCGCCATGCTTTGCGACATAGCGGGCAACTTCGCCGCCGCCCGTGGAATGTCCAATATGAATGGCATTCTTAAGGTCGAGATGGGCGACAAGCTCGGCTACGTCAGCCGCATAGGTGTCCATTTCATTGCCGGTCGCGGTCTGGCTGGAGCGACCATGGCCGCGCCGGTCGTGGGCGATGACGCGGTAGCCCTGGCCGAGGAAATACAGCATCTGGGCATCCCAGTCGTCTGAACTCAACGGCCAGCCGTGGTGAAAAACGATCGGCTGGCCGGTGCCCCAGTCCTTGTAGTAGATTTGCGTCCCGTCTTTCAGGGTGAGGGTGCTGCTGCTCATGGTCGTCTCCTTCTTGCTTGAAGTCTTCGCTGTCGCGGCATTGGCAGTCTGAACAAATGGCATGGCAGCCGCAGCGGCGGCAAGGCCCAGGCCTGCTGTCATCACACCGCGCCGTGTCGCCTGATTCACAGTCTCGTTCATCTCGCTCTCCTGATGTGACGCGATAAACAATATCGCGATATGGAAAAGCTAGACGAAGATTTTGGCTGTGTCTACTGAAAATCGATATCGCGACATATTATTTCCTGATATGTATATCTTGAGAGTGTGAAATGGAGACTGAGAGAATGTCGCGCGCGGCGCTCCTACCCCTTGATGAGCAGCTTTGCTTCTCCCTTTATGCGGCAAATATCGCCGTCAACAGAACCTACAAGCCGCTTCTGGATTCCATGCAGATCACCTATCCGCAGTATCTGGTACTGAACGTATTGGGCGAGAAGGATGGCATGACCGTCGGCGCCATCGCCGACCGGCTGGCGCTCGATTCGAGCACCGTAACGCCGCCGGTCAAACGCATGGAGGCCGCCGGTCTGGTCGAGCGCCGGCGCAGCAAGATTGACGAGCGCCAGGTGCACGTTTGGCTGACCGAAGATGGCCGTGCACTCCTTCAAACGAGCAGTTGTCTCGGTGAGGAGCTGGTCCGAAAGGCGGGAATGTCGCTCGAGCAGTTCAAAACGTTGAACGAGCAGGTGCTTGCCCTGCGCCAGGCGCTTTCCGGGGAGGCGGATCGTGGCGACGAGCGCACGTTGTGACGGAGGGAGATCGCACTATATAGAGATCAAAGCTCTTAAGGACGATTTCAGGATATTTCTGTTGAGGGCGGCTTTGAAACAAAATTTGTCACCCAACAGTCGTTCTTCGTTGTAATATGGTGGCAGAAATGAATGAGGTTTGATTTGTGGCAGTTCTTTCAGACTACGCAGGGCAGCATCATCCTCGGTGTGCTGATCGGCGCCGCTAGCATAGCAATCGGCGTCATGCTGTCGCGGTTTCTTCTTCTGGCGGGTCTTCGGCGCACGCATCGCGCCAATCGTTCCCGGGAGACGCGAATGCTGGCAATGCGGGTCGTTCTGGCGATGGATGATCTGGTCGGCGGTTGCCATAGCGCAGCGATCGATGCGCCGGAGTTCAACCCCTCGGATTCGGGCGATTTCGTCCTGCACACCGATGATCCGCGTCTGGTGCTGCCGAAGGACGTCGATTGGAGCTTGCTGCCGCCGGATCTGGCGGAAGACATTCTGTGGATGCCGAACCGGCTCCGCAATATCCTCGACGGACTTGAATCCCTTGACGTCAGCGCCCCCGAATTCGACGACTTCTTCCTGCATCGCCAGGCGGATCTGTCGAAGCTTGGCCTGCGCGCGATGGATATCATCGACAGGCTGTGCGCCGAATACGGCATCGAGGCGCCCGAGCGGCCGCTCTATTACGATCCGCGTGCGACGTTCGAGGAAGGCGTGGCGCTCGCCGTCGACTTCACCGACCGCCGCCGCAAGTCGCAGAAGAATGCAACGACGCCCGGCCGTTCCAACGTCACGCCGCTGTTCGGCAATGGCGGCGTCGAGCCAAAGACGGTGAAGCCATCGGACAAGGATCCGATCGCCTAATCAGTCGTCCTTGAGATCAGCGAGGCCATCGCCACTGCATATCGATCATGCAGCGGCGGTGGCCTCTGCGTTTTAAGGAGGGTGGCCTGCCACCTTCGCGGTTGACGCGGAAACTGAAAACCTGCAACAGCCTCTGGACCCGTCCCATCCGGGCGCCGCAACAGCTTGGACTTCGCCCTCAGATGATACGCATCGAAAATATCAGCAAACAGCTCAGCCACCGCATCCTCTTCATCGAAGCCTCGGCCGCCCTCAACAAGGGCGAGAAGGTAGGGCTGGTCGGGCCGAACGGCGCCGGCAAGACCACCGTGTTCCGGATGATTACAGGTGAGGAACATCCCGACGAGGGCCAGGTCGCCGTCGATAAGGGTGTGACGATCGGCTATTTCAACCAGGATGTCGGCGAGATGCACGGCCGCAGCGCCGTTGCCGAGGTCATGGAAGGGGCCGGTCCCGTCAGCATCGTCGCCGGCGAGTTGCGCGAGCTCGAGGCCGCCATGGTCGACCCGGACCGTCTTGACGAGATGGACGCGATCATCGAGCGCTATGGCGAGGTGCAGGCGCGCTACGAGGAGCTGGACGGTTATGCGCTCGAGGGCCGCGCCCGCGAGGTGCTGGCCGGGCTGAGCTTCAGCCAGGAAATGATGGACGGCGATGTCGGCGGCCTGTCGGGCGGCTGGAAGATGCGCGTGGCGCTCGGCCGCATTCTCCTCATGCGTCCCGACGTGATGCTGCTCGACGAACCGAGCAACCATCTGGATCTCGAAAGCCTGATCTGGCTGGAGGAATTCCTCAAGAACTACGAGGGCGCGCTGCTGATGACCTCGCATGACCGCGAGTTCATGAACCGCATCGTCACCAAGCTGATCGAGATCGACGGCGGCACGCTGACGACCTTTTCCGGCGACTATGCCTTCTACGAGCAGCAGCGGGCGCTGAACGAGAAGCACCAACTAGCGCAGTTCGAGCGCCAGCAGGCGATGCTTGCCAAGGAAATCAAGTTCATCGAACGCTTCAAGGCGCGCGCCTCGCATGCCTCGCAGGTTCAGAGCCGCGTCAAGAAGCTGGAGAAGATCGACCGCGTCGAGCCGCCAAAGCGCCGTCAGGTCGTGTCCTTCGATTTCGCGCCGGCGCCGCGCTCCGGCGAGGATGTCGTCAGTCTCAAAAACGTCTACAAGAGCTATGGCAGCCGCAGCATTTATGCCGGCCTCGATTTCATGGTTCGCCGCCGCGAGCGCTGGTGCGTCATGGGCATCAACGGCGCCGGCAAGTCGACGCTCTTGAAGCTCGTCACCGGCTCGACCGATCCGGACGAGGGGGCTGTCGCGCTCGGCGCCAGCGTCAAGATGGGCTATTTCGCCCAGCACGCCATGGATCTGCTCGATGGTGAGCGCACCGTCTTCCAGTGGCTCGAGGATTCCTTCCCGCAGGCAGGGCAGGGGCCACTCAGGGCGCTGGCCGGCTGCTTCGGCTTTTCCGGCGACGATGTCGAAAAGAAGTGCCGTGTTCTGTCAGGCGGCGAGAAGGCGCGTTTGGTCATGGCGGCCATGCTGTTCGACCCGCCCAATCTGCTCGTTCTCGACGAGCCGACCAACCATCTGGATCTCGACACCAAGGAAATGCTGATCAAGGCCCTGTCCGAGTACGAGGGCACGATGCTGTTCGTCTCGCATGACCGGCATTTCCTCGGGGCCTTGTCCAACCGCGTGCTGGAAGTGACGCCGGATGGCGTGCAGCAATATGGCGGCGGCTACACGGAATATGTGGCGCGCACCGGCCACGAGGCGCCGGGCCTGCACGGCTGATCAGGGCTCGCGGACCTCGTCCGCGCCGCCCGTTCCGGCCGCCTTGATGAACCTTCGATCGAACGTCATCATCGCCTCGCAGTTGCCGATGCTGCCGAAATGGAGGGCATCGGCGAAATCCATGCCCTGCGAGAGATTGATGCATTTGAAGAATTCTTGAGAAGCGATTGGCCCCAAGCGGGGCAATCACCGTGGATGATGCTGAAGGCGGATAGCACGATCCTGGAGTCCGCCGGCGCATGTCCGGTCGTGTTTTGCAACTGAAGGACATCCGGATGCAGCTATCAGGTTTCTTCGAGAGACGATCGATGCGACCAGCGTGATCGTCGATGAGTGCCGCCTGATCAGTCCCGCGCTCGCGGGAGCCTGAAGCGCGCTATCACTAAGGTTATGCGTGCCCGTCTCAGGTTTCTGCGCTTGCGATCAGCTTTTTCCGTGCAGCGGCATATGCAACCTGCAGCACCTTGTGGCCTTCGAGCCCTTCAAGAGCGTAATTGTTGAGGAACTGGCGTCCGGCAAAAAGCTTGCGGTCCACGGGGCTGAGTTCCGCCTCGTCGCAGACCTCTTGCCAGTGTGCGGCGATGACCTGGATCTGACCTTCCATCAGCGCGGCGGCTTCAGCCTCTTTCAGGTGATAGTCGCCCGCCGCGGCGAGACAGGTGGCGAGTGTACTGGCGCGCCCCTCGCCCTTTATGAGCATCGCTTGCGTGGCTTCGTTGCCGGTACGGCCTTGCGGGCAAATGTCGTAGGCAGGTGTCAGCGTGAGCATCCTACCATCCCAGAAGGCGGCATGATTTCGGGCATGGTCGTCAGTGTTGCCGCACAGCACGTTGAAGCAGATCCGCCCGTAGAGTTCCCTGAGCGTGTCCTTCGGATCCGTGAAACGGTGCCGGATCAGCTCGGCGAGATCCTCGTAAGAAGCGTAGCGGGCCATCATCTCATCAAGGCCCAGCATGGTCAGGGCTGAGATCATGGAGTGGCGCGTCCAGCCATTGCCTGTGTGGGTGCGGTCGAAGCGCTCGATCAGCAGGACGTCCTTATGCGCGGCACTGCTCATCGATACCGGCGCTGCATTCAGCCCGCAAGCACCTGCCAGCTTCATCGCGATGAACTCGGCCTTGACGACGCTGTAGGTGTCGTTGGTCGCCGAGAATTTTGCGATAAATTTTCTGGTGCCGTCTTCGATGAGCGCTTTCGGGCGTGCGCCGCCGATGGAGGTGCCGTGATTGAGAGCCTGTTCGAGTGCTGGGGGCAGCGGCGCCCCCTTTTCGATAAGGGCGGCGGCTTCCATCAGTTCGTCAAGGGAGGCCTGCGCTGCAAGGCGGGGGACATACTCTGTGGCCGATGCCTGAAAATCAAGGGAGCCAATCCGGTCGGAGCCTGACTGAAGCAGGAAGGTCAGCTCGCTGATCTCGGGTACGCCGGCAGCGTGCGGCTTCTTGCCCGTCAGCCTATTTATGATGACCCGGCGACCCCACGCATCGGGCGAGCCATCGCGAATGCAGCTTGCCATCTGCAGACCATCTATTGGGACAATGACGCCTTCCTTAAGTGGCAGCTCCGGATCATAGATGGAAATGGCATTGTCACGGCGGCGGTAGCTGGCGCCGTAAGTGAAAAGCAGGCGCTCGCCATCCTTGTCGAGGCGGCCGGCCACGACCGGTTCAGCTGCCAGGGGCAGCCACATCCAGACAAAAGCTTCCGTAGCGTCTGTCCTAGAAGTCATCATCGACCACTTTCATTCTATGGCGGACGCTCTTGGGCAGCAGGGTCAGTTTTTCGTCAAGGAGGGTATTGTGCATCTGGAGAGTGCGCTCGTCGTAGTCAAAGAGACGCAGGCCAACAATAGAGGCGACCTCGAAGGCGATGCCGATTTCAGGGCCCGGTGCGCCTTTTTCGATACTGGACAGGGTTGTCCGGCTGATACCGGCGCGGTCGGCCAGTTCCTGCGCGGTCAGGCCGCGCTCAGCGCGGCCGACGCGGATCAACTTGCCGAGCATGGCGAGTGCCTGATGCGTTACTCGGGAGTAGCTTCTTTGACGGGGCACAGCTATACCTGCTTTGTTCACTTGACTGGACGTAAGGCTCGCTACAGTCCAGAATTTCGTACATCTTGTCACAACATCTGGGGCGGCGTCAAGTTTCGTACATTTAATTGGTCATAAGCGCACTTCGCGTCCAGAATTATTTACGTGTCGAAAAACTGTATTGTGACATTACGATAAGTGAAGCGACGAAAAGCCTGGATCTGGCGCGGCGCCAAGCGCAACGCAACTCGCAGGGTCAGGCAGATCTCGATCGCACGATCTGAATATTGCGCTGTCCGCCTCGTGACTTGCGCCGTGCCGCCATCCATTCACATTCTCCGGAACCCACATCGTCAAATCGCCTCGATGGTAAAGACGTTCGTTGTAGGTCGGCAGTTTTGCCCGGTACCACCCCTTCTGGAGTTTGCCCCGACGGTTATCGTGAAGTTTGTAGGGCATCGGATCAGCTCGCAGTTTCGAAAAGAATCGGCAATAGCTCCACGTCACAATCCGCCCAACACGGTCATGGGCGGCCATGATTGGCTCCGTGTAAGACGGAGGTAAGATTAAACGACAGGGCGTCAGCGGCAATCTAGCGGCATCGCGGTCCTAGCGCAGGCGCTGGCCCTCTTCGTCAAACACCAGGGCCTTGGCCGGATCGAAGCGCGCGGTGATGGTCTGGCCGGCCTTCAGTCCACGACCGTTCCGGGTCTGGACCGTGACGAGCTCGCCTGCGCCATAGCGGGCGAAGGCGAAGGTCTCGCCGCCGAGATGCTCTAGCATGTCGACAACCATGTCGAGCGAGGCCGCGCCGGTGTCGTCGAAGTGCTCCGGGCGGACGCCGATGGTCACAGTCGTACCCGCGGCCGCTAGGCTGGCATTGATCGTCAGCGGAATGATGGCATCGCCGAGATCGGGCAACCGTGCCGACCACCTGCCGTCACCATTGCGGGCAAGAACACCCTTGAAGAAGTTCATCTTGGGCGATCCGATAAAGCCGGCAACGAACAGGTTTGCCGGATCGTCGTAGAGATCGAGCGGCGCGCCGACTTGCTCGACCGTGCCGCTGCGCAAGACGACGATCTTGTCGGCCAGCGTCATCGCCTCGACCTGGTCATGCGTCACATAGATGATGGTTGTTGCCAGCTTCTTGTGCAGCCGGGCGATCTCGATGCGCATATGGACGCGCAGTTCGGCGTCGAGGTTCGACAGCGGTTCGTCGAACAGGAAGACTTTTGGATGGCGCACGATGGCGCGGCCGATGGCGACGCGCTGGCGCTGGCCGCCCGACAGCTGTTTCGGCTTGCGGTCGAGCAGCGGTTCCAGTTCGAGAATGCGCGCGGCTTCCTCCACCTGACGGGCGACCTCGGCCTTGGCAACGCCCGCAAAGCGCAGCGCAAAGCCCATGTTCTCCCGCACCGTCATATGCGGATAGAGCGCATAGGACTGGAAGACCATGGCGATGCCGCGCTTGGACGGATCGACGTCGTTGACCTCTTTGCCGGCGATGGAGAGCGTCCCCGAGGTGATATCCTCGAGGCCGGCGATCATCCTGAGCAGGGTCGACTTGCCGCATCCGGACGGCCCGACGAACACCACGAACTCGCCGGACTGGACGTCCAGATCGACGCCCTTGATGACGTCGAGGCCGCCGAAGGATTTGCGAATGTTGCGGAGGGTGACTTCGCTCATAGTGTGCCCGCTTCGTTGTGATTGGCATCAACGGCCGAGAGCGCCAGGGTGACGTCGGCAAAGCGCGGTGACGTCACCTTGATGGAGATCGGACCGGTCGCGCCGGTCGATTCCAGCCAGAAGCCCGTCGTGCCGCCCTGGAAGGGAATGACCTGAGGTCCGATGATCCTGGCGGGGCCGGAGACCGTCAGGGTGACGACGTCGTTGATGAAGGGAATGCGCGAGCCGACCTGATCCAGCGCGCGGACGATGATGCGGGTGCTGTCGCGGCCCTTGGCACGGAGCGTCTGGCTGTCTGCCTCGACCTCAAGCGTCGTCGGCAGCGGATCGGCGACCATGTGCAGCTTGGCAACCGCTTCTCCGTCGATGAAGCCAGTGAAATGGGCGTCTTCCCACTGCATGCCCCAGACGCCGAGTTCGTCCTTGGTGAAGTGCCGGTGATCGACGACGACAGGCGGATGCGGCAGATGCGGGAAGGTCTCGCGGTCAGGGCCGACGCGCTTGACCAGCGAGCCGTAGCGCAGTTCGATCTCGTCGCAGTTGGTGAGGATGATGAGCGGCAGGACGCCGCCGATGTTGCGCTCGCCGCGGGCCCAGAAGGTGATGGGCTTCATGACCACGTCTTCGGACGGTTCGCACTGGCTGGAATAGACGTAGGCCGCGAATTTTGGCTCGCGGAACATGTCCATCACGCCGTGGTAGCAGATGCGGTCGCCGGAGCCGAAATCCTTGTGGGTGTTGTAGTCGAACATGCACCAGCCGATCGCGCCCGAGATGTTCGGATCGCCATAGGCCGCGTTCAGCACCTCGAGGTGCCGACGGACATGCTCGGCTTGGCGCTGCTCCTGATCGTAGATCTTGGTCGGGTACATATGGCCGCCAAATTCGGCGATCAGGTAAGGCACGATCTTCGGCAGGCCGGTGCATTCCTGCTGGCTGCGCAGCGCCGTGCGCGGGCGGTTGCTGCCCGGCAATTCCTCGTTGCCGAGGATGAAATCGTTCATCGTGAAGACGTCTTCGAGGAACTCGCTGTCGAGGATGAAGCGCACACCGCCGGTCTGGCGGGTGCTGTCGAGCTCATGGGCCAGCCTGTTGGTCTCGAGGTAGAAGTCGTGGCTATCCTTGGATTCGTTGATGCGCACGCCCCAGATGATGATCGACGGATGGTTCCAGTCGCGCTCGACCATGCGGCGCACGTTGCGGATCGATTCCTGCTTCCATTCCTCGCCGCCGATATGCTGCCAGCCGGGGATCTCCTCGAACACCAAGAGGCCGATGCGGTCGCAATGGTCCAGGAACCATGGCGACTGCGGATAGTGCGAAGTGCGCACGAGGTTGCACTTCAGCGTGTTCTTCATGATCTCGACGTCCCGCTCCTGGGCGGACTGCCCGGCGGCGTAGCCGACATAGGGGTAGGACTGGTGCCGGTTGAGACCGCGGATCTTCAGCTTGCGGCCGTTGAGCTTGAAGCCTTCTGCGGTGAACTCGGCGGTGCGGAAGCCGAAATGCGAGGCGAGGCGATCGGAGCCCTTGTTGCCCTCGAACGATAAGGTGACGTGGTAGAGGATCGGATCGTCGATATCCCAGAGCGACAGGCCGGTCAGGTTGGCAAAGGAAAGCGTGACGCTCTCGCCCGTCGTCTCTGAGGATGCCGTGGCGATCTCGTTGCCGGCCGCGTCGCTGATGACCGCCGTCACCGCGCCGCTGAACGAAACGCCCTGCGGATTGGCGAAGTCGCAGCGGACGGTGGCCGATTTTGCCTCGCTGAGGACGTGACCTGTCTCGATCTTGATGTTGGCGATCGACACCGTGTCGGTGACCTTCAACCAGACATCGCGATAGATGCCGGCATAGGTGAGATAATCGATGCGGCCGCCGAAGGGCGGGATTTCGGGGTTTTCGCTGCCGTCGATCTTTACCGTGATCAGGTTGTCGCCTTCGCGCAGACCGTCGGTCAGGCGTGCCTCGAAGGGCGTATAGCCGTCCTTGTGGGCGACGATTTCCTGGCCGTTCAGGTAAACCACGGAATCGGCCATCGCACCGTCGAAGACCAGCGAGACCTCGCGTCCGGCAAAGTCAGGCTGCCACTTCAGGACGGCCTGATAGGTGAAGGCCCGCTGATAGGATTTTTCGTCGAAATAGTTGAACGGCAGATCGACGGCATTGTGCGGCAGGGTGACGGCCTGGCCTGAGGCAAGCGCCGCGGTCAGATCTGGCGCAAAACCTTCGTGAAAGGTCCAGGAATCGTTGAAGGAAACAACAGAACGCATTTTCATTCCTATTTGACGGAGCCCAGCATGCCCTGGACGAATTGACGTTGCATGAGAAAGAAGACGACGAGGGTTGGCAGCGTCGCAAGCACGGTGCCGACCATGACGACGCCGTAATCCGGGTAGTAGGCCGAGGCCAGCGACGAGACGACCAGCGTGATGGTCTTGGTCTCGTTCGACTGCAGCACGATGAGCGGCCAGAGATAGTTGTTCCACGCCGTCATGAAGACGATGATGAAGGCGGCGGCATAGGTCGAGCGCATCACCGGCACGTAGATGAACAGGAAGATCTGCCACTCCTTCAGGCCGTCCACCTTGGCGGCGTCGCGCAGCTCGGAGGGGAAAGCCTTCGTGCTCTGGCGGAAGTAGAAGATGATGAAGGCAGAGCCGATCGTCGGCAACAGCACGGCGAGATGGGTGTTGATCAGCCCGGCATGGCCCATCAGAACGAATAGCGGGATCATCAGCGCCGCAAACGGTATCATCAGCGTCAAAAGGATGGCGCTGTAGACCCGCTCGCGTGCCCGGGACTTGAACATCTCGAAGCCGTAGCCTGCGAACGACGAGACGGCGAGCGTCAGCACCGTGCTGAGAATGGCGATCTTGGCCGAGTTCCAGAAGATCAGGGGCGCGTCGACCTGCGTGAAAAAGCCATGCACGTTGGTCCAGAAGGCCGAACCGAGGCTCAGGCGTCCATTGATGATGTCGATCGACGAATTGCTGGTACCGATGATCATCCAGAGAAACGGGAAGACCGAGATGAACGCCATGGTGCCGACGAAGCCGTAGGTAATTACCTGGCTGGCGAAGGTCTTGATACGGTCGCCGCTCATTGGTCCTTCTCCCGCGCCGCATAGAACTGCACGAAGGCCAGCATCGCCACCAGCACGACGATGACGTAGGAAACCGTCGCCGCATAGCCGAGATTGGGAATGAACTTGAACGTCAGGTTGTAGATGTAGAGCGACAGCGTCAACGTCGAATCCGAAGGTCCGCCCTGGGTGATGTTCATCACCTCGTCGAACAGCTGCAGCGTTCCGATGGTCGAGATCACCGAGGTGAACAGGATGACGGGCTTCAGCAGCGGAATGGTGATGTAGACGAAACGGCCCCAGGCATTGATACCGTCGATGCGCGCTGCCTCATAGATGGACTTGTCGATGTTCTGCATGGCGGAGAGGTAGAAGATCATGTTGTAGCCGGTCCACCGCCAGGTAATGGCGAGAATGATCAGCACCTTCGCCCAGAAGCCGTCGGTCAGCCACGGGATCGGCGTAGCGATGATGCCGATCACCTCGAGCGTGCTGTTGACGACGCCCTCATCGGCGAACATGCCCTTGAACAATGCGGAATAGGCGACCAGCGAGGTGACGCAGGGCAGGAAGATGGCGGTGCGGAACAGCCCGCGGCCGACCAGCTTCGGCATGTTGAGCACCGATGCCAGCGCCAGCGCCAGCACGATCATGATCGGCACCTGGATGATGAAGAAAGTCACCGTGTTGGTGAGCGCGCGCAGGAACACCGGGTCGTTGGCCAGCCGCACGATATTGCCGAAGCCGACGAACTTGATCATCGTCCCGCGCCCCGACTGGGACGACATGAACAGCGACCAGAGGATCGGATAGACCATGAACAGCCCGATCAGCACCAAAGCGGGGCCGACGAAAAACCATCCATTGATATCATAGAAGCGGCGAACGCCGCCGGCACGTGCAGAAGCCATCGATCATCCTCGAAGCTGCAGGGTAAACCCTGGGGCGGCCCGGAAGCCGCCCCTTCGGGGGAGGTTTACTGGATCTGGGTCTTCACCTGGGCATCGATAGCCTTCAGCGCGTCATCGACCGAGCCGCCCTTGGCGATCGCCGGGATCTGGGCCGTCACGGCGGAATCGACTTCGTTGGTGTAGACGCCATAGTTCACCGACGGAACCTTGGCCAGCCAGTCGGCAAAGCTCTGCCAGACCTTCTGGCCGCCGAAGAAGGCGTCCGCCTGTTCGTAGGCAGCACCCGTGCGAGCCGCCGTCAGCGAGCCTACAGCGCCGCGATCGGTGAGGATCTTCTGGTAGAAATCGACGTCCTTGGCATATTCGGCATTGAGGAAGTCGATTGCCTCATCCTTCTGCTTGGATCCGGCGAGCACGTACCAGCTGGAGCCGCCGAGGTTGGAGGCGTGGGTCGCGCCGGCGACGTTCATGGCCGGGATCGGGGCTACACCCCATTTGCCGGACTGGTCCTTCTGGGCCTTGATGGTACCGGTGATCCACACGCCGGTCACAGTCGAGGCGACATCGCCCGATGTGAAGGTGTTGACGTAGTTCGGCCAGCCGACCGCCTGCTTGGCAATGCCAGCGGCCATGATCTTGCCGAAGGTCTCGAGCGATGCCTTGAGTGCGGCGTTGTCGAGAATGCTGGGGTTGCCGTCCTTGTCGAAGTACCAGCCGCCAGCCGACTGCATCAGGATGCGTACGAGGCCGGCGTCGTTCGGGTCGGTGCCGATCATCTTCTTGCCGGTCTTCGCCTCAACCTGCTTGCCGATCTCGATGAAGCGGTCCCAGGTGATGTTGTTGAGGTCCTCACCCTTGAAGCCAGCGGCTTCCAGATAGTCCTTGCGATAGAACAGGCCTGTGACGCCGGAATCGAACGGCATGCCGTAGACCTTGCCTTCGAGGGTCATCAGGTTGACCTTGTAGGGTGCGAAGCCCTTGTAGTCGACCTTGTCCGACATCGGCGCGAAGGCGCCTGGGAAGGATTGCAGGTATTTCTGTGCGCCGTAGTCTTCGATGAGGACGATATCAGGCAGGCCGCCGGCGCCACCGGAGGACAGGCCCGTCTGCAATTTCTGCTCGACGTCGGCCTTGGCGAAATCGACCACCTTGATCGTCGTGTCCGGATGCGCCTTGGTGTAGCGGTCCCCTGCTTCCTTCATGATGGCGACGTTGAAGTTCGGATCCCAGCACCAGACTGTGATCTCTTTAGCCTGTGCCGTGGCGACGGCCAAAAGGCTGACCCCTGCCAGAGCCAGGGCGATGATGCGCGGCGCGCGGTCGCGCAGAAAATTATCCATTGCTTCCTCCCAGAAGTCACGTTGACGAGACAAGCCTCCTGTCTCCGAAGGCAGTATTCCTCATAAAAAGGAAAGATGCAATATTTTCAGTAAATTTTTACTGCGGTGCACAAACGAGGCCGGATCAGGCTCTGTTTGGCCTGCTAACGCGTGCTTTCCCGCCAGACGATGTCTGTGGATAAGATCACCGTCTTGACGATATCGCGGCCGGCGAAACGCTCGAGCAGCAGATCGACAGCGGTCTCGCCGATGAGTTCGGCCGGAATGCGCACGGTCGATAGCGGCGGATTGAGCAACTGCGCCACCGGAATGTCGTTGAAACTGGCAATGGCCACGTCGTCGGGGATCTTGAGGCCGAGCTCGAGCATGGCACGATAGGCGCCGATCGCCATGTTGTCGTTGCAGGCGACAATGATCTCCGGAGGGCGGGCCAACTGCATCAGGGCTTTCGAAAGGGTGTAGCCGCTGTCTGGCGTCAGGTGCTCGGTGACGCAGAGATCGGGGTCGAAGAGGCCGGCCTGGGTCATCCATTCGATATAGGCCCTGCAGCGCCGCTCGGTAAAGAGATGGGGGACCTGATTGATATGCTCCAGCCATCCGACAAAGCCGATGCGCCGATAGCCGCGCTCGTGCAAGGCCGTCAGCAGCTTGCGCATGGCGAGCTGGATATTGCTTTCGACGCTGTCTTCAAGATCCAGCTGCGGCGAAAAGTCTGCAAACACGACGGTTCTGCTGTGTTCGCGCAGCCATTCGACCTCTTCGTCGGTATGGCGGCCGATGGCGATGACGCCCGAGGCTTCGCGCAGGAGGGTGGCATCCGGCAGGCTGTCGGCGTGGTACACCTTGACCACGTCGATCTGCAGGGCACGGCAGCGGTTCTCAATGCCGAGGCGGACGCCGATATAATAGGGATCCGTCAGCTCCTGCGGCGGACGCAGGAAATGCACCAGGGCAATCCGTCCGGCACCGGGGACGAGGGCCTGTGCGCCGTTGAGGCCGTTTGCCCGGTTGCGGCTGCGCGGCGTGGCATAGTTCAGCGCTTCTGCGGTCTCGATGACCGCCTGACGCTTGGATGCGGAAATCGACAGCGTGGCATCGTAGTTCAGGACGCGGGAGACCGTGGCCGAGGACACGCCGACCGCATTCGCTATTTCCTTGATCGTCACCATTCTAATGATTGCCTATCACCGCAGCCTCTGCAGTGCCGATTCTTCTCTGAGAGTGAATTCATATTTGCTCTTCCAGGGTGGTAATGGGAAGCCTCATACACCAGTAAATTTTTACTTCGCGGGCTTCTGCAATGCAGCAATGCTCGAATTGCTTTGCCCTGCTTCTTGCCGAGATAAAACCGTCCGTGGCCGATAGACCAGGAATGATCCCTGGATATCGGATTTTTCTTCCGCTAGCGTGCGGTCTGTCTCGAGAGGAGTGCTTCATGCGCCTGCTAGCCATCGTTTCCGCCCTTTCAGTCGCCGTCTTCGCCGGTCCCCTGCTGGCGGCGAGTTTTCAAACGCCGCAGGCGCTCTTGGAAGCCATGTATGACGACAAGATCGGCTCGGCCGATCCTAACTCCTTGACGCGGTACCAGGATTACTTTT
>Ga0070670_100000373_pt1 | contig 37281 bp, 52 predicted proteins | sample KBSS63metaG_FD_64665 | JGI IMG/M metagenome (GOLD analysis project Ga0070670, IMG submission 64665) | Switchgrass rhizosphere microbial communities from Kellogg Biological Station, Michigan, USA - KBS S6-3 metaG | ecosystem: Host-associated > Plants > Roots > Rhizosphere > Soil ... | reverse complement strand
ACTGCAGCGCGGATGAAGCGCCGCTATGAGTGGATTCGCGAGCAAGGCTATTCAAGCCTTTATGTGAGCCATAGCCGGGGGTCGGAATCGATCATCGCGACTTGGCAACATTACACCGACTGGGGCTATGATTGCGACCACTCGCGCAAGCTGATCAGTCTCGCGGAGATGGCGAAGCAAGCCAAGCGGAGGTCGCCATGATCTGGGAAGTCATGAAAGCCCTAGTCGTGCTCTGGCTGGGCGGGATCGTGCTCTGCATGTGCGCAACATGTGTCGGCTTTAGCTGAATGGTTGCTGGGTGCCCCCATGGCCAAGCATGGGGGCAGCATGGAACGATTCGCTAACCACCCGTTCCGGGAGATTGACACTCGTGAAGACATTCAAGGTCAAGCAAACACTCGAGATCGAGTTCACAATCGAGCAAGACTTCAGTCTATGGCGAGCGCGATGCAGGCTTGCTGGATACGACTTGCTTGTGGGCCCGTTCGACTCCTACGCGCAAGCTAACCTCGCGATGCAGGCTCGATTGCTGGCCGACTTCTCGGGCAAGGTGACGCCATGAACCCCGAAGCATTCGATCGATTCTCGCGAGCCTACCGCGCTGGCTTACGTACGGCTGTAACCAGCAATCCAGCCGACTACGCCATCCACGACGGCGAGATGGCCGAAGAGTACGCCGCTCGGTGCGCAGACAAGATACTGGCCAGCATTGCCCGCAACCCACGCGGGGTGAACTACGATGGCGGAGGGTTCAAGCGGACCTGCAAAGCACTCGGCATCAAGTACACCCGCAAGGCTATCTGGGAATATCTACAGGTGACGCCGTGACAACCCGCGCCGAAGTGTTCCTATGGATGCGCAGCAACGCGCACGAATACGCCTACGGACAGCACGATCGGGCAATGAACCTCACCCAGCTTGCCGAAGCTGCGGCCCATTGGTTCGATCGCGACGAATGGCTCGACGATCCCGATCACTTTGTGTGGGATCTCGCGATGAAAGTCGCGATGCAGGTCGCGCCGGAAACCTTCCGGCCCTGATTACAACGGGGGTCGGCCAGCACCATGCAGACCGACCCCCGACGCACGCGAGCACAACCGAGCAGCGGGACTGTAATTCACCCCGGCTGCATTAGTCCAGGGATCTCGCTGCGATCGATCGCGCGCTACCTCGGGACCGAGACCCGCAAGATCCGGTTGCTGGCGCGGGACATGGGCTTGCGTAAGGAGCGGTTCTCGCGCGCGGAATCCCGGGCCCTGCTGTATGCCTACCGCGTGAAACAAGGGGTACGGATCGCGCGCCAGAAACCAAAACCATGACTCGACAAGTGACAAGACACGTGCGACATACAAATTCTGCGGGACCCCTCCTATCTCCGGGTACTGCGGCGGTGTCGGCTCCCCACCGTAAGCGGGCTGGTAACCCGTGGGGGGTCCCCTCCGGGGCGGGAAAGGGGGTGAACGTGGTGAATGCGGCTCGCAAAGGCAATCGCCCGAATCGGGGCGTGCGATTTAGTGACGCGGAATGGGCCCTAGCCGCCGCTAGGGCGGCTGCCGCAGGCAAGTCCCTGGGCCAGTACCTCCGGGATGTGGCGTGCGGTCCTATCGGGCTACCCGGCCCGGCAAGCGCCCTACTCGCGCCCGGCTGCCAGCACCCGGAAGTGCTCGTGGTGCCCGAGCTCACCGTGACGCTTCGCGAGCTCTGCCAATGTAGCCAGTGTGGGCGGATAGGCTCTGCCCTACCCGGCAAGCCCGTGCAATGGGCCGAGTGATAGGAGCTTTCAATCATGCCCCCTACCCCCGACGCACTCCTGAAAGCCTATTCCGAGCACGCGGCCGAGTACCGCATGGAAGTCCAGATGGGCTGGTCGCGCCTGCAATTCTTTCTGACCTTGAACGTCGCGCTCCTGGCGGCCCTGTCCGGCTTTGGGGGCAAGGGCATCGTCGCGGCATTCGGCTACTTGGCCGGAGCGCTGGCGAGTCTTCTAGGGGCTCACGTCGTGCTCAAGACCCACCGGTACTACGTCGCCGCTCGCGAGGCATTCAAGGCCATTGAACGCGAGCTCGGTCTCGAGGCGTTCGCGATGTCGACCACGCCGGGCATGCTGGGCGCGCCGTGGCTTCACACGCTCAAGATCACGACTGCGGGCGTGATTGTCTTGCTCGTGTTCGTCGCGTTTGACGTGGCGCTCGCCGTGCTGGCCTTACTTGACCGCTAAGATCTGACCTTCTCGGTTGCGAATGATCGCGCCCGACTCGGCCAACGCTTTGACTTTCTCGTGGTCGAGCTCGCAATACACAACCGGCTCGAACTTCGCCCGCCTGGTGGTCGATTGAATGATCGCGCTATGCACAAAACGCCAGTTATGAAACCGCTCCTGTGCGATGCAGTGTTGCTGACACGCCGGGCAGCGAATCACGCGGCATTCGTCGCCCACCATGTGCCCGAGATCCATCGCAGTGAAGTCGGCCGCGTGCGCGTGCATCACGGGGTTTCGTTTCTCAAGATCCAGATCGAGCGTGGTTTGTTTAGCCGTCATGATCGCACCCCGACCCTTCCGGTCCCTTGAAACACGTGAGCAAACAAATGAGGTTTAGGTCCCCAGTAGTGCAGCGCGCTTGGAAACGGCGCTGGCGCTTTGGCTCCCCGGAACGTGAGGCGGCCCTTGATCTCGCACCATGCCAACGATTGCCGACGCGCCCGGTCATACCAGTCGGTATCGGGTCGAGCCGCTGTGAGAAGTACGACCTCCACACCCCCGAGCCACTCCACGATGCACTTCTGCACCCAGTCGCCGATCCCCCGCCCATACGGGGGATTACAGTACACAAGCCCCTCGGCTTTGCTGCGCCAGCTCGTATCAAGACCCCCATGCGTGAAGTAGTCGCTCGCGCCGCAGGGGTTTTCGTGGCTCGTGCATGGGTCCAGGCGTATCGGGCCAAGCTGGCGCACGAGGGTCAAGATCTCATCGGGCGTTTCCCAGCTGTGACGCTCGGAGCTCATCAGCGGCCGGAGGGCGTCGGCGATACCGGTCATGAGACCGCCCTCCACGCAGCTTGCAGGGCGGCCGTTACGCCGACCCACGCCAGATGGCAGCACAAGCCGGCCAGCGCCGGGCCGATGGCCGCGATGATGAAAAGCGCGGCCACTGCGAACTCCTGCGGTCTAGGGATCTTCATAGCGTATTCCTTTTCATTCCCAACCAACAATCGCGCCCGCGAGGCCCGAGCGCTTGGCCTGCTGAAACCACGATCGATCGATGATTTTTATGGTCTCGCCCGGGAAGTACCGAGCCATGCGCGTCAACTTGGTACGGCTCGCCGGGTCCATGTAGCCCTTGACCTCGTGCCACTCGTGAGCGCCATCGAGTAAGGTCACCTTGAAGTCGGGCATGTAGGTTCGGTTGCCGCGCGAGATTTTCTCAAACGTGAAGGTCTTGCCCTCGTACTCCCAGCTCGCAATCCGGCCCTGAGTTACGAGCAGGTTCAGGTAGCGCGCATAGTTGGCTTCCCATGCCGAGCGAAACCGCAAGCCGCCTAAGTCGGCCCGCTTGCCGACCTTGGGGACTGAGGTTCGCTTGGTCACTGATGGCGGTTTCATGACCGGCGCTGCCCCCGTTCCATGCGGTCTGCCATCGCCAATACGTGCGCCTCGGAGTAGCTATCCCATTGCCGGCTATCGTCGGGCGGATTCTGAATGCCCCATCGGTCACGGGCGAAGTGCCAGGTTGTTAGCACGCCCTGCGCAGCTTCCATGTCGTCGGGGTTGGCGCGCTGGACCTTGCGCCAGTAGCGCAGGCAGCAGAGCAGTCCCCGCAAGCGTGAGATGTTGTCGGCAATGGCCGAGCTGCGCGCGACCGCGCTGTCATTGTAGGCTCTCAATATGTGAGAGCGCGTTACGTCGTCGCTCGCGCGCAGCTCCGCGATTGCCAAGGGCGTTAGATGCGAGATCTCGGTGGGCTTCTGCGGGATGCTACGCCAGCCGCACGCGGTCTCGAGGTGTTCGGTAACCGTGCGCCACATTGCGCGCGTGTCCATCCCGAGGTGTTCGCTCATTGATGACCCGAGACCCTTAGGCATGACCTGTCATCCTTTTTCCGATGCGCCGCAGTTCAGCATCCAGCCGATCCACCGTGCCGGTGTCGCCAGCCTTGAGCGCCTGAGCCTGCAGGGCCTTGGTTGCTTCCAGCTCTTCAATGAGCGGCGATGTGCGCCGGCCGTTGGGCTTGTAGGTGTCGGCGTACTCCTCGAAGTCGGTCGCGAAATACTGAAGCCGTGGAACTCGGCCGCGCTTCTTCTGGGCTTCGCAGTAGCCCTCAGCGGCCCGCCGGAAGACTGCCAGGGGGTCGGCAGGGTCGCGGGCCACGCAGGCCACCCAGAGGCTCTCGAGGCGGGCTCTGTGGCTGTGCGGGTCGCCGATGGGAATGCCCTTGTTAGACACACGCTCCCATACCTTGATGAGCTGCATCCACGGCGCGGGCGATGGTAGTTGTATTTGGCCGGGGTCGTCTTCGTAAGGTGGTGTGCCACAGCCATTTTGGACTGTGACGTTTCGTAACCCGGCGTCACGCGGCGTCACGCGGCGTAACGGATCGTTACGATTCGTCACATCATGGCATCCGTTTGAGGGTGTATAGGTAGGCGCTTGTGACCCTTGCTCTGTGACGTTTCGTAACGCAGTGTCTCGCTGGCGCTCCCGGTATTCACGCATGCGCTGGGCGCCCGACTTCGCTGCGGCCTGGGCCGCTTGGAAGTTGGGCACAAGTAGCCCCTGGTCGCGGGGCTCCACCACGCCGAGCTGGAGCAGCGCCGCCATCCCTTCTCTGGCAATGCCCTCGGGCGCGTCAAAGAGCTCGGCGGCAAAGCGCCACGGCTCCGAGCCACCAAGGCTCACGCGGCCGTCTTTGTCGAGCACCCGCAGCAGTTGCATCAGGATGCACTGGCCGGCAAAGCCAAGGCGCTGCCAGGTCGCGGTGTCGCGACAATACAGGCGCACGTACCGCTCGGACTGCCAATCCAACAGCAAACCTCCCTTACTTCTTGAAGAGGTTTTGGGGCTTGACCGTGCAGAGTTCGTGCGCCGTCACCTCGCCCCGGGTGACTTTCTGGATGAGCAGAGCGTTGGCGTAGGTCAGTCGGCGCTGGCGGCGGTAGGCCCCGAAGATGGTCCCGTAGGCCAGCCCCGTGTCGCGAGCAAGGCGGCTCAGCGCCCCGTACCCCTGACCCCGAATCCATTGATCCAGACGCATCGGGTAGTTATGCACATGATTAGATACCAAAAACAAGAGGCACCGCTCGCGTCCCTCAAGTTATATTGCGAGTTGCATAGGATCCCTGCTACGACGGGTCATGCCTCCACGCACACGCATCGAGCCCAACCGGGAGGACCCGCTCAGCGAAACGACGCCGGGGCGCCGGTTGTGGGCCGCCTCGCTGGCGGCCGGCTATGAAACGCGCACGAGCTTTGCCCGCGCCATCGGGATTCAGCACAACACGCTCTCGCTGGTCGAGTCCGACCGCACCCTGTTATCGCTCGAGAATTTCGCGATGGCGTGCCAACTGGTCGGCTACTCGATGGAGGAGATTTTCTTTGGCCGGGCACCACGCCGCCGCGAGCCCCACCTCAGCGCCGAGGGCATTGTCGTGCTCTGCGAAGAGCTCGGCGCCGAGGCTGCCGAACGCCACGCTTTCAAGCGCTTTCTCGACAGCCCCGAAGGCGCCCTGCAGCGGTTGACCCGCGCGTACGTGACCGCATTTATGGAGGCCCACAAGTCCGCCCAAGAGAGCGGCGCCACGCCCGAGGCTGCGCTGCGCAAGGCCATCGTGGCCGCCGACAATGCGCGGGCCACGGCCGATGCGCTGGCTGCGGGGGTCAAGCCCCCCTCACGCCGATATCGGAACCGACCGCAGGGCCGGCCCGCACAGAAGCGCCGCTAGCTGGTCGACCTGCCCCATCCGGGGAAACTCGACGCCCACGTCCATTAGCAGACTCGCGCACGCGATGCGCGCGATCTGCAACTGGCACTCCAGCTCGCCAGCCATGCCGTAGTACGCCGCCGTTCGCGGCCGGCCATACTCGCACGGCCCTTCGCACAGCCCTTCACAGGGATAGGGCATCGCAACCAGCTCTAAACCCAGCCATACAGCCAACACCTTCGCTTCGATTGGCCCAAATAGGCCAATCTCTTCGCGTACTTCCGTAGCGAACTGCTCGAGGGAGATTTGCATTCTTCGTTGCATAAGCGATCGCAACGGCCCCCACAATGATCATCCGCAACTGCAGCGGATTTAGGTAGCAGGCACGGCCCCGGTGTGGCCTGACCCGTTTTTGCCCGACCCCGTGATGTCGCGAGCGATGCCACGCTTTTATCGATTGTTTGAGTTTGTCCGTTGATTAGTTATCTAACTTGTTGCATGACTCGTTCTGTCGCTGGCGAGCGTTGTCAGCACAGGGGAGAAAAGCGGCGATGGAGACCTATGATGCCTGGAAGAGCACCGACACGTCGCCGGTCGAGCCCGCGCGCGATGACGACGAGGCAGCGGCGCTCAAGCCGCTCGCCAAGCGCCGGCTCCGAGTCATCACCAATAGCGAGCTCAAGACCGCGCGCCGGTGTTTGCGCGAGCATTACCTAGCTTATGAGATGGGCTACCGCAGCACGACCGAACCGGAAGCCTTTGTAGATGGTAACGCCATCCACCTTGCGCTTGCGGCGTGGTGGCTCGCCCAAGGGGATGTAGACCCGCTCGAGGTCGCGCTCGATGAGCTTGGCCGCCTGGAGCTTGACCCGTACAAACACGCCAAGCTCGCTTGCATGTTGCAAGGCTACCAAGTCCGCTGGATCGATGGCCGTAAGGACTATGAAGTCCTGGCGGTGGAGCGTGAGTTTAGAACCCCGCTCATCAACCCGGCCACCAGCGCAAGATCGCGCACCTACGACCTGGGCGGCAAGGTGGACGTGATCGCGAAGGACAAGCGCACGGGCCTTATTACGCTCATCGAGCACAAGACCACCAGCGAAGACATCGGCCCGGGGAGCACGTACTGGAAGCGGCTCCTTCTGGATTCGCAGATCAGCGTCTACTTCGATGGCGCCCGCGCGCTGGGCTACCCCATCGATGAATGCCTCTACGATGTGCTCTACAAGCCCCAGCAGCGCCCGTACAAGGCCACGCCGCAAGAGGCCCGCAAGTACACCAAGAGCGGGGCGCTCTACGCCAACCAGCGCGAAGTCGATGAAACGCCCGAAGAGTACGCTGGGCGCATGCTCGAGGCGATGATTGCCGAGCCCGACAAGTACTATCAGCGCGGCGTGGTCGTGCGGCTGGGCGATGAGATGGTCGAAGCCCGTCACGACACCTGGCAGCAAGCACGGCTGATTGCCGAGGCCGATGCCCTCGGCCGTCACCCCAGAAACCCCGACTCGTGCATGCGGTACGGTCGGCCGTGTGACTACTTTGGTCCCTGCACCGGGACCGAGTCCATTGATAACCCCGCGCTCTTTGTGCGGGTCGAGCAAGTCCACCAAGAGTTGTCGGAGGTAGCATGAGCACTGCACAAGACATGATCGCGCGAAACATGAAGTCCCGTTTCAACCAGGCGCCCGCGGGGCCCCCCCAGCCGTCACGCATGACGCTCGGCAACGTGGTCAAGGGTCCGGTCGCAGCGCCCATGCGCGTGGTCCTGTATGGCCCCGAAGGCATCGGGAAAAGCACATTCGCAAGCAATGCGAGCAACGCCATCTTTCTCGCGGCCGAAGACGGCACCAACGAACTCGACGTCGCGCGCCTCAAGCCCGCCACGTGGGAAGAGCTCTTTGAGGCGATCGCCATGCTCGGCACCGAAGAGCACGGCTATGAAACGCTGGTCATTGACACGCTGGACTGGGCCGAGCAGCTCTGCTGGAAATCGGTCTGCGCGCGCGAGCGTAAGAACTCAATCGAGGCGTTCGGCTACGGGCGCGGCTACGTCATTGCCCACGAAGAGTTCCGCCGGCTGGCGGCAGCCCTTGATCGCTTGCGAGAGCAGAAGGGCATGGCGATCGTGCTCTTGGCCCACAGCTGGATCAAGAGCTTCAAAAACCCAGCGGGCGATGACTTCGATCGCTGGGAGCTCAAGCTCGACAAGCGCTCATCGGCGGCAATCAAAGAGTGGGCCGATGTGGTGCTGTTTGCCAACTACGAAACCCTCACCCACCAGGACGACCGCAAGCGCACCCGAGGCGTCACCACGGGCGCTCGGTTCATCTACACCGAGCATAGCGCTGCGTTCGACGCCAAAAACCGCCACAGCCTGCCGCCGCAGTTGCCGCTCTACTGGGAAGACTTCGTGCAGGCCGTGGCTGCTGGCCAGCCAGCCACGCTCGCCAACCTGCACGCGCAGATCGCCGAGCTCTTGACCCACGCAGACCCGCAGCTTGCCGAGTTGGTCGCGCAAACTGTAGCCAAGGCTGGCGACAACGCCGCCCAACTCGCCAAGATCGCCTCACGTCTCGAAGCCCGTATCCATCTCCAACAAACACAGGAAACCAAGCAATGATCAACCCAGGCACACACAGAGCCCGCGCGCTGAGCGCCGGCCTTGGCTACTCGAGCAACGGCAAAGAACAGGTGGGCGTCGACTTCCAGATTTTGGAAGGCGAGCACGAAGGCGAGCACATCACGTGGTGGGGGTACTTCACCGAGGCGACCGCCGACAAGACCATCGAGGCGTTGCGTACCTGCGGCTGGGAAGGCGACGACCTTTGCGACTTGACGGGCATCGAAAAAAACCCCGTCGACCTGGTCGTGCAAGCCAAGGAGTTCACCAACCCCAAGACGGGTGAAGTCCGAGACGGCGTTGAAGTCCGCTGGATCAACCGCGCAGGCGGCTTGCAGATACGCGACAAGATGGACCAGGGCCAGGCGGCGGCGTTCGCGGCGAAGATGCGCGGGCGCGTGGTGGCGCTGCGCAGCAACGGCCGAGCTCCGGCGCCGGCGCCAGCTCGCCCCCAGCCCACGTTCCCAGCCAATCCCGAGCGCGCCGCCCAGCTCAAGCAAGAGATCGAGACGGACGATATCCCGTTCTGAGGTGAGCCATGGCCCAAAATCTCGTAGTGATGCCACAGGACGAACTGATCAAGCTCTTGCGCCAAGCGGTGCGCGAGGAATTGGACGGCAAGCCCGCCACTACAGCCAAGAACTGGCTCACGTCGACCGAGATCGCCACGCACTTCGATGTGTCGGAGGGCACGATCAAGAACTGGATCAAGCACGGCGACTGCCCGCACTACGACGTCGGAGGGGTTCGACGTTTCGAGCTGTCCGCTGTAGACCGCTGGTTCCGTAATCGCACGGAACGATCCAGGAGTCGCCGACGTGAAGTTTTACCTGCTCGATAAGAACAAGGGGAAGCCGGGCCGCAAGCCCAATCTCTGGTGGCGCTACAAGCCGCCCGGCTCCCCGCAAGCTCAAGAGCCATGCCGCCCAGGGGTCAAGGCGCGCGAAGCCCAGCGCGTCGAGTTGACCCGCCAGATCGAGGCGGGCACGTGGATTCATCCTTCCAAGCGCAAGGTCGCCCGCATGACGTTCGAGGCGTTCGCGCTGCGCGTCGTCGAGCTGCGCACCGAGAAGGGCGTTGGCAAGAACGAGAGCCCGCCCAACAAGACCGAGCGGGGGCACGTCGTCAACCACCTGATCCCGGCGTTCGGCAAGTACACGTTTCCCGAACTCTCGTCGTTCAAGCTGATCAAGGACGGTTTTGACGGAGCGCTCGACGATGACGAGCCCGCCCCGACCGCAATCAACCACAAGGGTCTCTCGGGCCGGATGATCCGGAACGTCCACACCACGTTCCGGACCATCCTTCACTACGCCGTTGACGAGGGGCTGATGGACGTGCTGCCGCCGCCATTGCAGGTCCGGCGCGACCAGTTGCCGCCCTGCCGAGACGTAGATCCCCAGTGGCGCGAGTGGAACAAGTTCGAGCGCAGCGAAGTCATCGCCATCGCGAACGCTCAGGACATCGTCACCTGTCGCCGAACCTCGCTCTTGACGTTCTTCTGCACCGGCCCGCGGTACTGCGAGTTGGCCGAGCAACGGGTCCACCACTACAACCGCGACGGCCAGCCGCTCAACATGCTGACGGTCAGAGCCGCCAAGCTGGGGCGCCACGCCGCCGAGGGCCAGGTGCGCCATGTCCCCGTGCTGCCCGAACTCCAGCTCTGGCTCGATTGGTACCTCGACGAGGAATACGAAATCCTCTTCGGGCATCGCCCGCGACCCGACGACTACTTGTTCCCGCCCTACACCGCCCACGGCAAGAGCTCGGGCGTCGGCTACATCACGCACAGCGCGCACCACAAACAGTTCGTGCGCAATGACATGCCGGCGGCCGGCATCGGGCGCCCGCCAGAGGCCCGTGGAGCCGTTCGCGTCGACCGGGGTATTCACGATGCCAGGCGCACGTTGATTGGGCTCATGCGGTCAGCCAGGTGCGATGACCGGCTCATCCGCGCCATGACGCACCGGGGCACCAGCGACAACGTGCTCGACGCCTACACGAACTGGGAGTGGGCCGCGCTCTGCCAAGAGCTCTCCAAGGTCCGCTTTGGCCTGCCGCTTCCGCCCTACCGAAACGCGCCCCCGATCCAACTCGTACCACCAGTACCATCCGGACGCGGAATTGACGTCGTTTCGGATTTGCCGAGAATCACAGCGGTAAAATCAACGACATCTGGGTACAGGAGGAAGCGCTAAATGCCTTGTTTTACCGAAGAAAACGATCCTCGATGGGGATTCGATTCCCGCCGCCTCCACCAAAAACGTCAATGATTTCGCGGGGTCGATCAGGTAGTGGTACTGAAAGTGGTACTGCCTGCCGGTCTTGCGTTTGGGGATAACAGCCATTGTTTGAGGCATCTGCGCCCACTAGATTCTCGCCCCATGGGAGACCGCAAGCAGATCCTTTTCCTCAGCAACGACGCCCCCGAAGACCTGCCCAACGGGGTGTCCGAAATGCCCATCCGCTGGAGCGACGACATCAGGGCAATGGTCAACATCATGATCGACCGCTTCGGAGCCCCGCCCATGGCCATCACGATCCACGCCGACGACACGGGCATGGACTACACGCTCTCGTTCGTGTGGCCCAACAAGCCCGGCGAGGTGGAGTGATGGCCATCGGTCCAGGCAAGTACGACAAGCTCGCGACGTGGGCCCGATACCGCGCCAAGGCTGACGGCATCATCTTGTGCGTGCTCGGCGGCGAGAAGGGCAACGGCTTCGAGGTCCAGGTTCGCGACACGTACACGCCCGAGCAGATCATCGAGATCGCTCGAGTCGTCCGCGAGGTCGCCGACCAGATGGAAGCCGACGCACGCAAGCTACGCGACTAGCCAACCCGCGTCAGGGCCTCGGGCAATCGCTGTTTGCGGGTCGCTTTTCTGTTGAGCCTATGCATCGCGCTGTATAGTCAACGCCAAGACAATGCCCCGAAAACAGAAGCCGCCCACCGAGCGCCAAGCATGGATGACCGAGCACGCCGACGTGCCACCCAAGGAAGCGCTCAAGCTGGCCCGGAAGCTCTGGCCCAAGATGACGCTCCAGGCCATCTACCAACTGCGCAATCACATGCGCAAAAAGGGCGTCGACGTCCCCAAGTTCGCGACCGGCGTGCCCACCAAGCACCCTGAGCGCTACGCCAACGGCGCCGCGCCAGTCGTTGCCCCGGCCGAGCGCCCCAAGCGGACGCTCAATCGGACCTTGCTTCCGTCCACCCAGTTCGTGCTGTCGCAGCCCATGGACATGCACCGTGACGAAGTCGCCAAGCGGGCCCAGGCGGCCGGCTTCAAAACCATCACGGCAACCCGCGTAAGCAGCATCCGGAGCCAGCACAAGCGCACCAAGGCCTACCAGGAAGCCCCCCAGCAGCCCGCCCAGCTCGCCATCGCCGAGACCCAGGCCTCAGCGCCCCAGGCGCCCAGCGCGGCCCCCCTGGCCCGTAGGAAGCGCGCAGAGGCCGTGGTCTTGCCCATGGGGGCGCTCTCGACCGAAGAGGCCGACTTCATGGGGATGGTTTTGGGGCTGGGGTACAATCGAGCGGCAAGGCTCCTGGCCCAGTTCCGGGTGCAGTTCTTCGAGTCTCTCAAGCAGCACACCCAAGACAACGACTAAGAAAGGCAACCAGCATGCTCGCGAACGCAACGCCCTCGCCGATGGAGTCCACCTTCAAGGTCTTTGACCAGATCGTACGCAAGCGCGGTCGAGAGTGCACGCGATGCGGCGGCCGGCACCGAGACCCGCATTACAAGTACTGCGGCCCGTGTCGCGACCTCACGGCCGCGTGGCACCAAGCCTATCGCCTGGACCACATCGCCCGCAAAATCTGCACCGAGTGCTTGGTCAAGCGCGACAAGCAAAGCATGCGGCGCTGCGACCGTCACTTGAAGATGGATGTCCAATACCACATGAAGCAGTACGCCGATCAGCGCGCCAAGGGTCTGTGCGCATGGGGCCGCTGCCAGAACGCTTCGGAGAGCGCTCTTTGCGAAGAGCACTTGGAAAAGCAGAGAGCCTATTACGCTCGCTCGCAGGCCCGTCGCGGCTACCGATTCCAGAGCGCCGAGAAGATCACGAAGATCACGAAGATCACGCCGGCCAAGAGACCCGCGGCCATCGCGAAAGCCGTGTAGGCCACGAGCTCGAGGCGGTGCACCTTGGAGTGCAGGCCGCGGACCTCGTCCAAGATCTTGCTCGGGAAGCGTTCGATGGGGGTCACTTCCGAGTCCGTGGTGCGCAGGCCGATTCTCATAGCTCGGCCAGGATGGGGGCTGCGGGGTAAAGCACGATGGATGCCCGGCGCGCTCGGGCCGTGCCCGCCCCCGGTCCAAAGCGACGAATCTGCAGCGCGAGCGTGGGCGCCGCGCCGGTCGCAAAGAGCAGCGCGTCCTGGAACTGAAACCGCGTGTAGGCCGAGCGCGGGTTTTGCCAAGTCGCGACCTCGACCCCGTTCAACATCAAGCGCGCCTGCGCCGTGTGCGTGGCCGAGTTGGCGAGGAGCGCAAGCTCCAAGCCGCAGACACACTGATAGGCTCCGGCCAAGAGCGGTTGCGCGGAGATGGGCGCGATCACGTCGCCCCAGCCGCCCCCTGAGCCGGTCTCATTGGTGCTGACCTGGATCTCAAGTGGCTCCGTCACGCGCTGGGCGCGGCGCTGCGGGATCGTGAGGTCCACCGCCACACGCTCGCCGGGAGACATCGCGACAAAGAGCCCCGAGACCACCTTGACATAGCGGTTGGGCGTGTCCTGCGGAAACGAGCCCGCGTCATCGATCGTCGCAACCGACTGGCCTGGCCCTGCGACGTAATCGACCGCGCCCCATTCGAGCACGGCCCCGGTTGCGTTGTTGATCAGCGCGTTCATGATCGCTCTTCAGTAAAGCGTATACTCATAGCCGAGCACGTAGATCGTGCTCGACATGCCGGCCGATAGGTTTGCATACAAGATGCTCCCATCGCTCTTGTCATAGGCTATCGGCATGAACGCGTTGCCGTCGCTGGTCCCTGCGACGCTATCTCCGGCGTAGATGCGGTAGGCCATGCCAGAGGGCCAGCCGGAGGTGGCCGGACGAAGCGTAATGTAGTCTCCGTTATTGACCCCGGTCGTCCACACGTTGAGCAGCGCGACCTCGGCGAGCGGAAATGGAATCCAATCGGCAAGGCTCACGCTTGTCGACGAGGTGATGGCCGATGCGCTGAGCGCGGTCGAATTGGCGGCCGAAAGCGCGTACAGCACGCGCCGGTACCCGCCCGCCGCGACCATGGCGAAGCTTTTGATGTTGCTCGACCCATCCAACCGAACCGCGCCGATGAGCCGCCGTTGCACTCCGCCAACCGGGTTGGTTGGCGCCGTTGGCGACGGGTCGAACGTGCAGCCTTTATGGCCATCGTTCATTCCCCACAACCACACAAAGTAGGTGGTGTTGGCTGTACGCGTGCCCTGCAGGCCCCCTAAGCCGATGGTCGACATGCTCAGCGGAAGCGAGCCTGGCGACGAGGGAACCACGATCAGCGCCTTCTGCCCGGCCGCAAACGTGCCGTCGTCGAATATCGCGCCCGGCGAGACTGTAATGTTGGACCCGTTCACATACGTCATCAGCAGGCCGCCGAGCTCAACGGTCGGCCCTGCGGGTCCAACGAGGCTCAGCTGGGTATTGGTATTCCACACGCCCGCGGCTTTGGGTCCCCACAAGATCGCGAAGTTCGGATCTTTGACCATGGCGTAGTCGCCATCGGTGCCGACCTCGGGCGCGATCGATCCAAATGGGACCGTGAGAATCGTTTTTCCGTTAGCCCCTGCAATGCCCTGCGTGCCCTGCGTGCCCTGCGGCCCCGTGAGCAACGTCCCTGGCCCCGTCCACACGCCACCGCTCTTGGGTCCATACATCCTGGCGGTAGCCGGGTCGTAGGCGAAGTCGCCGTTGACGCCCGTGCCGTTGCCGGGCTGGCCCGTGGTGGTGAGCACGGTGTTACCGGCTACGCCCTGCGGCCCTGTGGCCCCCGTAGGGCCCGTAGGGCCCGTGGGACCCGTGGGACCGGGCAAGCCCTGCGGCCCGGCCGGGCCCTGTGGCCCTGGAGCTCCACCGCCCTCTTGCGGGCAGAGATCGACGCCGAGCGCGATGCCCACCGATCAGCCTCCCGTGCCGCTGTACCAACTCTCGACGGTGCCGGTGCCGGCGGACGCCTCGAAGTCCATGCGCATGAACCCACTCCGGAAGTCAGAGACCAGTACTTGAAATGACACCGGCGTGCCAGCGGGGTTGACGACCTGCGATGCGACCACGCTCGTGAACTCCATCCACTTGGCCGCCGCTTGGTCCGTAATCGACATGTCCTGGCGAGCCCGCGGGTCATCGGACAGGTAGAACCGAAATGCCCCGGCGAGATTGCCCGTGGTGCTCACGGTCATGGAAAAGCCGGTGATGCTGTCGGCGCCGAGGTACATCGAGCCACCGCGCTTGATGGTGATCGCCGTGACCGGCGTGAACATGTATTTCTGTGATGGTTGGTGACCCATGGTGATGTCCTCTTACGGCTGCGGCTCCGTCGGCTCTTCAAATCCCAGGAGCTTGTAAATGAATTGCAGTCCTTCGCGGACTGGGCCACGAAGGGCGGCCTCGGTGCTTGGACCGCCGAGACGCTCAAGTCGCGCAATGGCCGCTGGCGAAGGGGTATAGTTCAGCCCGCCGGCGATGACGCCAAAGCCGGGCACGTGCACAAGCGGGCCGCTTCGGCTCTCGTGAATTTCTGCAGCAAGCTCTGGCACCGCCCGAGCCCCTCGCGCCTGATATTCTGGTGGGACGACATCGGGATTCCACTGCCGAGTCCGTTCGATCGCATCCTGCGTCATTCGATTGTCGCGCGCGCTGCCGAGCCGTTCATGGACGCGCTGCGCATGCTCGCTGCCGGGGGTCGTAAGGATCGGCGATGCCCGGCTTGGAATACCGAACTGCGTTTGATTCGCCTCCAAGACATCCAGGCGCCGATGCCCTTCGAGATCGATATCTCGCAAGCCGGGGTAGTACGTATCGCGAAGTTTACGAAGTGCATCAGCAACAGAGCCCCACTGGGCGGACTCCCCGGACTTCTGTTGTATTTTGTAATCCTTGGCCTGATCGCTGCTATAGCGGATCATGTCGTTTAGACCTTCCGCATCGACGCCCGTGGTTCGCGGGGGGCCAAGCGTCTGCGGAGGCGGGCGTACGGGAAGTGGTGGCGGCGGCATGGCCGGAGCTGGAGCCCATTCACCCTCACCCGGATAAGGGGGCAAGTCAGAGGGGGTCGGGGGCAGGCCGGGGCCCTGTCGCGGATGTGGGTGCGTTTCCGGATAGGGCCCCGTTTCGAGGGGTGGCTGATGACCACCCGGACGAACCGCAAAGCTTGGGTTGCGAGAGAAGTTGGGATGGCCTTGAAGCTCTGGACCAAAGCGCGCCGGTGGGCTCGGCGGCGGCATGTCTGGCCCATGGGGCGCCGGTGCAGGGCTGATGTCCTCGCTTGTGAAGTCCCATCGAGGCGGTGACTCGGTGGGCAAATCGGGCCCATGGGGCGTCGGCGCGGGCGTTGGCCCGCCCTCGGCCCAATCCCAGCTCGGCTCCGGGCCAAAGGCTCTGATATTCTTTCGCAGGTCCTCCTCAGCGGCCACTCGTGGCGCCTTCTCCAACAGCTCCCGCTCTTCGATGGGCACCTGACTTTCGGGCTTACGGAAATACTTCCCTTTTTCGTCACGAATCCAATCAGTCTCCCCAAGGCGCTGGTTTTCAAGGGCTCGCGTGACCTGGTTGGCAGTGCGGTTGCGAAGCTGACCGGAGGCGACGCGTTCACCAGCCCAGCGCGTCGCCGCGCGAGGCAGAGCCAAAAGTGCATGGGCCAACGGCGCCGAGACTACATTGCCTGCCAACTCGCCACCCGTATTCACCACGGCCGAGCCCGCGCGATCAAGCAGAGTCTTTCCCTCGGAATGCCCGAGGCCCGCCGCTACCGCCTGGTCGATATTGCGAGGAGTGAACGCTTGGCGAGCAGCGCCAGCCATACGGCTGACCAAATCGACACCGGCTCCCGCCCCGCGCGCCGCCTGGCCCTCCGCTGCCGCCATCGTCGCCGGGACGCTGCCAAGCAATTGCCCCGCAAGGTACGGAAGACTTGAACTGGCCGCTCGGTCCGCCTCGAGATAACGATCCCGCTCTTGATTGGCCGCGCTCATGAGCAATTGCCTGATGGGCCTTTCCAGAGGCGCAAGCGGCGCATCGTAGCCTCGGCGGCTGGCACGTGGGACCATGCGCGCTTGCAGTTCGCCAGCCGCAGCGCCCACCCCAGCGGCCTCATCGCTAAATCCAAAGCCGGCCGTGTCGGCCGCGCCGCGCCCGAACGATTCCCATGCTCCGGGCTTGGGCTTCAACGGTGAGTGGATTCCTCGCCCCACCGTGCGATCGCCGTGATCCAAGTCCGCGATGAGCGCGAGGCTTTCTTTGACAGCGTCACTCGGAGAAGAAGCCCCGGCACCCGCGTCCGATGGAGCGCTCGGGGACGTGCCGGCATCCTCATCGAAGGGCACGCCAGCATCCATGTCATCGCCGCCGGCCATGTCCGAATCGGTGTTTTCGCCGGACTTCAGCCCGTCCCACTCGGTCCGCAGGTCGTGGGCCGCCTGGATGTCCTCGGGACCAAGAAGACCACCATAGGGGTCCGAAGAGGATGGCGCAGCCGAACTGCTCGGAGCTTCGGGCTCGTCGACGAGCTGGACGCCCTGGCCCTTGATGATCTCCTTGAACCTCGAAACATAATCTGGGGGCACGTCATAAGTGTTGCCCTCGACGTCCTCGAAGTGGACGAGCCCCGCATCACCACCCGACCCAGCTGTTCCTGGCGTACCCATCACCTACCCTTCGGTGTAATGTGGACGCCATTGTCGAGCATCTCGTCCACTTCATCGTCTAGACGTTTTTCCTCCGAGGTCGCCTTTGGCTTAGCCTTCTTGCCTTTGGACTTGGGCTTACTCGGCGCTGGCGGCGCTGGCGCGGTTTGTGGTTTCGGCGAACCCGAAGCAGCCGCGCCCCCCGGTCGTGCTTCAGGGTGGTCCTCGAGATAGAATTCACCCAGTGCCCACCCGAAATTTAGATGCTCCCGCCGCAGGTCGGCAAGCGCCTGCCTTCGCGCATAGTCGTTGGGGGCGTTTGCTATGATGCTATCTCGATCAGCGCGGTACAGCCTGAGCGTCCGAGCCAGCAAAACTTGTTTGAGCTTCGCGACCGAATCGCGCAAATCATTGGTCGCATTGGGAGTCTTGCCTTCGATCGCTGCATCGAGCAGGTCAGACCATTTCTTTTCCAAGGACCTGCTGGGCAGACCCTCGGAGGCTGTGGCGTCCTCGTTACTCGTTGATCCCTTGTTGTTCCCAAGGACCAACACGAGACGCTTTGCAATCTCCTTATCGACCGAGCTGGGGTCCTCCAATATATGTTCTAGTTGCTGGACCGTATCTGCGGCAGCCTTGTCCCTTACGATCCCACGATGCGCTAGGATCGTAGCCTGACGTGACAGGAAGTCTTTTGTCTGTGCATCTTCGCGCTCGTTTTGATGGTGGCCTGCCAGCGCCTCGGCCTTGAGGCGGTCACGCTCGACCCGAGCTCGGTCGCGTTCAGCCCGAGCTGCGGCTTCCTGGCGATGGAACTCATTTTGCGCATCGTTCTGGGCCTGAATGCGCTTTTGCACGGCGTCAAAACGCCCAGCCTGCGCCGTCGCGCTGGTATCGGTGCGCTGGTCTTGCCGATGCTCATGCAAGGCTTTGAAAAACTGCGCGGAAACCTGCTTGTACGCGTCGTTGACAGGCATCAGCTGCGAGGCTTGAGCTACAGCCTCGGCCGCATTTTGAGCGAGCGAGACTTCGTAATCGTCTTGCGCATAGCCACGCATCAATCCCATGGCCTGTTGCGCGACCTCTGCATTGCCCCTCATGATCGCTTCGCCGTCGATCACGCCCGCGCCTTGGCCCACCACACCGCGTTGCAACCACTGACGCTGCGTCGCCGGGTCGAGACCTCCCGGAGGGGCGCCATAGCCAGGGCCCGGCGTCGGCACCGCTCCAGGGCCCGTTGGAACGTCGGCATCGCGACCTGGCTCGGCCCCAAGCGCGATCGGATGCTTCTTCGGGTCGCCCGCGTATGGCATCGCCGGCAGCTCTGCCGGAGTCCCCGGGGCGACCGGAGCCTCAGCCCCAAGCTGACTTGCCGGCTTGGGCTGGTTGTGGATGTCCTCGCGCCGGACCTGCCCGCCAAGAGCAGCCGCCTGCGGAGGCGCGGCAGGTGCCCCAGCTGGTGCGCTGGGGTCGCCCGCGGGCTGAGGTGGGGCTGCTGGCTTCTGCGTATTCAACTCGGCTTGTGCGGGTGCTGGAGCGGCACCTGCTGCTTGCGAAGCTTCCAGTGCTCGAGCGTACGGGTTGCCTGGTGGCGCTCCGGCCGCGTGCTCGCGGTTGGTCTGGTCGGCATCGGCTTGCGTGAAGTCTCCCCCGATCCGCCCCGAACCAGGCGTGGGCCCTTCGGTCGAGGGGGTGGCAGGCTCGATGATCGTCCCCGGCTCGGCGCCGCGGAGGTAGCCATCGGCCGTGTACGAGCTGCCAGCGCCACCGCCGTCCGGAACCACCGGAGCGGCCCCCGCCTGGGCGGGCAAGCCCAGCAAGCCCGCTTGGGCGCCCATCTGCCCGGCGTAGCCCCTCCGTCCTTCCTGGTAGGCTTTGGCGACATCGGCGAGGTAGGCGAGCTGGTCCTTGGCGCGGTCGCGTTCGAGCGTGCCACGGTCGTGCGCTTCGGCGGCCACGTTATGCCGTCCGGTTTCAGCTTGTATCAGGCGGTTGACCCCGAGCTGGCCCTCGTCCACGAGTTGCTGGGCGGCCTCTCTGCGCAGGTCTTCATCCTGCTTGCGCTTGGCCCAGATGTCGCTGATGGCCTTGTCGAGCGCGGTCAAGCCCGCCGCAAAGGGTGGCGGCTCGGTGATGTACTCGCTGAGAATGCCCGGCATGGCCTACGCCCCTCCCGCCTGGAGCTTGAAGAATAGCGCTGCTGCAGCTTTGGCTTTCTCCGACGCCTGGGCCTCGAGATTGGCTTTGTTGGTCGATGGCGCAGGGCCAGCCTGGACGATCTGCAAAAACATCTTCATGTCGTCATCGGTCATGTCCTTGAACGCGTCCATCGTCATGCCGGAGGTGGCCTGGCCGGCCTTGAAGAGATTGTCGAACTCGTCCTGCTTGCGCCTCTCTTCAAGCGTCTGCGCGGTTTCCTTGTGGCCCTGGAACAAGTCCCAGCGCTTCATGTCGTTGTCGCTGACCTTGCCGAGGATCGAGCTTGCAAGCCCGTAGCGCGACATGTCGTTTTCAAACGCCTTGGTCTCGTAGTCGGCCATTTCCTTGGCCTGGTCAGCCGCCAGGCTCTCGCGCGATTGGTGCAGCATGCGCTGGGCGTCACTGCTGCCAAACATCCCGCGCGCTCCGGCCTGGCGATTCAGATCGCCGCTGGCCCGTTGCCACTCGCGGTCATACCAAGGATCGAGGTTGGGCTTGCTCATCTGCGTGCGCGCCATGATCATGTCGAGCACGGCTCGCATCTCATCGTCGTTGCCGAGGTCTTCTTTGTCCCCGACGTCTTCGCCCTGCCCCGGCGTCTCACGTGAGCCGATGTTCTTGGCCTCCATGTCCAGACGCTCTTGCTCGCTCCAGGGCGTATTGGCCCACGCTTGCCAGTCACGGTCGCCCGCGTTGCCCGAGGTTGCCGCCACGTTGGGCGTACTGCCCGCAGCCGGCGTGACGAAGTGTTCGTTGCCGGGCGTTAGATCGACGCGCTGCGCCGGGTGCTCCCGCTCCCACTTCTGGCTTGCCTCTTCATCGTTCCAGGGCGTGTTGGCCCACATGTCCCAGTCAAAGGAGGCGGGCGCGGGACTGGTCATCGCCCCATCCAAGCCGCCCGGCGATGAGCTCGAGTGGCCTGGCTCTCCAGGCAAATACGAGTTGCCTTGCGCGTCGCGCTCTTCGCCAAAGCCAGAACCAGGGACGGGCTGGGCCGGATAACCCGGCTCGCCGGGTAGATGCGAATTGCCAAACGGGTCGATGTACTCGCCACTGAAAGGCGCCGGGGTCTTGGTCAGCGCCTGGCCGGTGACCGCGACCGAGCCTTGATGCGGAACCGCTCCGGGCGCAGGCGCGGCGGGCTGAGCCGTGATCCGGTTGAGCGGGATCTTCGGGTTGCGCAGGATGTTGCTGTTGATGAGTCCGGCCATGACGCTTATCCAAACAGTCCCCAGCGCATTTTGTGGGCAATCTTGCGGTGCTTATCGTGCATGGCCTTTTGCTCGGCGGCCTTGGCCGCTTCGGCCGCCTGCGTGGTGCGCATGCTGGTCATGGCATCATCCATCGGCGACTTGGTGGCTTCTTTGAGCGGCAGCATCGCATCGGCGCCATACTGCTGCCCAAGCACGGTGTTGAGCGGCCCAAAGAGCTTCATCGCGTTATCCAGCGAGTTCTGGCGCATCTGAATGGCTTCAGGCCGGTACGCTTTGAGATCAGCCAGCGCCTTCTCGATCGCTTTTTGCTTGTTGTCTTCGGCGGTGGTGGTCATCCCAAAGCCACCAAAGACGTCGCCCGCCAATGGGACACCACGCAGAAAGTCTTTGAAGGCCATGATCGCTATCCCCTCTTACACCGCGAGCAACTCGAACTCTTCCTCGGCCCGGACCAGCACCAGCTCAGCTTCCCCCTCGAAGGTAACACGCCATTGACGGCGCCGATAAACCCCAAGCGACCGTAAGATCACTTCCGAGCCGTAGCCTATCTCAATCTGGCGCTGGTGCTCCCAGGGGCCCCCATCGTCGCGCCACTGCACAAAAGCGGCGGTGTCGGGGCCGGGACTACCCCGCCACGTCAGCCGGAGCGCGCGGCAGAGCTTGCGACCGTTGGTGCCTCGGTCGAGAAAGCCCGTGTCCACGCGCGCCACGATCTTGCCCGACACCGACTCGTCCACGAACTTGTCATTGCGCAGGGTGTACACGTTGCCGGTGGGCACGGTGCCCACCATCTGGTCGATGTTGGCGCAGCCAGCCAGCACGACGCCCGTCTCGGGCACTCGGATGGCGCAGCGAATCAGCAGCGGCGAAAAGTTGTTGGTGGCGTCATCCCAGCTCATCCAGAGCGCCCAGCTCTTACTTGAGATCTGGTAGGCAAACGTCCGGCCATCCTTGGGCGAGCACCAACAAAGCGCATCGACCGGGCCGAGCGTGACGCGATAGCCAAACGCGTCGCTGAAGTCGACAATGTCATCGAGCGTTTGCTGAATGTCTTGGCTGATGACCTGAAAGTCGCGCCCGTCAGTCACCACAACGCGCCGGTAGCCGTCGATGAACGCAAAGTTCTGATCGTACTTGATTACACTGTACGGGGCCGAGCAGCCAAACTCCCGCGCATTGGCCGCGAGGTAGGTAAAGCCGCCGCTGTCCGCGTTGGCGGTGTAGATCTGCAAGTTGGTCGTGCCAAACGCAAAAATCTCGTTGGTGTTCTCGTGCAAGGCCACCACCGGATCGGGTCGCGCCTCGGCGAGAAAAAAACCGCCCGAGTCGGGGTTGTCCTCTTCGATGTGCCAGTCTTCATGCCCTGCGATACTGGAGCCCGACGCCTGCCATGAATAATGGACCGTGTTGCGGGATGCAACGTCGTTGATGAGCAGCCGCGACTCGTGGGCCACGACGTGACTTGCGCTCGCGGGCACGCCGCCAAGCGGGCTTGCTTGCGCCGGCGTGCTCAGCAAGACTTTCGTCGGCACCGCGCCCGCGGCAATCACCAGCATGGCCTCGGTCTCGGCAAACACCGGGCGCCGGCCCCCGAGGAGCTGCGTCTGGGGCAGCTCTGATAAGTTGTACACGCTGGTGCCAGCGATTTCATAGATCCGCGAAAACGGGGCGGGCGCATCCACGGCAAAGAGCCGGCCAAGAGCGGTCGAGTGCAAGCCCACGATGGGCGAGACTTCACTGACCAGCGGGGCCCCTCGGGCCCGCGGCCCGGTGGCAGGGCGGCGATGCACGGCGCCGGCGGCGTCGGCAACCACATTGACCGCCAATGGCGAAGCGCCCGCCATGGACTCATGCCCGCTCTGCTGGAAGTTGCCAAAGGGCACCGGCTCGCGCTTGACCTGGACCATCAGAGCGTGGCCCCCAGGCTGCGACCATCCACGGTGAGCGCCATCCGTACCGCGGACGCAGGCGTGCACACGCGGTACTCCCAGATGTGGGCAAGGCCCGTCGCGGTGATGGTCACGACGGGGTTGAGAAACCCGGCGCCGGCAAGCACGGTGCCCGCGTTGGGGTGAATGACCACGATGGTCCCGCGCACGCCATCGGGCGGAGACTTGGCCGCCGCGAACGTGATGGCCGCGTTGGTGCTCGAGAGCACGACCAAGCCGTACTGATCAATCGGCAGGGCGGGCGCGGCGGTGTTGTCGGTGATGAAGATGCTGCGCAGCTCTCGCGAGCCAAGGTGAATCTGAGCGCCGCGCGCCGCAGCCGTCGCAATATAAGCATACGCGATGACCGTGGAGCCAAAGCTATTTTGGGCTTCGGCGACCGACGCCGTCGCGCCATAGCTCGCCCAGTTCATGGCCGTCACGACCGCAGCCCCGCCCGCGTTGAGAAATTGGCAGCCCTTGACCGTCCAGGCCGGAACGGGACTGCCGCTTGTCTCGATGCAGGCGTACGTGCCCACGGTCGTCGCGCTGTTGTCAAAGATGCATCCCTGAACATCCAGCGTTGCGCTGCGCACGACGCCAATCGCCGTGAAACTGGCGGGCGTGATGAACCGGCAGTCACGAAGCGCGATGCGCCGAAGCGCGTTGGAGCCGGCGACCGACAACGCGCGAGCGGCGCTTGCAAGCTGAAACACGCAGTCACCACACAACACTTCAGTCGTCGATGAGTTGGGCGCAAGGTCGACGATGGGCAACGTGAAGTTGGTACCGTCCAGATGCAGGTTATAAAAGAGGACGCGAGCGCCCGCAGCGGGCACATCAAACATCGAGCCACCGGTAGCCCCCGACGCGCTAAGGGCCATGTTGGCGATGGCGTGAAACCGATTGGCAGCAGGCGCCAGCGTCAGCTGAAAACCAAAGCCCGCGCTGGGGTTGGCCACCACGATGCTCGTTGCCGAGGGCCCGGCGCCGACCAGAGACACGCGGCCATCAAGCACATGGTTGCCGAGTGTTCGATAGATACCCGGCGGGAAATACACAATCCCGCCGGGCGTGGCAGCTGCGGCGATGGCGGAGTTGATGGCATTGCTGTCATCGGCCACGCCATCGCCCACGGCGCCAAAGGCGCGCACGTTGAACACCAAGCCATAGCTGCCGGCGATCGCAGCTGATATCGGAAGGCTCGAGCCGTCCGGGGTCGCGACCTGCCAGTTGGTGGCTCCATTGTACCCGAGCCAAAGATCCAACACGTTGCCCAGGGTGGTCGGCAAGCCCGGACCAGTCGAGCCCCCGTCATAGCTCTCGCCCTCAAACGACTGGCTGGTCACTTCGACGCTGTCGTCGTGGACGCCCGCCACAAACTCACGCAAGACTGCTCCGCCCGAGGTCTTGACCATCACGTTGCAGAGCTCGGCCACGTAAGCCACCGCGCCCCCGTGCGAGTCAAGCGCAAGGTCGGTATCCAAAGGCGTGCCGGCGCCCTCAAAGTCGGGCCAATACTGGGCGCGGGCAGTCGTGCCACGCTCGTAAATCTCGGCCCGGCCGTTTTCAGCCCCCTTGACGCCCGCTGCCAAGGTCGTGATGAGATGCATGGCTAGCGCCCTCCCCGGCCGCCCGAGTGCGTGCTGACGATCATGGCGCTGGCGCGTTGACGGCCGAAGTTACGCGCCGCTTGAAACGCATCGAGCTTCAAGTTGCGCAGCTCGGTGATTTGACTTGTCCCGAGCGTATTGGCCATCGCCAGCTTGTGCGCGAGCGAGTACAAAAAATACTCGTTCCACGCCGCCTCGCAGTCGATGGTCTTGTCGCCCTCGCGCATGGTCGCCAAGATCCTACGCCTCTGAAACGTCACGGTCCCAAGCGAGCCATCATCGGGCACCGGCCAGAAAAACACCTGAAAGGTCGCCGCCCGGTGCGGGTAGAACACGCTCGGCACGCCCGTGCTGAGCTTGTCGCTGATTTTCTGGTAGCCGTAGTAGTCAATCATCGAGAGGTGCGTCTCGCCGCTCAGCTGCCCCTCGGGCAAATACGTGGCGGTGCCGATGAGATCAAACGTCTCCGCCGGCAAGTCGTAGGGGTTCACGTTGGCCACCAGCGGCAGCGGGTAGAAGTCAATCGAACGCACGAGGTAGCCACGCGCGCTGATGCCATGGAGGTCCATCTCGAGAAAGTCGCGTGCCATGCTCGCTTTGCTCATCCAGGTGGGGCCCGAGCTCATGGCGGTATGATCCAAGAGCCCTGCGAGCTGATAGGCGCGCAAGACGATCGTGTCGATGGGCAGGTCGATGGCCGCTGTGGTCGCGGCCGTCATGGCAACCTCACCGCGTACGAGGTTCCGAGCGCGGCAAACTCGGCGATCTGCGACTTGGTGGGGCCGTTGGCGACGACCAGCAAGGTCAGCGGGGCGCCCGCATAAAGAGACACATGCGACCACGGGTTTTTATTGGGCGAGTCTTGCGAACCCTGCCCACTGGCCTTGCCCGCGTGAAAGACAAAGGGCCCGGTCGCATCCAACTGGTACAGATAGCCGCTTTTGACGCTGCCCACAGCAGCGCGCAGAAGCGACACGCTCACGAGCCCCGCAACTGACTCGTAGTAGCCCGTCACGTCGTAGAGGTACGGATAAATGGCAGCGTCGATGGCGGTGGCAGACCGCCCAAACTCCACGCCAAAGGCGATTGTCGAATCGCGGATGCTCTGCACAAGGCCCACGTATGGACGCGCCCCTGCCGGCAAAAACGGGGCATCGGCCGTGAAGGTGGCCTGTCCAAAGGTCGAGTGAAGAACTTCCACCGCAGGTCGATTGGAAAGCTCGGGCACGCTCGCGTGCCAGTGCGCCCTAAACCCCGGATCGAGGGGCACCAAACTCGCCCCAAGCTTGACGCTGGTCCAGGACGTCAAAAACCCATCCGAAGCGGCCACCACGTTTTTGGTCGCATCCCAATAGTCCTGAAGCGTGCTGCCAAAGATGTCTTCGACAGAAGCGCGCAGCCGATCAAAGCGTCCGCCCCGGTGCTTTTCAGGGCGGCGGCGATGGCGCAGCCTATCGGCGTTTCTTTTGTCGAGGCCGACTTCGTCGTGGCCCGCGCCGCAGCCGTTGGTGCCTGGCCCCGTGCAGGCCAGGCGACCATTGTGCTGCTTTTTGAGCTGGCTACGCAGATACCGAACGTCGCAGTAATCGCAGAGCGCCGCGTAGTCCTGCGTGCCGCCGCGCCATTGCCTTCCGATCGTCGGTGCCATGATCCATGATTGTCAGGCGTTGCTGAAGAGAATCGCGCGGGGCTCGGAGGTGCCGCGGGACCACCGCGCGTCGATGCTGTACTTCATCACCTGGTGGTCGTTATCGACCCAGCTGCGGTTACGCGGCCGACGCTTCCACCGGAAGTTGAAGCCGTTGTCGGCGTCGGTCGTCATGCACCAGTTGGTGGTGGTGTTGCTCCAGTACTTGATCGGGATGTTCTTCAAGTGCAGCCGGTTGGCGACGTTGATCAGGTTGAACTGATTGGCCTCTGGCGCCTTCTCCGACAGCAAGACGCCGTCCCACTCGGCCCACTGCTCGGTCGGGCTCAGGATGGCCTTGGGCTCGAAGCCCTCGGTCGTGCCGTCATGGCCCGGATACTTGCGAATCGTGCTGGTTGCGATGATGACCGCCTGGCGCGACGGCGCCAAGGGCGTTGCCAGGGTATTGGAAAACGTGCCGCCGTTGGGCAGCGGATGCGCGTTGCTCGCGAGCGGCTGGCCGTCGCCGTACACGTAACTCGTGTTGGTGGCGCGCACCAGCATGTTGGTCGCGTCCACGTCACAGGTCTTCCAGAGCGAACGCTTCAGGCGCATCGCCGCGTCGATGATCTTGTCGTACTTTACGTCCTCAATCGCCTCTTCGCTGACGATGAGCTTCAGCGCGAACGTGCGCGCGAGGTACCTGTAGATGGCGCCCTCGCGGATGGTGCCGACCACGGACTCTTGCGACTCGGGCTTTTCCGAGGCGTAACCCGGGCCTGCCATCTCGAGGTCGTCTTCGTAATTGTCTTCCATGGTGCGGATGTCGCACCACTGGGTAAAGACCGCGTTGGCCTCGATGCCGTCGGTACTGTCGTCAACGATCTCTTCGAGCGTCTCTTTGAGACCGTGCGCAACAACCGATGTGAGAATGGTGGACATGACCGCTCAATCTTTCTGGGCTAGACGCCCACGCCCAGAGCTTCTTGGCTCTCGTTGACACGCACGTAGAACTTCACGTAGTCGCCCGTAAAATCCTGGTTGGCGACCGTTTGAGCCACGCCATCAAAGCGCCACTGCGCGGTCGCCGACGTATGCGCGCCAGAGAGCTTGGGATTGGCCTTGGGCTGACTTGCATTGCTAACATCGGCGACGATCGCGTGGTCGATGTTCTCGCCGATGAACGCGTTGGCGGTGGCTTCGGTCCCGCCGGGCGCCACGGCCTTCAAGTCCGCTTCCCAGATGCCTGCGCTAGCCGGAACCACCAGCGCCGCGCTCTTGCGCTCAAAGAGGCCCCCGCCCGTGGTGCCGCCAGGCAGGCGGTTGGTTGGCTGCATGGCCGAGCCGTTCCAGTACGGCTCAAAGCCCATGATGATCGCGTAGACCGCTTCGCCCGTGTTGCAGAGCGCGACGGTGCCATCGGCCATGAGCTTGACTGGGTCGCCGATGTTGAGGTCGACGCTGGTTGTCGTGTTGTCGGCCTTGGCTTGATAGCCATCGGCGATGTAGCGCCGCACCGGGTTTGGGCACGGGTGACTGTTGGCCGACATCGACCAGCGAAACCCGTACTTCGCCATGTTATCTGCCATCACGCCCCTCCGTTACGTCCCCGAGTGCCGCACATAGGCGTTCTCGGTCTCGTTGATCGTTGCCCAACCGCGCCGGGCATGAATGCCGCGCGTGGCGTCATCTCCGACCCGGTCGATGATCTTGCTCTCGAGGTTGTCGAAGTACTCTTGGCCCTGAGCGCCATCGACGCCGCCGTACTTGTAGTGCTCGAGGTACTGCTCCATGGGAACACTCAGTAAGATGAGGTCCATGGTCTCGACGTAGTCGCCCATCGCAGCCGACTCGCCATACAAAAACCGCGGCCCATCGGCGCGGTTGGTCTCGCGCTCGTAGCCCAGCGACAGGTACTTGCCGATCGTCAGCTGATCGTTTTTGCTGACCAGCACGTACTTGCGATCGGGGCGAGCTTGCAGAAGCCGGGTAAATGGCGCGGCGCCATCGGCCCATCGGGCCCGCGGGTCTTTACGTCCGCTGCTAGCCGGCTGAGCGGCCGGCTTGGTGGATGGATCGACCCCTTGCGGGTCTAGTCGAGGCATGCGAGCTCCGAGTGGGGGGGCAGGTCGGCCGCCGTCGTCTGCCGGATCGGCGTCGATCCACCCTCGGAGTCACAGGCCGCAAAGCTCGGGTGAGCCAGGAGACCGTCAGGCGCGTCGCTGTGGCAGAGCGCGACCCACCGTTAGGCGTAAGGTAGCCAGACAAAAAATCTACTGTCAACGCAAGCTCGATTTTTTGTCGCAGCTTACCTTACATGCCTAGACGGATGTCATGCGAGATGTCAGGCCCCATGCTTGGCTCGCTGCGCAGCGAGCAGTCGCTTGCCGGGCCCCTGCGCCCACATCTGATAGCGCTTCTTTTCGTCTTGGATGTGACCGTACTTGCTGTTGGCCATCTTACGAAACGGCTTACTCATCGTGACTTCGTCGCGTTCGTCATCGGCGTCGCGGCCACCGCCGCTCGCCCCGACGCCCGCATACTTGGCGCGTGCCGCTGCGCTGGGCGGCGGCGCCCGGCGCTCGGGGGCTCCCCCGCCGATGCGAAAACGCTGGCGCGCCTTCTGCATGCTCTCGCGCGCGAGGTCAATCGACGCGATGCGCCCCTCGCGCCGCGCCATCTGGTAATAACTCTGCGCCCAGCCGAGCGCGTCCTCGTGCGCCATCACCTCGGGGTACTCCATCTGCAACATCGCCTGCATCGTGCTCGAGGCGGTATTGCTTGGTTGCCCGGCGCCACTCGCTCGGATTTGCTTCTGGACCGTGACCGAGATCTTTTCCGCGTCAAGTTCGCGCGCTCGCCGCTCGATGCGGTCTTTGTCCTGCTGGGTCAGTGTCCGGGCCTTGAGCTGGAGCTCTGTGTAGAGCGTCTCCTGCTCGCGGTAGATCTTGTCGAGCTTGTCGTCAAACTCGTCTTTTTGCGGCTCTTGCGGGCGGCTCTGCGCGGCAAGCGTGCGCTCGTACAGAGTCATCATCTGACTAAAGCGCGCCTCAGTCTCCTGGCGCGCACGCTCGGCCGCTGCGGCCCGCTCGCTCATCTCGCGGTAGCGGTTGCGCTTTTTCTCTTGCCGGACGCTGCCCTTGCTCTGGCTAGCGGGCTCGTCAGCCTCTTCGTCCTCGTCACGCTCGCTCACATCGATGACGGGCGCGTCTTCGTCGGTGTCGAGCTCTTTATTGGCCTTCTGCGCACGCTCGGCCATGCGCTCTTTGGGGCCGGGTTTATCGGTGGTTTTCTCTGGGATGTCGTCGTCATCAAGGGGCGGGGCCATGGCTTAGTATTCCTCTGCGATGAAGGGGACCTGGGGGTTGCGCGCGATCCCGTCGTCTGTAACCAAGACGTGCGCGGTGATGAGGTTGCCCTCTTTGTCTTTTCTGCGCTCGCAGCGCACGGCCCACTCGCGCTTGCGCAACTTTTGCTCGAGGTCTTCGTCGGCAATCAAGTCGCCCGCGCGCAGGATGAGCAGCTCTTCTTCCTTGCCGCCGATCATGTCGATGGGCAGTCGCCAGGGCGCCAGCCGAATAAACTTCACGATGTGCCCTAGGCCCGAGCCATGGTCATGCAGCACATCCAGAGCCTGCAAGCCCGCCGTGACGATGATGCCTCGGGGCGCTTCATTCTTGAGGCGGCTCTTGCCACTCTCTGACATCACGATGCGCGTGTCGCCGTAGCGCTCTTGGTAGTAGGGGATTTGCCAGAGCAACATGCGGTCATAGATCGCGCGCTGAGCAAACGCCCCGTTGGGAATCAGATACTCAAGCCGGCGCTGCTCTAACAACGGCGGCAGCCCAAACGTCCCCGGCGGCGCCATTGCCTCTTTGCGTAGCTGCAGTCGCGGATCGTCTTGCTCGGCAAACTGCCCGAGCGTCCCGTTTTTTGTCATCGCAGTTTCCCCTCAATCATCAGTTCAAATTGCTCGATACGTTTGAGGGCCTCGGCAAAGCCCCGCACTTCAGGATCTTCGCTGACCATTGCCGCCCCTCGGAGGTTGATGAGCGCCTGGCTCTTTTGCTTCTCAAGCTGAGCCAAGAGCTGCCCCGTGCAGGGGTGGCTGGCGAAGTTCATCCACATCTCATCGCGATCAAAGCTCATGCCGCTACCGGTTGCCTTTCCCCATTGGCAGGCGCCCCGCTAGGCGCTGGGATGGCGCCACCGGGCCCAGGCGGCGTCTGCACGGGCGGCCCGCCACCCTGCGGCGGTGGGCGGGCCTCGCCGCCTGGCTCGCCGCCGCCTGATTGACCCGCCTCTTGGCCCGGTTGCCCAGGCATGGGCGGCTGGTTTATGCCGGGCAGCATCATGCCGTTGGGCATCATCGTCGGGCCGCCAAAGAACGCTGGCGGCGGGGGCTCGGAGCCAAGCCGCTGCAAGAGCTCCCACTGGTTGCGCGCTTCTAAACAATTCTTACACGCCTGCCACCAGAAGCTCAGGTTGGTTTGCAAGGCCGGCACGCTCACCGCGAGAGAGAGGGCCTCGTCGGCTTCTTGCACGCGCTGGGCGTCGCTCGTGAACCGCAAGTCACTGCGCAACTCGACCCGGTAGTCGCGCTGGTAAAGAGCCTTGCCGACCGTGATTTCTTCGGTCGTGCCGAGTTTATGGTTGTTGATTTGGATGATCTCTTCGTCGGGCAGGTAAATCGCGTTGAGCTTGGCGTTGTTCTTCAAGACGCCGAGCACGGTGCCATCGCCAAAGCCGCGGGTGCTTTCGGAAAGCTGCTTGGTCGCCTGCTCGATGCGCGTGGCGATGCCGCGGTAGGTCTCGCCCGATTTGCCGGGCTCGCCGCTGAGCACTTGGGGTGCTTGCGCTGCAGACTGCGCGAACTCGGTCATGAAGGTGACCAAGTCCATCATCTGCGGGTTGGCGGCGGTGGGACGTAGCTCGTAGATGCTCTTGGCGAGCTGCTCGGGCGAGATGCCCACGGCTTTATTGTGCTTGCCGGGCGTGATTTCAAAGTCGTCTTCAAACTCAATCCCCGTCGTGATGATCGACCAGATGTTGCCCAAGGTGGCCGAATCGGTGAACTGCGAGAGCGCGATGTCGGCGGCGCGGTTCAAGTCGGCCTGAAGCATCCCCAGGCCCAGGCCCAAAGAACCAAAGACCGGCTCGATGTTGGGCGTATGCGTAAACATCTGAATCGGCACCCAGCGCACGGGCCGAGGCGCGGTCATCGGGTCATCGGGGTCAACCTCCTCGCCCTCTTGCTCGGTCCAGGCCGGCCTCGGGGGCGGGGGCGGGATGGGCGATTGGGCGAGCGCGTCTTGGATGTGAGCAATTTCGACGGGGTCATGGCCCGGCACGCTCATCATCATCTCAAGCTGCGCTTGCTGGGCCTGCATTTGCGGCACCATCTGCTGGTAGGTCGCCGAGGCTTGCCGGTACTGTTCAAGTTGCGCGGTCTCCTCGTCAAAGCGCTTGCGGTCCTGCCAGTCTTCTTCTTCCAGGACCAAGAGCTTGACGCAGGTCTCCGTCGTGAGATCAACGATAGCCAGTATTTGTCGATCGTAGTCATCACCAGGCAACTGGCAGTAACCCTCATGCCATACGAACTTGTACGGAAGATTTCGAACATCGTCGGGCACCTCCTCGCCCTGCTCGGCGGCCAGCTCGAGCCGCGATTCATCGACCGGGTCGTCAGTCACAGACGGCGGCTTACGCGCCAGCACTTTGTCGACGTCGTGCCAGTCGCCCCGCATGCGCTGGACTTCATGCTTGTACTTTTTGAAGATTTTTGACTTGAACGGGCAGTCTGAATAGTCGGGCTCGACCGAGGTGTAGAGAAACGGCACCGTGAAGTCGTTGGGCGTCAGGACTTCGTGCACGTTTCTACGGCGGGCCTTGTCATAGTAACTGTGGGTCGTGACATCGCCCACGACGATGTAAGTCAGGAGCCCGCGGTGCATCTGGCGCTTGAAGTCGGGCAACTGGTTGCGGATTTGCCAGTTGCCATGCAACGTCAAAATCCGCGCGACCTCCTTGTCATCGGGCCCCACGGGCTGCACGCCCATGACGTTACTCCAGTCGCCAAAGAGCTCGGAGCGCGCGCGAAAGTACAGGCGCGTGACGGCCTCGAACATGATGGGCACGTGCGCGTTGGCCATCTTGTCGTAGGGCGGGTCTTTGGGCTTGAGGTTGCCGCGAAAGATGTCCCAGTTGGCGTTCATCTTACTGCGGTATTCCTCGGTCGACTCCCACGCGGACTTGTGCTCGCGGAGGACCTTTTTGACGACCTTGCGCACAAACGCCCGACCCTCTTCGGTCATCGACAGCTCGGGCACGAGGTTTGGGGAGTTCTGGTCGTAAGTCAGCGGGATGGGCGGGGGCTCGCCACCCAGATCGATCACCGGGTCAAAGCTCGGGTCATCGCTACCGCCATACTCGTCTCTTTGGTACTCATCATCGGCCATGGCTTAGATCCTCGTGCCGTACCCCACGTGACGGGCCTTGTGACTTTTGCGATCGCCCTTGCCGCTCCAGTGCGGCTCGGGGTCTTTGTCTTCGTCGTTCTGGCGAGTGCGCGCGATGCCCGCGCGGCCTCGCGACGCGTACGCGCAGCCGTAGAGCACCGCGTCGTGCCAGTGGTCATCGCCCCCGTCCATCGGGCATTCTGAGTCGTTGGGGTCGGCTGCAATCGACGGGATGGTGCGCCGGCACTGCTTGCAGTTTTCAAAAAACACGATGCCTGGCTGCTGGGTGCGGTTGTCATGGCTTTTCAATCGCGACAAAAAGCGCTGCGCGTTGCGAGCGCGCGAGCGCTTGTCAGCCGGCACCCAGTGCACCCCTACGGCCATCATCTCTTCGGCCTTGGTGCGCCCCGATTCACCACGCTCTTCCCAGAGCTGCGTGTCGGCGGGCCCGGTGATGGCGCTGCGGCCACCGACCCAGAGCTCGGCGTCTTGTTCGATGTCGCGGATGCGCCTGGCAACCTGCGTTGCGTCCATGTTCTTGAAGGTCAGTTCGCGCTCGACGTACAAATTCTCGTCGTCGTCCATCGCAAACCACAAACAGCACCCAGGGTTTTTGTAGCCCCAGTCCAAACTACGAAAACGCTTCCACGTGGCCGGGATGCGCTGGGGCGGACAGACATGGACTTCATCGATCCAGTCATCGCCGTAGTAGCTGTCGGGCGTGTGGTACCAGTTGCCCTCAAAGAGCGCTTGGCGGATGTGGGCGGGCTTGTCGCCCAACTGCTCTTCATACTGCTTGCGAAAGAGGGGGTCGGGATTGTCACTCAAGCGCGCCGGCAGATAGAGCCGCGTGTACAAGATCTTGCGGCCGTTGACCTCTTTTTCTTCTTCGAGAATGACCCCACCGTTCATGTTCGGCTCGACGAAGCGCTCGCGCACCCAGTGCGGGCTACTTCCGGGCGCGGGGTTGTAGCTGCCCTCGCGCCGGCGCACGGGGTTGCTCATCGCGCGAATCTTGAGCATGTTCGCCAGCACCGGATCGCTGGTGCGGCGGCGCGTATTGATGTTGTCGTACTGCTCGCGCTCGAACTGAACGAGCTCGTCGTAGCCTATGTAAGTGAACTCAAAGCTGTCGTAGATCAGCCAGTCATCGTTGTTGGCGCAGTGACCAAACTGATAGCGATAGCCCGACCGAAAAAAGAACGTGTGCTTTTGAGAGTCCCAGCGGACCTTGGGGTCGATCTTGGGAAAGATCTTGTGCGCACGGCTGATGCTGAGCTCCAGCATCGGAAACTGGCGCCGCAGATGCAACGCCCATCCGACCGACTCGCCCCAGCGGAGCGCGTACGGATGGTCGCGATCCATGCAGCGCTCGTGCTCGACTTGGACCTGCTCGAGCGGGTCCATCAAGAGCACGATGGACTTGCCGGGACCAGCCGAGCCCGCGCCGAGCGCCTCGCGCACGCCCGAGCCATCGGGCTGCGGGGCTTGCAGCGCATGAAACTTCGCCCCCCACGGCGAAGGTTTGTAGACGAAATCGTGCAAGTTACATGGTCGCGTTCTCCCGGTGTGGCTCGCGTTTCAGGTCAGATGGGCCGTAAGCTCCTGCTCGAGGAGACCAAGGTTGTCGCCCGTGAGCAGCGCGTTGAGCACGATGAACATGTTTTGCCTGGACTGCCCGGCAAAGCCGCTGGAGGTCACGTTGCCTAGCACGGTGATGTCGTTGGTGAGCGTCAGGGCTGCGGTGCCCGCCGAGCTCGGGCTCGAGAGCGCGACGCCGTTTTGCCGCAGCGTGCCGGTGTTGACCGTGGCCCCGGCGGCATGCTGCATCACGTAAGACATCGGGGCGCTGGCAGGGTCAGCCAGCGGCGTGAATGCCTTGTTGCTGTTGTTGTGCTCCTTGAAGAGCACCGACATCCCGGTGCCGCTGCGAAAGAGCGAGATGCGCGAGCTAAACGAGCTCGACGAGCCAAAGCTCCACACCGCGTTGGCGCTCAGCCACTGCGCCGCAGAGCCGACCGTCAGGTTGGGGCTACCGGTGAGCCCCGGGCCCACGCCGGTGAGGCGGTCGTTACTGCCGTCAAAAAAGGCCGCGGGCTGGGAGCTAGGGCCCATGGTCTCAAGGACTCCCGCATTGACGATGCGGGGCTGCTCGGCCGCCGTGGCGTTGCCAAGATCGCGCCGACCGGGGCACTGGTCATAGAGCCAGCGGAGAAAGCCCGAACCCGAGCCCACAAACTGCATCAGGGCGGCAAGGTCAAGCAGCCCGTTGATGAAGGCAATGTCCTGCTCGGCGTTGTCGTCGCGCCGAACGCGGATGGCGGGCCCGTAGTAGGTCGAGAGAAGTTGCCTTGCCACCGAAAACGCCGATACCGCCGGCACAGAGAGCTTGTCGAGCAGGTACCGAGGCGATGGCTGCGGCAGCTGCGGCAAGTCGTCAAAGTCAGGCTTGCCGTCCAGCGCCACCCGGAGGGCGCCCACCTGAGTGCCCAGATCTCGCACGTAGGGGGTGAGCTCGCGGTTGAGGAACTCGGCCTCTTTGCCAGGGGCAACGGGCAGGTGGCTTAGACCGCGCGCCATCGTCAGCAATACTTTCGCAAGATGCCCATCATCGCGCGGAAGAGCTCTTGGCGAATTTGGGGGCCATCGGGCCCGCCCTTCATGAACTTGATGCGCTTTTCCTCTTTGAGTGAACGCCACTCGAGCTTGGCCTCGGCATGCTCACCCAAAAACGTGCAGAGCTGGCGGTCGGCGACAAACGCGATCTGAGCCAGCTGCATGGGCGTGAAGTTTCTAACTTCCGCCTCTTCAATCCATTCGCCCGAATGAAACGGCCGGGAGATGTCTTCATTGGGACGGTCGAGCTTGATGCGCACCCGCTCGCCATCTTGGTAGACGTAGCCCCGGTCTCCCGTGGTCCGGGAGCGGTACCACACGCGATCGGGCACACTCATTCCGACAGCCTTTGCTTGGGATATGTGGGTGGTACCACCACAATCTGGACCTGGATCCCCAGAGGCTGAGCATCGAGCCCAGCATCTTTACGCCCCTTGTGTACGGCGACCACCACACTCTTAGCAAGCTGTAAGGCGATGGGGGCATCTTTTGCCGGCATCTGACCTGCGGCGGCGATGGCCCGGCGGCGCAGGGCCAGATCGCCTGAGCCAAGTTCCTCGCTCCAGCGCTCGAGATGGTCTTGCTCAGAGAGTTCGGGGAAGCGTAAGGCATCGCGCAGCATGCCCATGCTCTCGAGGTAGATCTCATCTTCAAGCGCGCGTAGCTGCGCGTGCTCCCAGCGCTCTTTAGCAAGCGATGCGGGGATCTGAGCTTGGGGCACGGCCTCCGCGAGCGCCTCGGGCGGCTCTTTGACCTCGGTCATGGCCGTAAGATTAGCCCAGGGCCGCCTTGGCTTCTAGTGGGGGCTTCTTCAGGCATCAAAGCCCTGCGGGGGGCGGCTACTGACCGGATCGGGCTCGCCGTAGATCTCCCCGGTCATCTTGAAGTGACGCATGTGGAGCCTCTGATAGGCCATCCCGAGGCGGGTCACTTCCAGCATGATCTTGCCATCAAGCTTCTGGGCCTCATCGGCCTGTTTTTGAAAGTGCCGAATCTCAACGAGCCGCCCGGCCGAATAGAAGAACACGTTCACGAGCGCAAACGCACCGAGCGTCATCCAATCCTGGTCACCTCGTAGCCGCGCGATCGCAGCAGCGCCCGCAAACGCGACCAGGGCTCCCCACGGGACTTGAGCCAACCAAGGATGGGCGCGCACTGTGCGATCGAGCCATCCATGCGCACGACCACCCCAGCGACGAAGTGCGGCGCACAGACGCGCCAGAGTTGTTTGTGCATACCTCATCATCTCTGCTCGTAGGTGTTGCGCTGGTAGGCATGGGCCATGGCGATGGCTTCACTGCGACTTTTGGCTTTGCCGCGCGCGATCCACCCCTTGCGCCGGCCTAGCACCCCCTCGCCGTAGTACCACTTGCGCGGGCTGAACTGGAGCACGATGAGCATGCGGCCGTTGCCGAGCGGGTAGCGATACTGCGGATGCTCTGCGGTGCCGCCGGGCCTTTTCTCCCAGCCTTCAGGCAGTGGGTCTTTTGCTGTCGTCAAACTCGCTCCAGCGCTTGTGAGCTTCTTCCAGGGTGATGAGCGTCTCGTTGGCCTCGTCGTAGTCCCCCGACCAGCTCCACCATTTGCCGCACTCTTCTGCGAGTTCGCGCAGGCGCGCGATGGTTTCCGGCTTGACTGGCCCCCAGCCGTAGTCGGGATCGGCGCCACAGAATACGATGCGGTAGAGATCGCGCTCGAGGTCAAAGAGCCAACCCGCGCACCAGTGGTCCTGACTGACATCGCGCATTTTCTGGAGCAATAACTCTTCGGCAGCAGTCATGCAGAATGCTCCCTGCCCATCCAGGCCATGAACTCTTCAAAACACGGATCGCACACCGTCTCACGTTTGCCGCCAGGGTCGAGCGGGTCCCAAAGCTCGCGAGCCTCGGCCTTGCACTCTTCATCGCTCCACCCGCGCGGCCCCGTGTAGCCGCACAGCTTGCACGTAAACGTCCCATAAGGCGCATCATTGGTCATGCCTGCGGCTCCTTGCCTTGCTTGGGCGGCCCGGCCTCGATGGCTTCGGCGTAGTCGCGGAACTGCTCGGCGGCTTCGAGGTAGCCGGCGACTTCCAGGCATCGGGCTTTTTCACGCAAAGCCCGGACATGATCGCATCGGCTCTTGCGCGCGATCTGGCTGGCGATGCCCCAGAGGAAGACAAACGACAGCACCAAGGCGCCGAGCACGATCGCAAACGCCAGGATGGCCGCGAAGGGTTTTATCATAAGTCCCACTCGCAGCA
>Ga0070670_100000372_pt1 | contig 37330 bp, 34 predicted proteins | sample KBSS63metaG_FD_64665 | JGI IMG/M metagenome (GOLD analysis project Ga0070670, IMG submission 64665) | Switchgrass rhizosphere microbial communities from Kellogg Biological Station, Michigan, USA - KBS S6-3 metaG | ecosystem: Host-associated > Plants > Roots > Rhizosphere > Soil ... | reverse complement strand
GACACACGATGTGCCCCGTTCGGCTTTTTTATCCGCAACTCCAGATCCTCTGTTTCCGACCCAGGTCCCCTTGCGGGAAAAAGCTGCCGGAGTTACGCCACACAGGCATGCCGGGCTGCTGATGCCGCCGCCCGAAGGGATTCATTTTCTGCGGACTCCTGTCGAAACCGCCTGCGTAGACAGCAACCCCGACAAGCACCGGCCCCACCTCGCCGGCAACGCAGACCGGTGTATCCGAGGGTGGAACGGGGAGAAGTATAGGCCGGGCCGGAAATGCGGGGATGAAATTATGTTGTTTTCATTGATTCCATTGGGAAATCCCGATGGTTTATCCCCAGGTGTGCCACAAGCGACGCATCGTTTGGCGGAGCGCACAGTCCCTGCCTCACCTCATTCCTGTGCTCGTCACGGGAATCCAGCCGCCCAAGTCCTTGGGCGAGAAACCTTTCCCCTGACGCAGAGTCCTCCCACGGCGCAGACGTGCCGTGACTGGATTCCTGTGACGAGCACAGGAATGAGGGCGCTTGGGGGCGCGCCACAGCCCTTGCAATTGAGTGTCGAGAGAAAACAGGACGCGCGGCTCGTTTGCGTTCCCCGTTGCAGCAGGCGGGGTGATAGTGCCATGGCAGCTTTCATTCTTCCAGTCGGCAAGGGAGGTGACTTCTCGGCGCCAAGCCATCCAGCCGCCATTGGCGCTGGCTATGGTGGCCAACCTTCTGTCGTCCAGCGCGAATTCTCCGCCAGGCGGGTATCGGCCCGTCCCTCGCCTTCGGAAAGTCTCTCGTAAACCCGCTCCCCCGCTTGTTCATTGCCGCGCGGGCAATTACCACTGGTTCGATGTCTATCGAGACAGAAGACCTACACTTGCGAGAGAACCGCGATGGCACGCCAGGACAAGTTGAAGCTCGGTACATTCGTCTACACATTCGGGTTCCACCCGGCGGCCTGGCTGCATCCGGACAGCGACGTCAACGGCGCCAATGACTTCAGCCATCTGTTGAATGTCGCCAAGCTGTCGGAAGCGGCGAAGCTGGATTTCATGTTCCTGGCCGATTCCGCCGCCGCTGCCGTCGGCGATGCCGATGCGCTCGCCCGTCAGCCGACCAAGATGAACCGCTTCGAACCAACCTCGCTGCTTTCGGCGCTGGCGGTCAGCACCACAAGGCTTGGCCTGGTCGGAACCGTCTCGACCAGCTACTACGAGCCCTACAATGTCGCCCGCATCTTTGCCTCGATCGATCACCTGTCGAAGGGGCGGGTGTGCTGGAACGTCGTGACCTCCGACCACAACGAGACAGGCTACAACTTCAACCGCGAAGGTCTCGATCCGCATGACGTTCGCTATGAGCGCGGCCGCGAGTTCGTCGATGTCGTCTTCGGCTTGTGGGACAGTTTCGAGCGGGATGCCCTGCTGCTCGACCGCGACAGCGGCCTCTACTACGACAAGGACAAGCTGCACACGCTCGACCACAAGGGCAAGCACTTTCAGGTTCGCGGCCCCCTCAACATCGCCAGTTCGCCGCAGGGCCGCCCGGTGATCGCCCAGGCCGGCGGGTCGGAGCCCGGCATGGAGCTTGCCGCCCGCACCGCCGAGGTGGTGTTCAGCCTTGCCTCCAACATCGAGCGCAGCCGTGCCTTCTACAAGAACGTCAAGGGGCGCATGGCCGCCTATGGCCGCAACGAAGACGATCTGAAGATCATGCCCGGCGTGGTCCTCAACGTCGGCGCCACGGCCGAAGAGGCGCAGGCCAAGGTGGACTTCATGCTCGACAAGCTGCACCCCGATGTCGGGCGGCTGATGCTCTCGGAGTTTCTCGAGGCCGATCTCACCGGCGTGCCCATGGACAAGCCCTTCCCCATGGACAAGCTGCCGGAGACGCCGCGCGGGTCGAAGGCGCTGTTCGACGAGTTGGTCGACTTCGTCAACAAGGGGCATACCGTGGGTGAACTGGTGCGCCACTACGCCGAAAAGCACACCGGCAACGGCATCACCGGCACACCTGCGCAGATTGCCGACTTCATGGAGGAATGGTTCGAGACGCGGGCAGCGGATGGGTTCATCCTGATGTTTCCGACCCTGCCGGCGAGCCTTGTCGACTTTACGGAATTGGTGCTGCCGGAATTGCGGCGGCGTGGCCTCTTCCGCGAGGAATACGAGGGCACGACTTTGCGCGAAAACCTCGGGCTTTCCATGCCGATCAATCGCTACACGGCGGCCCGCAACAAAGATTGAACCGGCGGATTTGACTTGCGGCAGCGATCTGGAACCGGGGCGCGCGGATTGTCTTGCACCACGCCGCTGGTTTGCGGGCGATCGGCGACCAAGCCCGAATCGAGGGCTGCTGGCTGCATATAAACAATAGGTTATCAACTCTTGAACTCGTCTCACGGATGCCCATCTCGGCAGCGAAGTTAGTCCGTGGAGTAGACATGAAAGTTTTAGTCGTTGAGGACGAACCCATCATTGCGTTCGATCTTGAAAACCTCGTGCTCGACAACGGATTCGAAATTGCCGGCCTGGCGCGCACCCAGGCAGAAGCCTTGGCGCTGGCGCCCAAAGCCGACATTGCTCTCGTCGACGTTCAGCTTGCGGATGGTCCAACCGGGCCGGCGATCGCCCGGACGTTGATTGACCAATACGGGATCGAGGTTATCTTCATGACCGGAAACCCCGAAATGGTGGCGGGTTTCACAGGCAAGGTCTGTGTCGTTCCCAAGCCCCAGAGCCTGGGGAAAATCGAGGGAGCCCTGGTGATGGCTCTCTCCAACCTGCAAAAGCGGCGACAGGCGCGCGCTTCCTAACTTCCGATCACCACTCTCTCAACTATCGATTTTAGACAGGCATGACTGGCATTGACGAATACCCCGCAGACACGTGCAACCGTATTACAGCAAACCATCGAAAAATTCCGGACAGCCGGCATTCCCATCGACAGCGATCCTATCCTACATGGCTGGTTGGAAACCTGGGTCGATGGCGGGTTGAAGATGTCTGATATCGCGCAGCGCTACCAGGACCTTCTGAAGACGAGACTTGCCGGCAAGGCGAGAGCGGTCAAGCCGAACGCGGCGGATGCGCCGATGGAGGACAATCTTCGCTTCATGGACCAGCACGAACTGCTGCAAGAAGTGGCGCGGCTGCTGGCGGACAGGCCGGACAGTCACGAATGAGCGCTATCCGGTTCCCCCGCTATCTTGATCTATGCAAGAGCTCACTTTCCTCCGCTCGCGCATGACGCGAAACTACGAAGGCGCTCTCACAATTGGTGTGGCAAGATCGCAACGGTATGTGATTAGCTGCCTAGTGAATTGTTAAAAACTGTCGTTTCGAGCAGGCAAATCAGCTCAACCCGCCTATATCAGTCATGTATTGAACACGCTCGGTCCTATGCCCGGTGCAATGTCTAAGGAAATCAAATGAAGAAGCTCCTCCTCGCGGCCCTGGTCTCGACCTCGCTTGTGTCTGTAGCCGCCGCTGCCGATCTGACCCCGCCAATGCAGCCGCCGTCGGTCGTCGACAACGGCGTTGGCTTTTACATCGGTTCGCTGAGCTCGGTTTCCTTCCTAAAGCACACCGACTTCGACATCGCTGGCCTCAACGTCGACACCAAGTACGACACGGGCTTCTACAGCGCGATCCGCGGCGGTTATAACTTCGGCTCGATGGGCTTCGTTACGCCGCGCGTCGAACTCGAAGTCGGCTACGGCACGGCATCGGTCGACGAGCACCGCGTAGGTGGCATCGGCACCTTCGCCTCGATCAATTCCTACGGCGATGCCAACACCATCCAGGGCTTCGTCAACGGCTACCTCGACATCCCGCTCGCGCCTGCTGGTGACACCGGCATGCTGTCGGTCTTCACGCCCTATGTCGGCGGTGGCGTCGGAGCCATGAACCTGAAGCTGCGCAAGCAGGGTATTGGCGGCGTCGGCACGCTGATGGACGACAACAACACGGCATTCGCCTATCACCTCGACGCCGGCGTCGGCATCAACCTGCAGAGCATTCCAATGTTCTCCGGCTCGTCTCTGTTCGAAAAGACAACGCTCGATATCGGCTATCGCTACACGGCCGCCGACAACTTCGACTTCAAGGCGATCGACAACTCGTCGTCCAGCACCGACTTCCGCAGCAATGCTGTCACCTTCGGTCTGCGCAAGCAGTTCTAAGCTTCGGCTGAATTCGACAAGTCTGAAAACGGCCCCGGCATTGTCCGGGGCCGTTTGTCTTGGTGCGGTGTTCGAAAGCCGCGCCAGAGGCGGCTGGCGTTACACGATGAGCGATGTGTCGCGCCAGAGACGGAAGCCGCCCTCGAAGGCGCGGGTGTTGTCGCCGCGCTGGCAGGCGGCGGGAAGTTCATCCAGCTTGTCGACATTCCCACCACCGATGACGATATAGTCGGGCTGCAAAGCGGCCTTGATCTGCTCCACGACATCAAAGACATGGCCGCGCCACTTCTTTTTGCCGCGCTTTTTCAGGCTAGCCTCCCCGACGGAGTCCTCGAAGGTCCGGCCCTTCTTGTGCGGCAGATGGGCAAGCTCCAGGGGTTGCGCGACATTGTCGAGCACCATCGCCGAGCCGAGCCCCGTTCCAAGACCTAGGAACAGCATTCGCCCGCCGTCATAGCTGCCGATCGCCTGCATCAGGGCATCATTGACCACTTTCACCGGCTTGCCGAGGCTGTGTTCGAAATCGAAACCGGCCCATCCGCTGCCGAGATTAACGGGTTCTGCAAAGGCGCGATTGTTGCGTACCGGGCCGGGATAGCCGATCGACACCACATCATAGTTGAGATCGGCCAGCAATGGCGCGATCGCGTCAAGCATGGCTGCGGCGCTCATTGACGGCCCGGATTCTATCTTTTGCTCGGTGCTGCCATCGCTGGTCATCACCTTGACGTGGGAGCCGCCCACGTCGATCGACAGGATAACGGGCTGGGCAACTTCAGTCCGGCTTTTGGTTTTCGTCATTTTCAGTTCCTGCATAGGCGGGTCTCGCGATCGATCCCGGTCGTTCCTGCTATATTGCTGTGGATCGTCTGTGGAAGACAATATTCAGAGCGGCTCATCAAATGTTTAAGGGCGCAGACGGTTTGAGTGCAAGCACGGACGCGGCTATCAGCCGACATAGGCCGCCGCCGCGACAGTTGTGCCGAGCAAGCCCAGCGCCAGCGATGCATACCACGGCCAACGCTGGCCGCCGGTGATGATGGCGATGGTCGCGATCGCGATCGCGATATGCAGCAAGGTCGCGGCTATGGTCAAAAAATGATGCCGCTCTTCATGGATCTCGGCCTGTTCGATGGATTGGTCGGACCTTGTTTCGAAGTCCTTCGCGGCCTTGGCGATCTCCTGTCCCTCCGCCTCGTTGCCCTTGGCGCGCGCCTGCCAATCGGCCGCAGCCGTCCCGCCCTGCGTCGCGGCGATCTCTTCCATGGTCTTCTTCAGGCTTTTCGCCTGGAAGAAGTTCCAGTTGTCCGTCGCCTTGTTCTGGAAAAGCACGGCCTGCGACCTCGCCGCCGTCGCAGCGCCGCTTTCGATAGTTTCAAGGCTGCCGGCGCCTGCTGCCAATACGGCGAGGGCCGCGATGCTGACCGCCACTTTCGATAGAAAGCTGTTGCCGCTATGGGCGGCATGGTGGGCGTGCTCGGTATGTTCGTATGCTTCCGTCGGTTCCTGATCCATCGCTACCCTCTTTCAATCGCGCCGGCCTCCCGCGCGGACACAGAGTTGGCCACCAAGGCAATTTTGTGATCGCCGGCGGGAAGGTTGTCTCTTGGTTGTGGCGGGTTGAGGGGGCAAGGGCACAGGGCCGGAGTGTGAAGGACAACCTGAAATTAACGCCGATGGCCGAAATATGGCGATCTGCATTGACAGGATGAAGCGAGGATCTAAACTCAAGTCAGGTGGTATGGGGTAGCACAAATGACGCGTTTCGAGGAGACGAGAAGAATAAACTGCCGCGACGATGCCGGGAAACATATCGTCATTGTCGAGCACCGGAAGTGGCCGCGCTTTTCCAAGGCCGACACGCCGGTAGAGCCCATTTTCGACTATATGACCGAAGACGGCCAGGTGGCGAACAAGCTCAACGGCGAGCAATTCCTCTTGTTGTTGACGGACGAAGTCTACCGGGCCTCTTGAAGGTTCGCCTGCTCCGCTGAGCTAGGGCAGGCTTGTCTTGCCGAAATACTTAAGTTGCCAACTGGCAACTGGAATGACGGCGCGCTCTTCCTCTGCCCACCGCATTAACCCACGGTTGAGGCTAAGCTTTCGTTAACCCTTATTTTCTTGCCAAGCCTTGCGACTCGCGGCATCCTCGCCTACGGGATATGCATAGACTGTGGAGAAAATGCGTAGTTATGACGAAGGCCCGTAGCCAGCCCCTGGAGGCCGTTGCTCGAAGGCGCCCGATGACGGAAGTCATCGCAGCCGACGGCGCTGCCTTGTCCCAGGAGTTGCTGGCCATGCGGCAGGCGCTGTTTCCGCCGGTTTCGCAGAAGACCTTACGCTCCTTTTCCTCCGTCGAGTCAGCCAAGCTTATCGGCATCGCCGACGCTTATCTTCGCCAGCTGTCGCTGAATGGCAAGGGGCCGCAGCCTGCGATCGGCAGCGGGGGCCGTCGCTCCTACACCCTCGACCAGATCAACATGATCCGCGCGGTGCTGGACGAAAATTCCAAGGGCAAGCGCTATGCGCCCCGGCGGCGCGGCGAAGAGCATTGCCAGGTGATGGCGGTGGTTAACTTCAAGGGCGGCAGCGGCAAGACGACGACGGCCGCCCATCTCGCGCAGTATCTGGCGCTGAAGGGATACCGCGTTCTGGCTGTCGATCTCGATCCGCAGGCATCGTTGACAGCGCTGCACGGCTATCAGCCGGAATATGACATCGGCCCGAACGAGACGATGTACGGCGCGGTGCGCTACGACGGCGATCGCCGGCCGCTGCGCGACATCATACGCAAAAGCTATATTCCCGGCCTCGATCTGGTTCCCGGCAATCTGGAACTGATGGAATTCGAGCACGATACGCCGAGGGCCCTGGCGGAGCGGTCGGCCGAACCGTTCTTCGGTCGCGTGGCCTCTGCGCTCGGCACCGTTGCCGAGGATTACGACATCATGGTTCTCGACTGCCCGCCGCAGTTGGGCTTTCTGACGCTCGGCGCCCTCTGCGCGTCGACCGGCCTGCTGATCACCGCGCATCCCCAGATGCTCGATATCATGTCCATGTGCCAGTTCCTGCTGATGGCTTCCGATCTTCTCGGCGTGGTCCAGGAATCCGGCGGCGATCTCGATTATGATTTCATTCGCTATGTGGTGACGCGCTACGAGCCATCGGACGCGCCGCAGGCGCAGATGGTCGGCTTCATGCGCTCGCTTTTCCGCGAACGCGTTCTGACAAACGTCATGGTGAAGTCGACGGCAGTCTCGGATGCTGGGCTGTCGAAACAGACGCTCTACGAAATTGGCCGCGAAAACTTCTCCAAGAGCACTTACGACCGGGCAATCGAGTCGCTCGATTCCGTCAATGGTGAAATCGAAGGTCTGATCCGACAGGCCTGGGGGAGAGCGGCATGAGCAGGAAAGACACGCTAAAGGCCATGCTGTCCCGCCGCGAGCAGGAGTTGCCAGATGACAACTCCCCTGCCCGGGATATGACCTCGATCCTGGAGACGGGCGCCGAAAAGAAGCTTCATCACATTCGATCCGGGGCCGTCGGCGCCATGGGTCGTTCGCTCGGCAACATCGCCAGCGCGGCCGACCAGGCCAGAGCGTTGATCGCGGCAGGAGCGGCGGTCGTGGAAATACCCACGGACAAGATCGAGGCCTCGTTCATTTCGGACCGTCTTGACCATGATGGCGAGGATCTTGCCCGCCTGACCTCGGCGATCAGGGAATCCGGACAGAAAAGCCCGATCCTGGTGCGGCCGCATCCGGATAATCCGGAGGGCTACCAGATCGTCTTCGGACATCGGCGCGTCCGCGTCTTGGCCGCGCTCGGTCTTCCCGTCAAAGCGGTGGTGCAGAACCTCAGCGACGAGGAACTCGTTATCATCCAGGGGCAGGAGAATTCCGCCCGTGCCGACCTCAGCTATATCGAGCGCGGCCTGTTCGCCTTGGCGCTGGAGAAGCACGGCTTCGACAGGCGGGTGATGATGTCGTCACTCGGCATGGAGAAGACCCAGCTTTCCAAACTGCTGACAGTCGTCCATTCCCTGCCACCATCTCTGATACAGGCAATCGGCGCGGCCCCCAAGGCAGGACGGCCGCGGTGGGCGCTGCTTGCGGAGCGGCTCGGTGAGAAGAAAAAGGGCATCCTGCTGGATGATCTGCTGAGCAGCCGTGCCTTCCAGGAGGCCGACAGCAATGGCCGTTTTGCGCTTGTGATGAGAGCCTTGTCCGTGCAGAAGGTGGCCAAGAAAGCCGAGGCGCTGAAACGCGACGACGGCGTCAAGATTGCCACGGTCGAGCGTAGCGGTGGCAAGGTCAGCATGATTTTCAATGAGAAGGCAGCACCTGCCTTCGCCGACTATATCGCCGCCCGCCTTGCCGAGCTGCATCAATCCTATCTCGCCGAGCAGGCCGACTAAGCCTGCGGATCGAGCGATAGCTTTAAACGAACTAAGAGAGGACTATACCGCAAAAGAAAAAGGCCCCCCAAACGTTTCCGTCCAGGAAGCCTTCCTCGTATTCTAGCAGATCGAGAATCGCACTTCCCGGAATCACTGTCAAGAGTTTTGGCGCCGTTTGGTGAGCGGATTTCTATTGCCTTATTGAAGGTGATGAGAAGATGCAAACAGGAAGTGTGACGACGCCCTTTGGGCGGCGGTCGATGACGCTCGGCATGCTGGCAAGCCAGCAGCAGGCCGAGGCTATCGCTCCGGACCAAGCGGTCGACAAATGGAAGATCTTTCGCGCGCTCTGCGAGGCGAAGCCGTTGCTCGGGCTATCCGACCGGGCGCTGGCAGTGCTGAACGCGCTGCTCAGCTTCTATCCCGGCAACGAAATGAGTGCGGAGCGCGGATTGGTGGTCTTTCCCTCCAATGTGCAGCTATCGATCCGCGCCCATGGGATAGCCCCCGCGACGCTTCGCCGTCATCTGGCCGCCTTGGTGGAAGCGGGGCTGCTGCTGCGCAAGGACAGCCCGAACGGCAAGCGTTTTGCACGTCGCGACGGTGAGGGCGAGGTCGACCAGGCCTACGGCTTCAATATCGCGCCGCTGATTGCCCGCGCTGGCGAGATCCAGCTGCTCGCAGCCCAGGTGGCAGCCGATCGCGAATTGTTTCGGGCAACGCGGGAGCGCCTATCTCTCTGCCGGCGCGACATTGCCAAGCTGATCGAGACCGCGCTGGAAGAGGGCGTTTCGGGCGACTGGATGATGGTCCACGGGCATTTTCGCGCGCTGGTATCGGCCATTCCGCGCTCACCTTCAATCCACGACATCGAGCCAATCGTCGAGGAAATGGAAATGTTGCGCCAGGAAGTAATCAACCTGCTGGAAACACGTCTAAATTCAACAAAAATGCACGGCAATGAGTCTCATGCTGAGCGCCACATACAGAATTCAGATACCGAATCTAAATCTGATCTTGAACCGGCTTCGATAAGGAAGCGGGGCGAAACTCCGGCATTACTCAATCGGCTTGGCGGGATGCCGGAAGAAAACGATGCGCAGCAAAGGCAATCCGATCTGTCTCCATCGGCGGCCGAGGTAAGTCCAATCGATCCAGCCAGGCTGACATTGGCGGCGGGCCGGCCATCCGCTGCCATGGCGGGCGAAACGAAATCTGCGCGGCGGCCATCCGCGGCTCCAGCGTCCGGACTGAAATCCTTTCCGCTCGGCCTGGTGCTTCAGGCTTGCCCGGAGATCGCCGCCTATGGACCGGACGGTGGGATTGCCAACTGGCGCGAGCTGATGACGGCGGCCGTCGTGGTCCGCTCGATGTTGGGCGTCAGTCCAAGCGCCTACGAGGAGGCGTGCAGCATTATGGGACCGGAGAATGCGGCAACCGTCATCGCCTGCCTGCTTGAGCGGGCCAACACTATCAATTCGGCCGGCGGCTATCTTCGCGATCTCACCAGGCGTGCCGAACGCGGCGAGTTCGCCATCGGCCCGATGCTGATGTCGCTGGCCCGGGCAAATGCCGGGAGGTCGGAACTGGCGGGATGAGATGGGCGAAGCCTGATGGGACAGGTCGCGGCGGTTCGGCACTCGCCAGCCCATGCCGGCAATTCTGCATCGAGAGCCGTTCGCCTGACGGAGCTTTGTGGGCTTTCGTCACCTGCAAACAGGCTAGGTTCTCGGCTCCCCGGTCTCGCTGTTCAAGACGCTGGACGAGGCAAGGCCCCCGATCTTGCAGGGAACAGCCGCCGATCCAGCGGCTGTCCACCCTGTTCTTCCTTAGGCCGTCTTCACCTTGGGATGGTTCAAGGCCGTGAGGAGCGTTTCGGCCGCCTCGCCGGAGGAGCCAGGGTTCTGGCCGGTGATCAGCTGGCCGTCGACGACGGTATGGACGCCCCAGTCCTTCACCCGTGAGAAGATCGCGCCCTGGCTGATGAGTTCATCCTCGACCAGGAAAGGAACGACATTGGTGAGACCGACGCCCTCCTCTTCCTTGTTGGTGAAGCCGGTCACATAGCGTCCCTGGACGAAGGGCGAGCCATCGGCATTCTTGACATGACGCAGGACGCCCGGGGCATGGGCAGACCAGCGCAATCGTCTTGCCGGCGGCGATGAAGGATTCGATCAGCCGGATGGAATTCTCGTCCTCGGCCAGATCCCACATCGGGCCATGACCGCCGGGATAGAAGACCGTGTCGAAGTTCTTCTGGTCGACGCTGTCGAGGCGCACCGTCCGGGCGAGCTGTGCATTGGCTTCTGCGTCGGCCTTGAAGCGATGGGTCAGTTCGGTCTGGAACGTGGGTTCGTCGCTCTTCGGATCGAGCGGCGGTTGGCCGCCCTTGGGCGAAGCCAGGGTGATTTCGGCGCCGGCGTCCTTGAGGACGTAATAGGGGGCCGCCAGTTCCTCGAGCCAGAAGCCGGTCTTGCGGCCGGTGTCTCCGAGAGTGTCGTGCGAAGTCAGTACCATGAGAACCTTCATCGTCTTGTCCTTTGCTTGTCGGCCGATGGGCCTGCTGTGTCGATCAGGCCGTGCGCCTTTCGATGAAGACATCATCACACTGAGCAAGATATTTAAGAAATTTACTTGTTGGATTTTAGATATGCATCTGACACTATAACTGGATGAAATATGACCTGAACCTCCTGCCGGTCTTCTTGGCTCTGATGGAGGAGCGAAGCGTCACCCGGGCAGCCAATCGTCTCGGTATCACCCAGCCCGCCCTTTCAAATTCGCTTAATCGGTTGCGCGACATGCTCAAGGATCCGCTGTTCATCCGCGAGCGATATGGCGTCAGGCCAACCCAGCTGGCGGAGGAGATCGCGCCGGCGATAGAGGCGGCATTGGCGCAGCTCGACGAGCTGATCGTCCATCAGCAGGACTTCGAGCCGGCAAGCGCCGAGCGGTTGTTCCTGATCGCGCCGAACAGCTACGTCGAACTGGTGCTGATGCCGCCGCTGGTGGCGCGGTTGCGGGAGCTGGCTCCTGGCATAAAACTGCGGCTGACCCCGTTCGGCAACGATCTCGCCGATACTGGGGTCAGTTCGGGCACGACGGCCATGGTGCTTGGCAGGATCATCGATCCGCCCGACAATCTGGTCGTCCAGCATCTGATGGACGATGGGCTTGCCTGCGTCGTGCGCCGCGACCATCCCGACGTCGGCGACAGCCTGAGCCGCGATCTCTATGAGAGCCTGAAACATGTCAACGTGCTGCCGCCCGGGCGAATTCGGGCCGGCGTCTTCCAGGCTCTGGGGCAACAGAATCTGAAGCGCGAGGTCGCCGTGTCGGTGACCCATTTCCTGGCCGTCCCCGAGATGATCGCCGTCACCGACTATTGCGCGACGCTACCGCGCCTGATCTGCCGCAGCCTGGAGCGCGACCCGCGCCTGAAGGTCATTCCGGCACCCGTCGACCTCGGCACCTTCCCTGTTGAGATGGCCTGGCACGTCCGGTATCGTCACGATCCGGCCCATCGCTGGCTGAGAAGCCTGGTGAGCGACCTCGCAAAAGGCGTGGCGACGCCGTGACGGATGGCGGCGGCTGGATTGCGGAGGGACGGTCGCGGGTTCGATCATCGGCAGAACAAACGCAGACGCTCGCTGTTGGGAATGCCTGACGCCACCATCGGGGTGACGCTGAAGACCTTCGACAGCATGATCATGCCGCATTTCACTGGATCTGCGGCATTGCCAGTGGGACCAGAGATCCGAGCGTGACCTGATCGAGGCTCGACGCCGGCGTTTCCACCTACCAGGTATATTTCAACGTGCCGATGACGGTGCGTCGATCGCCGTAATATTCGGTACCGTAATAGGCGGTGGCGACATATTGTCGGTCGAAGAGATTGGTGGCGTTGATGGCCAGACTGACGTCCTTGGTGACCTTGTACTTGACGGCGGCATCGATCGTCGCATAGCCGCCGACCGACACCGTATTGGCATCGTCGCCGTAGGTCTGGCCGATGTAACGCACGCCGCCGCCGATGGTCAGGTCGCCGCGCTTTCCCTCGCCTGGAATGGTGTAGTCGAGCCAGGCGGAGGCCAGGTTGCGGGGCACGCGCGAGGGCCTGTTGCCGATGTTGCCGCCATTGCCATCCTCCCGGATTTCGCCATTCCAATAGGAATAGGCGAGCGTGAGCTTCAGATTGTCGACGATGGCTGCCTTGCCTTCCAGTTCGATCCCCCGCACGCCGACTTTTCCGATCTGCTTTTGTATCAAGGGGTTGATGTAGGTCGGGACGTTCGTTTGCGTGAGGTCGAACAGCGCAACCGTGAACAGGCCATCGAACCCGTCGGGCCGGTATTTGAGGCCGATCTCGTATTGCTCGCCCTTCTGCGGTTTCAGCGAACCCGAAACCTCATAGGCATTGGCGCTGGGCGTCACCAGCGGCTGGAAGCTGTCGGAATAGTTGGCATAGGCTGCCAGATTGGGCGAAAACTTGTAGGTCAGCCCGATGCGCTTGGTGAAAGCCGAGGCGGTGTCGTCGTCTCTTGCTCCCGTATCCAGATAATCGGCCGTGGTGTGCACATGATCCCAGCGCCCGCCGAAGGTCACGATCCACTTGTCGTCGATGGTCAACTGCTCCTGCGCGTAGACGCCGAGCGCCTTCTGCCTGACGCGCCAATCGATGTAGGGGCCGAGGTTGATGCAGGAGAGGCCGCAATAGGACGGGTTGTCGATATCCAGCGGACCGGCCGTGCCCATCAGGATATTCTCGCGCGTGTTGTCATCGGCGTAATCGGTACCGACGAGCGACTTGCTTTCGACGCCGCCCCAGCTCGCATCATATTGGAGCTGGTTGTCGATGGCGTAGCGGTTGGACCCGCCGTCGACCGAAAAGGCGGTGCGGTCGGCGGTCGGATCGAGCGACGCCCCGTAGACCTCGGCATAGTCGAGGCTCACATGCGAATAGCGGGCGTTCGAGCGAAATGTCAGGCCGTTGTCGAATTCATGCTGGAACTGGTATCCGATATCCGTCTGCTTGGTGTCGAAGCGGTTGAAGCCAGGCTCCCCGAGGAAGCGGCTGATATCAATATCGGCGCCGGCCGGAAAGCCGCGCGCGCCGGTATTGTCCCGCTTGTTGTAATCCGTGAGGATCGTCAGCGAGGTGCCCTCCTCCGGCTTGATGGTCAGGGCCGGGGCGATATAGAAGCGGTTGTCGTTGGAATAATCCCAGCCGAGATCGCCGTCCTTGGCAAGGGTCGTAAGCCGGTATGTCCATATGCCGTCCGGGTCGAGAGGGCCGCCGAAGTCGGCGCCGACTTCCTTCGTCCCGTCGCCATAGGATGTATAGACCTCGCCGAATTTCTCGTCCTGCGGACGCTTGGTGATCGCATTGACCAGCCCTCCCGGGCCGTTCAGTCCGAACAGCGTCGATGTCGAGCCCTTCAGGACCTCGACGCGCTGCAGGCCATAGGGCTCAAGCCGGCCTGCCGTGAAGAAGGCAGGGACGCGCGCCGCCAGGCCGTCGCGATAGGTGCCGAGCGTTGTCTGGTCGAAGCCGCGGATACGGATATAGTCGTAGCGGTCGTCGCTGCCGAACTCGTCGCTGAAGACGCCCGAGGTGTAGGAGATGGCCTGCTGCAGGTTCTGCACATGCCGCGTTTCCAGCTCCTTCTGCGTCACAACCGAAACGGAGGCAGGGATGTCGATGATGGCCGCATCGGTCTTCGTTCCCGTCGCCGTATCCTCGGCGACGAAGTTCTTGTCCGGCCCGACAGCACGATCGGACTTGCCGCTGACGACGATGTTCTTCAGCTGGGTCGCAGCGTTGTCAGAGGCGTCCTGCGCCCAGCCATTTGCGGCCATGCCAAATGATATCGTCATCAGGGCGCTGCTCGTCACCAAATATCTTGCGAACGGACGCACTCTTGCCTGTCGATTCATCTGTCTTTTCCCCTGTCTACGATTGAGCCCCAACACGATTCCAGGCGAACCGCGCTACGGACCTATCAAAACAGGATAAAAAGAGTCAACTTAAAATTCACGGGTGCGTGACGCCATACCGGGATAAGGCCTTCAAGGCTATGCCCTGGTAATTCTTTGGGATTCTGGGGAATGTTGAGATTTCGGGCACCAGGCGAATACGGCAGTCCGCCGATTGCACAGCCGCTGCGGACCGGTCCTATGCCCTGCTGAAACGTCGCGTACGCGGTGGGAACACTCTGCCGGATATCCGTGAGTCGTGCTCGTTGGCGATGAGCCTTGCGGGTGGTGGCGCAGCCATCGTGGTGGTAAAGTTATGGAAATGGCCTGCCGTGATAGCGGCAGGCCATGGTCATGCGATCGAGACGAAGGTTACTTGTCGAGGTCCTGCGCCATCATGAGATGGTGCTCGAGGGCCGGACGTGTGGTTGCAGCCCAGCTCTTCAGCTCGGCGTTCTCCCCACCATCGCCGTAGCGCTTGAAAAGGTCGACGGCGTCCTTGTGGGCCGAGACCTGGTCGCTGTGATACTGATCGTTGAAGTCATTGCCCTTGAGGCCGTTGAGCTTGTCGATCATGCTCTGCTGCGACGAGGTCATCGCCGTCGGGATCATCGCCTTCACCTTGCCGGAAGTGACCATCTGCTTCAATTCGGCGGTCGTCTTCGTGTGGTCGGCAATCATCTGCTGCGCGAAAGCCTTGGTCGCCGCATCGCCACGTTCGGCGGCGAGCTTGCTGGAGGCAATTTCAAACATGTCGCTCGATGCCGCCTCGGTGACGAAATCCTCGGTCTTGGGCGCGTTGCCCATCAGCGAGTTGACACCCGTGGACTCGGCCGCCGTCTGTGCAAAGGCAACGGTTGATATCAGTGCGAATGCGGTGGAAAGTAAGATTTTCTTCATATTTTTTCTCCTTCGCATCTTCAACTTGTACCGGAATCATTTGTTCCCGGACTTCGTCGCCTTGAATAGGCCGGCAACATGAACCTCAATGTCTTCGAGAGATTGTAGCCGGCAGCGTTCGGCTGGGATGAAAATGCTATCAAAGCTTCGACGAAGTAGGCGCCCAAATGGCGTGATCGCGGGCTCAGGCAGATAGCTCTGCACGCGGTAGGCCTGACAATGCTCAATCTGCGCGGTTTAATGCCGATTTGAAGAGCACGGTTCGCAGAATGTCCCCGGTGGCGTCACAGATTTCGATCGAGCGGCCTGAGATGTCCCGTCCCTCAAGGATAGCGTCGCTCATCAATCTCCTGGCATCCAGTATCGCTTCCGCTTCGGCGATTTCGATATTCGCAAGCTCGCTGCCTTCTGGATCACAGATCTTTCCGGCGGTATTTATGACGTTGAAATAGAATACCGGCATCGGCAACCCTCCGCTTGGGTATCAAACCAGCTTCACGGACAACTGTTCCGGGCCCTTTTTTTGACGCTGGTTCAGTGCCTCCCGTCTCAATCGGCGGCTTGGCCTGCGTTGGTGCTTTTGCCGATCGGCATCTCATCTTTTGGCATCTGACGGCGTCACCGCACCTTCGGCTGGAGAAATGGCAACCTTTCGATCACGTCCACGTTGACTGGCACGGGAAGCGAGGGACAAAAATTTTGACGCAATCATCAATGCATGGAGACAAGCCAACGGCAGCTTCGCCGGCCGGGCTCAAGGATCACAAGGAGCTTAGCGCGGCAGCCTTCGAGCGCACGAGAATGCCGATGGTGATTTCCGATGCCCGCCAGCCCGACAATCCAATCGTTCTCGCCAACCAGGCCTTCTTCCAGCTGACCGGCTACCCCGCCGACGAGGTCATCGGCAGGAACTGCCGCTTCCTGCAAGGCCCGGGGACTTCGCAGACTGCCGTGGCCGAGCTCCGGCATGCGGTGGCCGCCGGTCTCGACGCAAATGTCGAAATCTTGAATTATCGCAAGGATGGTTCGCCTTTCTGGAACCAGTTGCACATCAGCCCGATCGAGGACGATGACGGGCAGGTCGCCTATTATTTCGCCTCGCAGATCGACGTGACGGAGTATCGGAGAGTACAAGGGCTGGAAGCGTCGGAGCATCGCCTTCTAATGGAGGTCGACCACCGGGCCAAGAATGTCCTGGCGATCGTCGATAGTATCGTCCGGCTGAGCAGGGCCGATGATCCGGCCGTCTACGCGGCCTCGGTCCAGCAGCGCGTCCGGGCCCTCGCCCAGGCGCATGGGCTCCTCGCCCACCACGCATGGCGGCCTGTCGAATTGCGGGAAGTCATCGATACGCAGGCGAAGCGCTATCTCCACGCAAACATCACGCTCGGCGGCCCATCCGTTGCCGTGGCTGCCGATGTGGTGCAGCCATTTTCGCTGGTGATCAGCGAACTGCTGGACAATGCCGTTGCCCACGGTTCGCTCTCCAAGGCCAATAACGGCGCGCTGTCGATCCACTGGGGGTCCGCCCGAGAAACCGGCGGCTTCCACCTGACCTGGGAGGAACAGGGCGCCGAGTTGCAGCCTGTCGAGCGCTTCAAGGGGTTCGGCACGATCATGGTGGACGCCTTGATCGAAAAGCAACTGGGAGGCCATGTCGGTCGGAACTGGGCGCCTGGCGGTCTCGCGGTCGATATCGATGTGCCGGGAAAACGGGGCCAGACGGGGCGGCATTTTTAAGCCATCAGGTACTGGATGTTGCATCGGCCGTGAATGTCTGACTTGGCGATATGGGCGCGGACGCCGAACACCGCGGCAATCAGGTCTTCGGTCAGCACCTCCTCCGGCGCGCCTGCAGCAACCACCCTGCCCGCCTGCAGCACGACCAGGCTGTCACAGAACATTGCCGCGAGGTTGAGATCGTGCAGGGCAATGATGCAGGTCATGTCCAGTTTTGCCACGAGCGAGAGGATTTCCAGTTGATGCTGGATGTCCAGGTGGTTGGTCGGCTCGTCGAGAAGCAGCTCGCTCGGCGACTGCGCCAGCGCTCGGGCAATGTGCACCCGCTGCCGCTCACCGCCGGATAAGGTCTGCCAAAGCTGGCTCGCTCTCTTTTGCATGTCGACACGGGTAAGCGCCAGCGCCACGGCTGCGTCGTCCTCGCTGCTCCATGGGGACAGGAGGCCGCGATGCGGTGTGCGCCCGAGCCGGACGACGTCGGCCACGGTCAACTGGGTTTCGGTCGTCGATTGCTGCTCGACGAACCCGACGCGGCGGGCAATCTCGGCCCTCGACAGCGCGGCGACGTCCTGGTCGCCCAACCGTATGATGCCGCTGCTCGCCTTGCGCAACCGGCAGATCAGCCGCAGCAGGCTCGATTTCCCCGATCCGTTCGGCCCAAGCAGGCCCAGAACCTTTCCGGGCGACACGTCAAGGCTGATGCCGTCAATGATCAGTGTATTGCCGGCGGAAAACGATACCTGATCGACCGCAATGCTCATGAGTTCCTCCGAACGCGATAGAGGATGACCGCAAAGGCCGGGGCGCCGAACAGCGCCGTGACCACGCCGATCGGCAAGATCTGTTGCGGAATGATGATGCGCGAGACGATGTCGGCCGCGACCATGAAGATCGCCCCTCCCAGCGCCGTTGCCGGCAGCAGGCGCCCGTGCGACGGGCCGACCAGAAAGCGGGCAGCATGGGGAATGACAAGCCCGACGAAGCCGATGGAGCCGACCATGCTGACCACGCTTGCGGTCATCAAGGCGGTGGTGCCGAGCAGGACGATCTGCACGCGCCGGACGGCAATGCCGAGCGAAGTCGCCGCGTCGACACCGAACACGAAGGCGTCCAGCGCCCGGACGTGGCAAAGACAGATGACGAAGCCCGCCAGCGTCACCGGTACCGAGAGATAGACGTCGGGCCAGCGCACGCCGCTGAACGAACCGAGCAGCCAGAAGAGCACCCCCCGGGCCTGTTCGGCATTCGCCGATGTGGTGACGATGTAGGAAGTCAGGGCATTGAACAGCTGCGATGCGGCAACGCCACAGAGAATGATGCGGTCGCCTGAGCCGCCGGCACTGACGGCAAGAATGCCGACCAGCCCGAAAGCGACGACCGCTCCGATGAAGGCGCCGCTGGAAAGGCCGAGCACGCCGTAGCCGACGCCGAGGATCGTGATGCAGACCGCGCCCGTCGAGGCGCCGGCCGAGATGCCGAGCACATAGGGTTCGGCCAGCGGATTGCGCAAAAGCGCTTGCAGGATCGTGCCGCAGAGCGCCAGGGACGCGCCGGCGCTTGCCGCCACCAGCGCCCGGCTGAGACGGTAATCCCAGACGATGCCCTGGTGGATGCGGCTGATGTCGAAGGCCGTGCCGAAGAGGCGGTTCGACACCGCCTCCGCCGTCGTCAGCAGCGGGATAGATATTTCGCCGATCGACACCGCCAGGCTGATCGCCAGGCCGAGCAGCAGGATCGCGGCTGTGGCAAGCACGGAGAGGGCCCACCACCGACCATATCTCTCGCCTGTCGCCGCGTTCACTGGGTTGGGCCGAAGGACTTGATCCCCTTGGCGAGGACCTCGATACCGTCGATCGTCCGGATCGTCGGGTTCATCGACTGGGCGTCCATCAGGACGAAGCGCTTGTTCTTGACGGCATCCATCTGGCTTGTGACCGGGTCGCTCTCAAGGAAGTCGAGCTTCACCTTCGGATCGTCGGCGGCATAGCGGCGGCGGTCCATTGTCGCGATGACGATAACGGCCGGATTGGCCTCAGCGATCGTCTCCCAACCGACAAGCGGCCATTCTTCTTCCGTCGTGACGACGTTTCGGGCATCCAGCGTCTTCATGATGTAGGCCGGCGCGCTGTTCTTGCCGGCGATGAAGGCGTCGCCGCGAACGTCCTTGCTGGAGTACCAGAAGACGACGGGCAGGTTCCGGGCCGATGGACCTTCTATGGAAGCGACGGCGGTCGCTTCACGCTTGCGAAGGTCGGCGATCAAGGCATCGCCGCGCTCTTTGATATCGAAGATGTCAGAGAGCTGGCTGATTTCCTGGTAGATCAGGTCCATCGTGAACATCTCCCTGCGAACGCCGTCTCCGCCACCGGCGTTGACCTTGGCGACGCAATCGGCCGGCGAGATGTAGCTGTTGATGCCGAGATCGGAGAACTGCTCCCGTCGTCCGACGGATCCCTGCGGGCCGACATGCCATTCGAATTCCGCCGCGACAAGATCGGGCTGTTGACCGACAACCGACTCGAAGCTCGGATCGTTGTCGGCGAGGCGCTTGATATGGCTGTTTGCCTCCGCATATTGCGGCAGAACCGGGCCGACCCAGACCGCCGTGCCGGCAATTTTGTCGGCAAGACCGAGCGAGAGGAGGATTTCCGTCATGCCCTGGCCGATCGACACGATCCGCGACGGAGCCTTGGTGAAGGTGACCTGCTGGCCACAATTGTTGATAGACAACGGATAGGCCGTTGCGGCATGGCCGGGAGCGGCGGCGACAAGGAAGCCGCAGGCAAGCGTGATGCTGGTCAGAAAATGGCGCATGATCATGTCTCGATTTGGGGGAATGGCGAGCGTCACCGCGCCGCTGGTGGCGGCGTTGAAACTAGGTCACGCCGGGACTAGCGACGGAAAATCCAATCGAGACGGATGCGTGCCAAGGCATGGCGAAGGGTAAGATGGGTCATATCTGTTCCTTTCCGGGCATCCCCGCCCGGGTGATTGGATGGTGCTTGACGGCAGGTCTCCTGACTTGCGGATGTCTGCTTATCATCTGCCTTCCCGCGAAAACCTTCGCAGTGGCACGGCCCTGGGGCCCCGAGGATGATCGGCAATCCGCTTACAGTTGCGGGGGCAGTCACGGTCTTGGTCCCTTTTGGGTGGCCCGCACCGTGTTCCCTATTAATCCCCTTGGAGTCATCCTAAGGGAACCGTCACGGCCATCTATGACAGCCCTGCGATCCGGGTCAAGGCCGTGCGTTGCCGACGCGCCGTAAAGACTAGGGTTGCATGCCCCCACGGCGGTGCAGCGGTGCCTCTCCAAAGGCGGCGCGCAAGTTTGCATAAAGGGTGAATCCGTCTTTCCGTGTCATCGATTTAAAATGTTATAACGTTACAAACGTATTTCAGGCTGCTTGTCAAGTCGCTCGGTGAGGAATGCGGCTTTGGCCGCATAGCCGTTGAAAGCCGCGTGCGAAAGATCGCTAAAATCACTTCGGGCGGTTGACTTCCTAGCGGCATACAAAATACAGGAGTGAAATACTCCACTTATTTGTCCCGATCGTTGGATGATATACGAGGGCGCTTCCATGCATCATCACGCCACACGCTTTTGCCTGATCGCTGCCACCTTCACGAGCTTGGCCCGCCGGTCGGACGTCTGTCCGCGCGCAAGGCGATAGGCCGCGCCGGCTAAGCTTCTTGCGGCTGCGACAACAAGACGGGAATGCAGACTTTGCCTTTTTCATTTTTCAGCCGACGCGACATTCTCTGCGGTATCACCGCAACCGTGGCCCTTGCGGCCCTGAAAATGCCCGCCATCGCTGCGGATGCGCCCCTGCGGTTTGAGAGTGACTATGGCGTGGCCGTCCTGCCGAAACCTGCGCAGCGCGTCGTCTCGCTCGGCTACACCACGCAGGATACATTGCTCGCCCTCGAGGTCGTTCCCCTTGCCATTCGCGATTGGTACGGCGATCAGCCGTCGGGCGTCTGGCCGTGGGCGCAACCCTATCTGAAAGACGCCCATCCGCGGCTCATCAAAGGCGCTGTCGGCCTCGAGCTCATCGCCTGCCTCAAGCCGGACCTCATCGTCGCCATCAGTTCCGGGATAACGGAGGCGGAATATGCCGGACTGTCGCGTATTGCGCCGGTGCTGATGCAGCCGAAGGGCGTTTCCACCTATGGCCTGCCCTGGGATGAAATGACATTGCTGATCGGGCGCGCCGTCGGCAAGAATCGGCTCGCCGCCGAACTGATCGCCAGGACGCGCCAGACGATTGCCACTGTCCGCCAGCGACATCCCGATTGGGCCGGACGTACGGCCACCGCCGCCTACCACGAGGGCGGCGAGACCGGCCTGTTCGCGCCTTCCGACACCCGCGGCCATTTTCTGGCGGAACTGGGATTCCAGCTGCCCCCCGCAGCGATGGGTCTTATCGGCCCAGGCGGGTTCTATCAGAAGCTCTCGCCCGAGGACCTTGCCGTCCTCGAAGCGGATCTGCTTCTTTGGGTATCGGCGTCCGAGGATGCCGGCGATCTGCGCAAGCTCCCCATGCGGCTGCTGTTGAAGTCCCACACGGAGGGACGCGAAGTCTTTGCGGGCGCAACTGTTGCTGCGGCGATCTCTTTTGGCAGCGTTTTGTCATTGCCCTTCGCGGTAACCTCGCTCGAGGCGGATATCGCGGCTGCGCTGGATGGCGACCCGAAGACCCCGGTGCCAGGCGCCGTGCGGGCGGGGATCGCACCGTGATGCCGGCCGCTGCTGAGCTGGTGCCGAGATGGCCTGCCTCAAGCCGACGGTGGGCGATGGCCGCTCTGGGCATCCTGATTTTGGTCCTGCTCTGCCTGCTCAGCCTCAGCCTCGGCGCCCGACCGATTTTCCCTTCGACGGTGCTCGATGCCTTTCTCGCCTATGACGGCCAGTCGATGGAGCATGTGGCGGTGCGGGCCTATCGGGTTCCCCGCACCCTGCTCGGGCTTGCCTGCGGGGCAGCCTTCGGTGTCTCCGGAGCGATCATGCAGGCCGTCACACGCAATGCGCTCGCCGATCCCGGTCTTCTCGGCGTCAATGCAGGGGCTGCCTTCTTCGTCACCATTGCCGCCGGCGTTCTCGGCATTCAGGCGATCAGCGACACTCTCTGGTTCGCGCTGCTCGGCGCCATCGTCGTAACCGTGCTGGTCTATGCGCTCGGCTCCCTCGGTCGCGCCGGGCCGACGCCGCTGCGTCTGCTTCTTGCCGGGGTTGCGGTCGGCTCGGTCCTCGGCGGCCTCGGGTCGGCGATCGTGCTTCTCAATCCCGTTGGTTTCGAAAGCATGCGTGTCTGGTCCATCGGTGCCCTTAGCGGCCGCGACATGGGCATCGTCTCGGCCGTCACGCCCTTCATTCTTCTTGGACTGGCGATTGCAGCTTTCATAGCCCCTGCCCTCAACGCCATGGCTCTCGGTAGCGACAATGCCCAGGCGCTGGGGACGCATGTCATCCGCACCCGGGTGATGGCGGCCGTTGCCGTCACGCTGTTGGCCGGTGCTGGAACGGCGGCTGTCGGCCCGATCGGCTTCATCGGGCTGATGACGCCGCATGCGGTTCGGGCACTGTTCGGGCCGGATCAACGGCTGATTATCGGTGGCACGATGATCGTCGGCCCCATCCTCTTGCTTTCAGCCGACATTCTGGGACGCTTCCTGATCCCCGGAGAGCTCGAAGCCGGCGTCGTCACCGCCTTTCTCGGCGCACCTATCCTGATCCTTCTGGTGCAGCGGCAAAGAGTAAACCGGCTGTGAGCGGGGCCATGGCAGAAACGACCGGCATTATCGTCGTCCGCGCGTTTGGCGGTGGTCTTTCCCTGCGCCTGCATCGCCGGACGCTTGTGGTCGCCGTCGTCATGCTCCTGCTGTGCCTGGCGGTCGTCCTGTTATCGCTCTGCTTTGGCGACTACGCCGTCTCGCTGCCGGATGTGGCGCGGGCGCTCATTGGTCGTGGCGACGAAACCACGGCAATGATCGTCCTCGAGTGGCGTCTGCCGCGCGCGTTGCTGGCGCTGCTGCTGGGGGCAGCCCTCGGGCTCAGCGGCGCGATCTTTCAGTCGCTGACGCGCAATCCGCTGGGTTCGCCCGATATCATCGGCTTCTCGGCCGGGGCGCACACCGGTGCGCTGGTGACGATGCTGCTTCTGTCCGGCAGTTTCCTGCAGACAGCTTGCGGGGCGCTGATCGGCGGTCTGACCACGGCTGCTGCGGTCTTTCTGCTGACCTATCGTCAGGGGGTCGAGGGATTCCGGCTGATTGTCGTCGGCGTTGGTATCGCGGCGATGCTTTCGGCCGCCAATCTCTGGATGATCCGCAAGGCGGATCTGCAGGTGGCGATGTCGGCTGCGATGTGGGCGGCGGGCTCGCTGAATGGCCTCGGTTTCGACCGACTTCTACCCGTGGCGCTGGTCCTCACGTTTCTCATTCCGTCGGCGCTCATCCTTGCCCGACCGCTGCGTCAGCTCGACATGGGCGACGATGCTGCCATGGCGTCCGGGATGACGCCCGATCGCACCCGGCTGCTGCTGGCGGTGATCGGCGTTGCCCTCGTCGCCGTCGTCACGGCAGCGGCAGGTCCCATTGCCTTCATTGCCCTGGCGGCGCCGCAGCTTGCCCGGCGGGTGACGCGCTCGGCGGGCATCGCACTGATGCCCGCCGCGCTGATGGGAGGACTGCTGCTGCTCATCTCCGACTGGGCGGCCCAGCACGCGCTCGGCCTGCAATTGCCTGTCGGCATCATGACTTTCAACATTGGCGGCCTTTATTTCGTATGGCTGCTCGCCAGCGAGGGGCGGAAATGACGACGGCAAGACTTCATGCGGACGCGGTCACCCTGCGCTACCGGCAATCGACCGTTGCCCGCGACCTGTCGGTGACGATCCCGGATGGCTCGCTCACCATCATCATCGGCCCCAATGCCTGCGGCAAGTCGACCCTTTTGCGCGCCCTCTCCCGGCTGCTGCGGCCAGCGGAGGGGCACGTCATCCTCGATGGCGCCAGCATCGCCAGCCTGCCCGCCAAGGAGGTCGCCCGACGGATCGGCCTTCTGCCGCAAAGTTCGGATGCGCCTGATGGCATCACCGTCGAGGATCTTGTCGCGCGCGGGCGTTATCCGCACCAGTCGCTGTTGCGCCAGTGGTCTGCGGCCGATCAAGCCGCCGTCGCCTCGGCGCTGGTTGCGACCGGAATCTCGGACCTTGCCCCGCGGCTGGTCGATGAGTTGTCGGGCGGACAGCGTCAGCGGGTGTGGCTGGCAATGGTGCTTGCCCAGCAGACACCGATCCTGCTGCTGGACGAACCGACGACCTTTCTCGACATCGCCCACCAGATCGATCTGCTCGATCTGCTCAATGACATCCATGCGGAGGGGCGGACCGTCGTTGCCGTGCTGCACGATCTCAACCAGGCCTGCCGCTATGCCACGCATCTCATCATCATGCGCGGCGGCGCCATCGTTGCCGAAGGCTCGCCCGCAGAGATCATGTCGGAGCAGCTGGTCGAAAGCGTCTTCGGCCTTGCCTGCATGATCATTGCCGATCCCGTCACCGGCAGTCCGATGGTCGTTCCGCGCAGTCGGCACGCCGGCACGTCCGGCCATCCCCACGCCATCAAAGCGGCGCGGCCGGCTGAAACATCACCCCATCACCTGGTCACGGCAATAGAGAAGGACGGCCTATGAGTATGATGCAGGAGTTCAAGCTATCCGGCGTCGCCATACCGCATGACGCCAAAGGCATGCTGGACGAGATGTGCGAGCATTTCATCGAGCACTCCGTGGTCGAGCGCGACGGCAACCTGGCGCTGCTCAAGGGCGATACCGGCGTGGCCGCGCTTCGCCTGCAGGACAACCGCCTGCTGATCGAACTCAATTGCCCGTCAGAACAGGCCATGCAGATGACCTGCAACAGCATTGCCGAGCATCTCGCTTACTTTGCCGGGGAAGACCCCTTCGAAATAAGTTGGTCGACACCCCAGGCACCGGCCATCCTGCCCGATCTTCACGAGGTCACCGTAGTTTCGGCAGAGGATGTGACGCCCTCCATGCGGCGCGTTAAATTCACCTGCGACGATCTCAGCTCGTTTGCGGTCGATGGGATGCATGTCCGCCTCCTCATTCCGCCAAAAGACCGGCCGCCCGTCTGGCCGAAGCTGCTGCCGGATGGCCGGACCGGCTGGCCGGAGGGAGAAGACGAACTCGTCGCCCGCATCTACACCATCCGCGCCGTCGACCTCGCGCGCCGCGAACTGTGGATCGATTTCTTCCAGCATCCGTCAGATGTCGCCACACCCGGAGCAGATTTTGCCCGGGATGCCCGTCCCGGCCAGAGGCTGGCCCTGGTCGGACCCGTTGGAGGCGGATTTCCGCCTGTCGCGCAGGTTCTCGTCGCCGGCGACGAAACAGCCCTGCCGGCCATCGCCCGCATGCTGGCCGAGGCCGCCCCGCACAGCAGGATACAGGCCATCATCGAGGTCAATAACGCCGCCGAGGAGCAGGTGCTGTCCTCGCCAGCCGAGCTGAAGGTGCGCTGGCTGCATCGGGAGAGCTATCAGCGTGGAGGCGGCCCAGCCGACACGCTTGGCAGCGTCGTCAAGGCCTCGATCGCTGCGATGGAAGAGCAGACGTTCGTTTGGGTGGCGTGCGAAAAGGAGGAGCTGCGCTCCATCAAGGCGCTTCTGAAGCAGCGCGGCCATGATCGGAAGATGATGTATGCCGCATGGTACTGGGACAGGAAACAGGCATAAGGCCGACGCAGCAGCGTGACTCGAGGGCTGACCGCGACGGTGTGACATCATGGTTGCGGTGGCGATGAAGTTTCCGGACGAACTATCCTGCTCTTTCTCGTTCATTGCGATTGCCTTCGTTTTCGCGCAAGGTGAACCCAAATGAAGGATCAGCCGATGTTTCTCACGGATCGACAGACCGAAATCGTTGCGCTTGCCAAATCCGCCGGGCGTGTCCTTGTCGACGATCTGGCGACGCGGTTCAACGTCACGCCGCAGACCATTCGCAAAGATCTGAACGATCTCTGCGACGGCCAGATCCTGACGCGCATGCATGGCGGCGCGAGCCTGCCGAGCGGCACCGCCAATGTCCGTTACGAGCAGAGGCGGCAGATAGCCTCGGCGGAAAAGCAGGCGATCGGCGCGGCGGCGGCTCAACTCATTCCCAACAACGCGTCGCTGTTCATCAATATCGGCACGACCACGGAAGCGGTGAGCGAGGCGCTGATCGCCCATCACGAGCTTATGGTCATCACCAACAACATCAATGTTGCCAACCGTTTGCGACTGTATTCCGCCATCGAAGTCGTTGTGGCCGGGGGCGTTGTGCGGGCGTCCGACGGCGGCATCGTCGGCGAGGCTGCCGTGGATTTCATCCGGCAGTTCAAGGTCGATTACGCCGTCATCGGGGCCTCGGCCATAGACGCCGACGGCGCGCTGTTGGACTATGATTTTCGCGAGGTGAAGGTGGCGCAGGCCATCATCGCCAATGCCCGGCACGTCATTCTTGTGGCTGATTCCACCAAGTTTGAGCGAACGGCACCCGTCAGGATCGGCCAGCTCTCGCAGGTCCAGACGCTGATCACCGACCGCTGTTCCGTCGATGCCATCCGGCTGATCTGCAACGACAACAACGTCGCGCTTATCGAAACATCCAATATCAGCTGAGTAGAACATAACTTTCGTTTGACATTCGTTCTGTTTTCGTTTTTGATATACCTCATGATGCAAGCGCAATAAATTTGTGCATTGCGAAAGTCTGGCTCTTGGGAGAGAGACAGTGGGGGACGGCGTGTTCGATCTTTTTGTCATTGGTGGCGGCATCAACGGATGCGGCATTGCGCGTGATGCTGCCGGCCGGGGTTACTCGGTAGCGCTCGCCGAAATGAACGATTTCGCCTCTGGCACCTCGTCCGGCTCGACGAAGCTCATCCATGGCGGGCTGCGCTATCTCGAACATTACGAGTTCCGCCTCGTTCGCGAATCCCTGATGGAGCGCGAAGTCCTCTGGGCGATGGCGCCGCACATCATCTGGCCGATGCGCTTCGTGCTGCCATACCAGAAGGGCGGCATCCGCCCGGCCTGGCTCATCCGCCTCGGGCTGTTTCTCTACGATCACCTCGGCGGCAGAAAGCTTCTGCCACCGACGTCGGTGCTCGACATGCGCCGCGATCCGGCCGGTCGGCCGCTGAAGGCGCTGTTCTCAAAGGCTTTCGAGTATTCCGATGGATGGGTCGACGATGCCCGTCTCGTGGTGCTCAACGCGAGAGACGCAGCCAATCGCGGCGCCCGCATCATGCCGCGGACCCGCGTCCGTGCGGCGCGCTGGGAAAACGGGGCCTGGACCATCGAGACGCAGGATATGGCGTCGGGCAAGACTGACGAGTTCCAGGCACGCATGCTGGTCAATGCAGCGGGTCCTTGGGTGGATCAGGTGCTCTCGAGCGCCTTTGGCAAGAACCAGGTCCACAATGTCCGCCTCGTGCAAGGCAGCCATATCGTCGTCAAGAAGAAGTTCGACGATCCGCGCGCCTACTTCTTTCAGAACCCGGACAACCGGATCATTTTCGCCATTCCCTACGAGCAGGATTTCACCCTGATCGGCACGACAGATCAGGATTTCGACGGCGACCCAAAGGACATTCGCATCACGCAGCGAGAGGTCGACTATCTCTGCAACGCCGCCAGCGAGTATTTTGCGGAGCCGGTGACGCCTGCCGATATCGTCTGGTCCTATTCCGGCGTGCGGCCGCTGTTCGACGACGGTGCTTCCAAGGCCCAGGAAGCCACGCGCGACTACGTGTTGAAGCGCGACGAACTGCCCGGTGGCGGGCTGCTGCTCAATATCTTCGGCGGCAAGCTCACCACCTACAGGCGGCTGGCCGAGCATGCGCTGGAAAAGATCGGCGAGGCAATCGGCCCCAGGGGCAAGCCCTGGACGGCGGGCAGCCATTTGCCCGGCGGGGAATTTCCTGCCACCGGCTATGACGACGAAGTCGCCAAGCTGAAGCGTGCCTATCCGTTTCTGGCCGACCGGCATGCGCGCCGTCTTGTCCGGCTCTACGGCACGTCGGCTGCGACCTTGCTTGGCAAGACGGCGAGCGCTGCCGAACTCGGCCGGAATTTCGGCGACGACCTCTTCGAATGCGAGGTGCGCTGGCTGATCGAAAACGAATGGGCAAGGCACGCGGAGGATGTGCTTTGGCGCCGGACGAAGAAAGGCCTGTATCTTTCCAAGGATCAGGCCGTCGAACTTGAGAGATTTATCGCCGGGGTGACCAAGCACGAGGAGCGTTAGCCCGCTCAGGACATACATCACCGCTGGTTTGGAGGAGGCACGGGGATTTAATGCTGGAATTGCGCAATGTGGCCAAGATGGCGGGCAGTGAATATCATATTCACCCGACCAACCTTGTCCTTCAGGCAGGAACGCTGAACGTTCTGCTGGGCCCGACCCTGTCGGGCAAGACATCGCTGATGCGCCTGATGGCCGGGCTCGACAAGCCGACGTCCGGGACCGTTCATTTCGACGGCGTCGATGTCACAGGCCTGCCCGTGCAGAAGCGCTCGGTCGCCATGGTCTACCAGCAGTTCATCAATTATCCGGCGATGAGCGTCTACGAGAACATCGCGTCGCCGATGCGGATTGCCGGCAAGGACGCTGCGACGATCGATCGCGAGGTCCGCAAGGCCGCCGAGCTGATGAAGCTGACGCCCTATCTCGACCGACTGCCGCTCAACCTCTCCGGTGGCCAGCAGCAGCGCACGGCGATCGCCCGGGCGATCGTCAAGGATGCCCGTCTCGTCCTGCTCGACGAGCCGCTCGCCAACCTCGACTACAAGCTGCGCGAGGAACTGCGCGAAGAGCTGCCGCGCCTGTTTGCGGCCTCCGGCTCGATCTTCGTCTATGCGACCACCGAACCCTCGGAAGCGCTGCTGCTCGGTGGCAACACGGCATCGCTCAGCGAAGGGCGCATCAGCCAGTTCGGTCCGACCATCGACGTATACCGCAATCCTGCCGATCTCGTTACGGCCCGGACCTTCGCCGATCCGCCGCTCAACACCATCGACCTCGTGCGCTCCGGAAACACGCTGCAGCGCAATGGCGAGACGATCCTGCAACTGCCGGATCATCTGGCACGCGTGCCGGAAGGGCCCTGCGTGATCGCCTTCCAGCCGCACCACCTGTCCGTCGCCAGGCGGCATGAGACTTCGTCGGCCCTGAAAGCGCGGGTGATCATTTCAGAAATCGCCGGCTCCGAGAGCTTCATCCATGTCGAGGCCATCGGCTCGCGCTGGGTGATGCTGGAACATGGCATCCATGACATCGACCCTGACACGATGGTCGATCTCTTCGTCGATACACGCCACCTGATGGCCTTCGATACTGCGGGGCAGTCGATTGCCCACGCGGTGAACGGATAGGAGACCGGATATGGCACGCATCACGCTCGATCACATCCGCCACGCCTATGCCCCGAACCCGACGGCGGACAAGGATTACGCGCTCCGCGAAGTTCACCACGAATGGCGGGACGGCGGCGCCTATGCGCTGCTCGGGCCTTCCGGCTGCGGCAAGACGACCTTGCTCAACATCATCTCGGGCCTGCTGCGCCCGTCGCACGGCCGCATCCTCTTCGACGGTCGCGATGTCACCGACCTGCCGACGCAGGAGCGCAACATCGCCCAGGTGTTCCAGTTCCCGGTCGTCTACGACACGATGACCGTCTACGACAACCTCGCCTTTCCGCTCCGCAACCGAGGTGTCGCCGAAGCCGATGTGGACCGTCGGGTGCGCGAGACGCTCGAGATGATCGATCTTGCGAGCTGGGCGAACCGCAAGGCGAGCGGCCTTACCGCCGACCAGAAGCAGAAGATCTCGCTCGGACGCGGCCTCGTGCGCAATGACGTCAGCGCGATCCTGTTCGACGAGCCGCTGACGGTCATCGATCCCCACATGAAATGGCAGCTGCGTTCGCAGCTGAAGCTGCTGCACAAGCAGTTCGGCTATACCATGGTCTACGTCACCCATGACCAGACGGAGGCGCTGACCTTCGCCGACAAGGTGGTGGTGATGTATGACGGTCAGATCGTGCAGATCGGTACGCCCGCCGAATTGTTCGAACGCCCCAGCCATACCTTCGTCGGCTACTTCATCGGCTCGCCAGGCATGAACGTCATGCCGGCCAAGGTCGACGGTAGCTCTGTGCAGCTGGGCGACCAGAGGCTTGATCTCGGCTACGCACCTGACACAGGCAGCGCTGCGAAAACGGAGCTCGGCATCCGCCCAGAGTTCATCCGCATCGGCCGCGAAGGCATGCCGGTGGCGATCAGCAAGGTCGAGGATATCGGCCGGCAGAAGATCGTCCGGGCCCAGTTCTCCGGCCAGCCGATCGCCATCGTCGTGCCTGAGGACGGCGAGATTCCATCCGAACCGCGGATCACCTTCGATCCCGCCGCCATCAGCATCTACGCCGATTCCTGGCGTGTCGGCAGGGAGGCCTGATCATGAACAAGCCATGGAACAATAAAGCCTGGTTCCTCGTCATGCCGGTGCTGATCCTCGTCGCCTTTTCGGCGGTCATCCCGCTGATGACGGTGGTCAATTACTCGGTCCAGGATACGTTCGGCAACAACCAGTTCTTCTGGGCCGGCACCGACTGGTTCGTCCAGACATTGCGTTCTGACCGGTTCTGGTCGGCGCTGGAGCGCAATCTCGCCTTCTCGTTCATCATTCTCGCGCTGGAAATCCCGCTCGGCATCTTCATCGCCTTGAACATGCCGAAAACAGGTCCCGGCGTTCCGGTCTGCCTGGTGCTCATGGCTTTGCCGCTGCTCATTCCGTGGAATGTCGTCGGCACCATCTGGCAGGTCTTCGGGCGCAGCGATATCGGCCTTCTCGGCCACACGCTGAATGCCATCGGCATCGACTACAACTACGTCCGTAATCCGCTGGATGCCTGGCTCACGGTTATCGTCATGGACGTCTGGCACTGGACAAGCCTCGTGGTACTGCTGTGCTATGCGGGCCTGGTCTCGATCCCCGATGCCTTTTACCAGGCGGCGAAGATCGATGGCGCATCGCGCATGGCGGTTTTCCGCTACATCCAGCTTCCGAAGATGAAGCGCGTGCTCACCATCGCCATTCTGCTGCGGTTCATGGACAGCTTTATGATCTACACCGAGCCCTTTGTCGTCACCGGCGGCGGACCAGGCAACTCGACGACCTTCCTGTCGATCGACCTCGTCAAGACGGCGCTCGGGCAATTCGACCTCGGCCCGGCGGCTGCCATGTCGATCATCTACTTCCTCATCATCCTGCTGCTCTCATGGGTGTTCTACACCGTGATGACCAGCTACGACGCGGAGACCTGATATGGCTGTCGCTCTCGCCCCATCCGCCAATCCGGCCCTGAAGGCAGAAGGATCGCGCTTCGGATTCCTGATCCCGACGATCTACATCCTGTGCCTGCTGCTGCCGATCTACTGGCTCATCAACATGAGCTTCAAGACCAACGAGGAAATCGTCACCTCGATGACGCTCTATCCCCATACGCCGACGCTGCACAACTACATCGTCATCTTCACCGACAGCTCCTGGTATTCCGGCTACATCAACTCGATCATCTACGTCGTCATGAACATGGTGATCTCGGTCTGCGCGGCGCTGCCTGCGGCCTATGCCTTCTCGCGCTACCGGTTCCTCGGCGACAAGCACCTGTTCTTCTGGCTGCTCACCAACCGGATGGCGCCGCCCGCCGTCTTCGCCCTGCCCTTCTTCCAGCTCTATTCGGCATTCGGGTTGATCGACACGCATATCGCCGTGGCCCTTGCCCATTGCCTGTTCAATGTGCCCCTGGCGGTCTGGATTCTCGAAGGCTTCATGTCGGGCGTGCCGAAGGAGATCGACGAGATGTCCTACATCGACGGCTATTCCTTCCCGCGCTTCTTCGTAAAGATCTTCGTTCCGCTGATTGCGAGCGGCATCGGGGTGGCGGCGTTCTTCTGCTTCATGTTCTCCTGGGTCGAGCTGCTGCTCGCCCGGACCCTGACGACGACGGATGCCAAGCCGATCGCAGCCACGATGACGCGAACCGTTTCGGCATCCGGGATGGATTGGGGCCTGCTGGCGGCGGCCGGCGTGCTGACGCTGATCCCGGGCGCGCTCGTCATCTACTTCGTCAGAAACTACATTGCCAAGGGCTTCGCCCTCGGGAGGGTATGACCATGAACCTCGATTTCAGCTGGATGGCTTGGACGCCGCCGACGATCATCTTCTTCGTGGTGATATTCGCCCTGCTTCTGGGCATGGGCTTCTGGGAATATCTTTCCCCGGGCGGCAATCCGCGCGTCGGCATCCTGCATTTCGAAACGACCCGCGGCGACAGGCTTTTTGTCACGCTGCTGGGTTCCGCTTTCATTCATCTCGCATGGCTGGGTCTTGTCGGACCCAACCTGTGGTGGGCTCTTGCTCTCTCCGTGATCTACGCCATCGGCGTATTTCGCTTCGTGTGAGGCAAGTCGATGCGGGTCGCCGAACCTTCGGCGATCCGAGACTGACGCAACTGCAATCGCAAATGGGGAGGATTCTATGCGAACGCATCTATTGACGACGACGGCAGCCCTGCTGCTGGCCGTGACGGGCACTGCCTATGCCGGGATGGAGGAGGCTAAGACCTTTCTCGGCAAGGAAATCGGCGACATGTCGACCTTGTCGCCGGCCGAACAGGAAAAGGAAATGCAGTGGTTCATCGACGCCGCCAAGCCTTTCAAGGGCATGGAAATCAAGGTCGTCTCGGAATCGCTGACCACCCACCAGTATGAATCGCAGGTGCTGGCCCCAGCCTTCACAGCCATCACCGGCATCAAGGTCACGCATGACGTCATCCAGGAAGGCGACGTCGTCGAAAAGATCCAGACGCAGATGCAGACCGGCCAGAACCTCTATGACGGCTGGGTCAACGACTCCGACCTGATCGGCACCCATTGGCGCTACCAGCAGGTCCGCAATCTGACCGACTGGATGGAAGGCGAAGGCAAGGACGTGACCAATCCCGGTCTCGACCTGAAGGACTTCATCGGCACGTCCTTCACCACCGCTCCAGACAAGAAGCTCTACCAGCTTCCCGACCAGCAGTTCGCCAACCTCTACTGGTTCCGGTACGATTGGTTCAACGATCCGAAGAACAAGGCCGACTTCAAGGCCAAGTATGGCTATGAGCTCGGCGTGCCCGTCAACTGGTCGGCATACGAAGACATCGCTGAATTCTTCACCGGCCGCGATGTCGGCGGCAAGAAGGTGTTCGGCCACATGGACTACGGCAAGAAGGACCCGTCGCTCGGCTGGCGCTTCACCGACGCCTGGCTGTCGATGGCTGGCAACGGAGACAAGGGCCTTCCGAACGGCCTTCCCGTCGACGAGTGGGGCATCAAGGTCAACGAGAAGTCCCAGCCGGTCGGCTCGTGCGTCGCCCGTGGCGGCGATACCAACGGTCCTGCCGCCGTCTACTCGATCCAGAAATATCTCGACTGGATCAAGGCCTATGCGCCCCAGGAATCTCAAGGCATGACCTTCTCCGAATCCGGCCCCGTGCCGGCGCAGGGGAATATCGCCCAGCAGATCTTCTGGTACACGGCGTTCACCGCCGACATGGTCAAGCCAGGTCTGCCGGTCATGAACGACGACGGCACGCCGAAATGGCGCATGGCACCGAGCCCGCACGGCGTCTACTGGAAAGACGGCATGAAGCTCGGCTATCAGGACGTCGGTTCCTGGACGCTGATGAAGTCTACCCCGACAGACCGCGCCAAGGCCGCCTGGCTCTATGCGCAGTTCGTTACCTCGAAGACGGTTGACGTCAAGAAGAGCCATGTCGGGCTCACCTTCATCCGCGACTCGACCATCCACGACAAGAGCTTCACCGAGCGCGCTCCGAAGCTTGGCGGCCTGATCGAGTTCTATCGCTCGCCGGCCCGCGTCCAGTGGTCGCCGACAGGCACCAACGTTCCTGATTATCCGAAGCTTGCCCAGCTATGGTGGCAGGCGATCGGCGATGCGGCATCGGGTGCCAAGACCGCGCAGGCAGCGATGGATTCGCTCTGCGAGGCCCAGGAAAAGGTCATGGAACGCATCGAGCGCTCCAAGGTCCAGGGCGATATCGGTCCGAAGCTTGCCGAAGAGCATGATCTGGCTTTCTGGAACAAGGATGCGGTCTCCAAGGGCAACCTGGCACCGCAGCTGAAGATCGCCCAGGAAAAGGAAAAGCCGCAGACCGTGAACTACGACGAACTGGTCAAGAGCTGGCAGTCGAAGTAATCACTACCGACTAGGCCGGGCATCGCAGCCCGGCCGACCGCCGCCGGCACTCATGCCGGCGGCATTTCCCCAAACACGACATCCTCACCCTGTCTTGTGGCGGGACGGATATTTTTTGCCTTATCGGAGCCGTCCATGAGCGGATATATCCTCGCAATCGACCAGGGAACGACGTCGTCGCGCGCTATCGTCTTCGATGCGGCGATGCAGATGGTCGCCGTCTCGCAGCGCGAGATTACCCAGCATTTCCCCCAGCCCCGTTGGGTGGAACATGATGCGCAGGAAATCTGGCAGTCGGTTCTGGACGTTTCGCGCGCCGCGCTTGAGATGGCCAAGCTCGAGGCCAGCCAGATCGCCGCCATCGGCATCACCAATCAGCGCGAAACGACCGTCGTCTGGGATCGCGCCAGCGGCGAACCTCTCCACCGCGCCATCGTCTGGCAGGACAGGCGCACCGCCGAGATCTGCGAAAGCCTGAAGGCGGACGGCTACGAGAAACTGTTTACCGCAAAGACCGGCCTGCTTCTCGATCCCTACTTTTCCGGAACCAAGCTGCGCTGGCTGCTCGAGAGTGTCGATGGGCTGCGTGCAAGGGCGGAGACAGGCGAGGTCTGCTTCGGCACGATCGACAGCTGGCTGATCTACAAGCTCACCGGCGGCGCACGACACCTGACCGACGCAACCAATGCCTGCCGCACCCTTCTCTACAATATCACCGACAATGGCTGGGACGAGGAACTGCTTGGCATCCTCAGGATCCCGCACGCGATGCTGCCCGAGGTCAAGGATTGCGCGGATGACTTCGGCTGCACGACGGCCGATCTGTTTGGCGCCGAAATCCCCATCCTCGGTGTCGCCGGCGATCAGCAGGCGGCGACGATCGGTAATGCCTGCTTTGCTCCGGGCATGATGAAATCGACCTATGGGACCGGTTGCTTCGCGCTTCTGAACACCGGCACAGAAAAGGTCGTCTCCACCCACCGGATGCTGACGACGATCGCCTACCGCCTTGACGGCGTGACGACCTATGCGCTGGAAGGCTCCATCTTCATCGCCGGCGCTGCCGTCCAATGGCTGCGCGACGGGCTGGGCGTGATCAAGCAGGCATCCGAGGCGGGTCTACTGGCCGAGGCGGCTGCCGAAGATCAGCAGGTTTATATCGTGCCGGCGTTTACGGGTCTGGGCGCTCCCTATTGGGATGCCGAAGCGCGGGGCGCGATCTTTGGCTTGACGCGCAACAGCGGGCCTGCGGAAATCGCCCGCGCTGTGCTTGAGGCCGTTGCCTACCAGACGCTCGATCTGCTCTTTGCCATGAAGCGAGATTGGGGCGACCACGAAATAGAGACGGTGCTGCGGGTCGATGGCGGAATGGCGGCGTCAGACTGGACGATGCAGCGGCTGGCCGATATTCTCGCAACATCGGTCGATCGCTCCGCCGTCCTGGAGACGACGGCGCTTGGAGCAGCCTGGCTTGCCGGCAGCAAGGCGGGTGTCTGGCCTGGGCAGCAGGCATTTGCCGCAGAGTGGCGCTGCGACCGACGCTTCGTGCCGGGGATAAGCGAAAGCCTGCGCCAGGCCAAGATCGCCGGCTGGCGCGACGCCGTGTCCCGTACGATCACCCGCGAATAGCGCCTAGCAGGCTGGCCGACGGAACCGGTCGTAAACTGCGATTCCGCAGTACTAATCGGATGAGGCCGATGCTATCAGGGGGGTGATAGCGTCGTCGTCGTACGCCGCTTCTATCTTGCGTGCCCGTCCGATCAACGCTGTCCCGTGAAGGTAGCTGGTGAATGTTGTCCATAGCCTATGAATTGGCTGCAGCCCTGCTTTTGCCCTCGAATTTCGTTGCGCTTCTTGGTTTGCTGGGCGTTGCGGCTTTAATTCTGCGGTGGAGAAGGGCTGCTTCCTGGTTGCTCGTCACGGGCGTGGTGTTGCTTTGCGTCGCCGGCTGGTCGCCCTTTGGTCCGGCCCTTCTCATGAAACTGGAGAACCGGTTCCCCGTCCCGCAGTTTCCCGGAGCCGTGACCGGCATCGTCATGCTCGGGGGCGCCGAAGAAGCGCATATCACGGCAGACAGACACGTCCCGACCCTCAACAACAATGCCGAGCGGGTCTTCGAGACTGCCGTGCTGGCACGTCGCTATCCCAACGCTCGCATTCTTCTGTCCGGCGGCGGTGGCCACGTCGCCGCTGGACAATATCGGACCGAGGCAGAGATCGCCCAGAGCATTCTGGTCGATCTCGGCATAGCTGCGGAGCGCATCGAAATGGAACGCCGTTCCCAGACCACTTTCGAGAATGCGGCCCAGAGCGTGGCCCTGGCCAAGCCGCAGCCTTCCGACACCTGGCTGCTCGTCACGTCAGCCTATAATATGCCGCGGGCGGTGGCATCGTTCAGATCGGTCGGCTTTCCGGTGATCCCCTATCCCGTCGACTACCGAACCAAAACCGCAGACCTTCTCCTTCCCTTGAGTACCATCGCCGAAGGCCTGGATATCAGCGACAACGCCGTCCACGAGTGGCTGGGTCTTGCCACCTACAGGCTTACCGGCAAGACGCAGACCTTCTTTCCGGCCGCCAATTAGTAGGCGGTCGACACGGTGCGAAACAAATCACCGTCTCGCCCATTTCACTTACCCAATAGACGGTCGTAAGCCAGCATGCCGGCCAGCATTGCGCCAACGAAAATCAAGGGGCTCGTCATTCCCATGGACAGGGCGGCGAGGACAGGACCGGGGCAGAAACCGCCGAGCCCCCAGCCTATGCCGAAGAGGGCTGAGCCGAGGACAAGAGGCACATCGATCCTGCGG